>Ga0268262_10005088_pt1 | contig 13202 bp, 10 predicted proteins | sample TergutNc150P3_FD_190354 | JGI IMG/M metagenome (GOLD analysis project Ga0268262, IMG submission 190354) | Nasutitermes corniger P3 segment gut microbial community from laboratory colony in Florida, USA - Nc150 P3 (SPAdes) (version 2) | ecosystem: Host-associated > Arthropoda: Insects >... | reverse complement strand
AAATACCATTTTCATTATGCCCAATGGTACTTAATATAGCGTGTGATCTGCCGTCTATATTTACCCCCGTAATATAATAGGAATATTTGCCATATTTAGAATTTTTTTGTCTGGCTTCATTTCTTTCAGGAATTTCAGTTAAAATTATTTATAAATATAATAATTTTTTACAAAAAAAATGAGGTTTTTAGATGAAAAAAGCTATTTTTTTTCAAAAAACGTCAGAAAATGTTAGGAAGTAGTTAGTTAGGAAATTTCCCATAAAAAGCAGAATTTAGGCGGTATTTCCCTAACATACAGCCATATCATTTTCTATATTTACCCTAGTTATTATGCCAAAATCCTCGTTTATCGGCTTAGATGCAATGGAGAAGTTCGGATGGGAAAAACGCCCCGGACAGATTTGCCAATTTTGCAGCAATAACTGCAATAGAACCATAGTTGTATTTAGCGATGGCAGAACGCACGTCACAGGCAATCGCTGCGAAAGAGGCGAAGTCATCGCAAATCCAGATGACCCGGAAACAAAGAAGACAGTCGCGGAAATCAACCGAAAGATGAATTCCGTGCCCGATATGGTTAAAAGGGCTAATCAGCTTTTGGTCAAGGATTATCAGCCGCAAATGGTATGGGCAAATAACAATGGGCAAGGGACAAAAATAGGCATTCCCAGAGCGCTGGAGTTTTTTGTTTCCCTGCCGTTTTGGAAAGCATTTTTCACATCGCTGGGGTTTGAGGTGGTGGTTTCAAGGCAGAGCGACTACAACTTATTTGAAGAAGGCTTGCGCTCCGTTCCCAGCGACACTATATGCTTCCCCGCAAAACTGATGCACGGCCACGTTGCGGATTTGGTAAAAAAGAAAGTGGATAGAATATTTATGCCTGTTATGATGGCTATCCCAACTGACCACAAAAAATTCAATGCGACAGCAGTTTGCCCTGTTGTGCAAGGCACTCCAGCAGTGGTCAGGAATATAGACGACCCCGAAAAAAAACACGGCATTCCCGTTGACCAGCCAAATTTTTATTGGTACAATGAAGATTTGCGCCGTAGCCAATGCATAGATTGGTTTAGCAAAAAATGGCACATCCCCAAAAAGATTGTTGACGCTGCTGTTAGCGAGGGCGAGATTGCCCTGCAAAAATTCAGGGATACCCTGCAAAGCGAAGGGCAAAAGGTTCTAAACGATGCAAGGGCAAAAGGCGAATTTGTGGTTGTGGTAGCAGGCAGGCCTTATCATTTAGACCCATTGGTGAATCATTTGGTGGCAAACCATTTTACCCAGATGGGAATACCGGTTCTACCGCTAGAGGCTTTGCCAGAAGCCTTTGAACAAGACATCCCCTCAAATACAAGAATGGAAACTTTGAATTCCTTTCACATGAGAATGCTGGGTGCTACGCTTTTGGCAACAAAAGACCCAAGCATAGAGCTTGTGCAAATAGTGAGCTTTGGCTGCGGGCACGATGCAATTCTCTCCGATGAGATGATGCGAATTTTGCACGAGCGCTCAAACAAAGAATTGCTTATGCTGAAATTAGATGAAGGCGATGTAAGAGGGCCTCTTAGCATTCGCATTAAAAGTTTTATTGAAACAGTTAAGGTGCGGCGCGAGACGGAAAATTCAAAAATGCGAATTATAAGCAATAATGCATTCCCGCCTCTCTTTCCCGTGCCTTATGCAAAAGCAGACAAAAAGAAACGCATTGTACTCATCCCGAATTTAAGCCCGGCATTCAGTTTTTTGTGCGCAAAGGTTATGGAGCGGCAGGGCTTTAAAACGGAAGTTTTGCCGCTAGCAGACAAAAGAGCTTTTGAGCTTGGCAAAAAATATGTGCATAACGATATTTGCTTCCCTGCCCAAGTGAATATAGGCGAGGGCTTGCTTTGGCTTAAACAGCATCCTGAACTCAGCCAAGATGAAGTGTGTATGGGCTTGGCAAAGAATTGCGAAAATTGCCGAGCGGGCCAATATGCCGTTATGTGCCGCAAAGCTTTGGACGAAGCCGGTTACCCCGGAGTGCCGATTTTAACAACGGGTTCAGACACTAAAAATATGCATCCTGGTTTTAGAGCCGGAGTGGATTTTCGCGTGCATATGCTTTGGGGTATGGCTATGATGGACGGCATAGAGATAATGTTCAGAGCGATACGTCCTTACGAAAAAAATCGTGGCGAATCTTTGAGAGTGTATAATTATTGGATTAAAGAGACTATGCAAGAAGCCGCTGGCAATATCCGCGGCGCACTTAAAAAATTTGAGCAGGCAGTTGAGGCTTTCAACAACATAGAGGCCGATATGTCCACTCGCAGGCCGAGAGTTGCCGTGCTTGGCGAAATTTTGATGAAATATCATCCGAGCGCAAACGGTTTTGTTGAGGAATATCTATTTGAACACGGAATGGAAGTTGTGCAACCCGGAATGTTGGACTTTTTCAGAGTTGGCGAGCTTGTTAGAATGGAGAAAGTTAGGCGTGGGTTAATAACGCATCCATTTGTGAACTGGCTAATAGGCGGAGTTTCTTCAAAGCTGTATTCTAAAGCCGGAAATGATGTTGAAAAAAGGATAAAGAAATTCAAATTTTATGAACGCCACGCGAATTGCTATGAGATGTCCGATATAATAGAGAAAACTGGAATGCTGGACAAAACCTATATAACAGGCGAAGGCTGGCTTATCCCAGGAGAAGTTCTGTCTCTGGCGGAACACGGGGTCAATAGTTTTATTATACTTCAACCTTTTGCTTGCCTTGCAAACCATATTTCTGGACGCGGCTTGACAAAAGCTATGAAAGCGAAATTCCCGCATATTCAGGTTTTGAGTTTGGATTATGACCCCGACACGAGTTTTGCCAACATAGAAAACCGTCTGCAAATGTTGATAATAAACGCAAAGGAGCTGGAGAGTTTATGTTCCGTTTAGTTTTAGCTATAGCTGCTTTTTTCATTATGCTAACCTCTTGCGCGGGCAATAAGCCACAAGTAGAACAACAATCTCATCCCAATGCTGCAAGAGACACTGTTTATAGCATAACAGCAGATACTCTTAAAATAACCGATAGCGTTTTTATAAAGGAAGCTATATCTTTCAGAACTTTGCAGAGAAGCATAGATTCCTTAATAGCAGGCAGAAAAATGGAAAGTGCCATAGAGTTGTTGAAATTACAGGTTCAATACCATAACAATTTGGACCAGTTAGGATTCCGTACATTGCAACTTGCAAACTTGCTCTATCAAACCGGGCACAGTGCGGAGGCTCTTGCAGTTTTAGAGAGTTTTGCCGTATATAAACCCGCCATAAATTCTTGGATAGACAGCGCAAACACTTTGCACGATAAAATTATTGCATTAAACAAAAGCAGCAGAAACCAAATAGAGCCTCCTAAATTAGAAGTGATAAATTCTTTGACTGCGCAAATTCGCGGTTTGAAAAGCACAAACGCAAATCCTGTTTTAATAATTGAATTGGCAGATAGCCTTCGCTCTATTGCTCCAGGTGATTCTGTTTTGGCGTGGTTGGAAAAACAAGTTCCGTCTCAATATGAGCGAGCCGATTCTTTTTGCGAAGAACAGAGGAAAGTTGCCTCGGAAAAATTTGCTGCCTCGCGCAAAAATAAAGCAAAGGCCAACGCATTATTGACCGAAGCTATTGAGGCCTTGGATAAATGCCTTGCAAGAACGCCCTCTGCTGAAATGAAAAATAAAGTCACGCAGAATAGGGAAATTCTCGTTAAGGAATTGAAGGCTGGGAATTAAAATGAGCCGTAAATTGCTGATGATAATAGCAAGCATAGGAATATTCACAATGTCCTGCGCTCCGCTTAGGCCACTCGCTCCAGATGCATATCCTTCAACTAAAACTGCTTCAAACAAAAAATGGCAAGACTCGCAAAATATAACTGGAATATCCGAATGGGATGAGGTTCTTGTGCCGTGGCTTGGTACTCCATATAAATATGGCGGAAATACCAAACGAGGCACGGATTGCAGTGGTTTTGTATCCAGCGTATATATGGAAAAGGAGAAAATGTCTGTACCCAGAACAACCAAAGATGGGTTCAAAATGGGAAAATCAATTGACAAGAGCAGTTTAGTTGTTGGAGATTTGGTGTTTTTCAGCAAGCAGGGAGACGTGAAAAATGTGAACCACGTTGGGATTTATGTTGGTGAAGGAAATTTTATGCACGCGAGTACATCTCTTGGTGTCACAATAACTCCGCTTGAAGATAATCACTGGAAAACTTTATATCTTGGGGCCAGAAGATATTTGTGAACGACACTAAAAAATTCATTTTGCAGATTTTATGCCCCGACCAAAGCGGATTGATAGCTGCATTCACTCAAGGCATTGCGCTGACCGGTGCGAATATTCTGGATTTAACCCAGCACACCGCAAAAGATATAGACACATTTTTTTTACGCGCCCTTATTGAATGTGAGAGCAGTGCGATTCCAAAAATAAAGGAACATTTTTCCAAATTGGAAAAAGAAAAAAATATGGAGTGGCATTTGCACGATGCCGAGCATAAAACCAAACTTGCATTATTTGGCTCAACCACCGACCATTGCTTTTACGAACTTTTGCTCTCCCACAGAGACGGAGCTTTGCCTTGCCAGTGGACTTGCGTAATTTCAAATCACACAGTTTTAGAACCTTTGGCAAGAGCTTTTAATTTGCCTTTCTTTTTGGTTCCGAGCAACACTTCAAAAGCCGAGCAGGATAGTAAATTCAATGATATTTTGCACGCTTCGCAAACAGAGGGAATAGTGCTTGCTCGCTATATGCAGATTTTAAGCCCAGAATTTACAGAGGCTTGGAAGTACAAAATAATAAACATCCATCACGGTTTTTTGCCTGCGTTCAAGGGAGCAAAACCTTATCACCAAGCTTGGGCAAAGGGCGTTAAAATAATCGGTGCAACAGCGCATTTTGCCACAGCGGACTTAGACCAAGGCCCAATAATTTGGCAGAGCGTTCAACAAGTTGCTGATACAGGGAGCATTGAACAGTTCATTCAAATAGGCAAGGAGGTTGAAAAGCGCACTTTGCTTTACGCCTTAAAACTCTGGCTTGAGCATAGGGTGTTTTTGTATAATGAGAGAACTTTTATTTTGTGATTCTATATTTCCAAATCACCGCTCCAAATAGTTTTTAAGTCCGTTTCTGTTCTAAAAAGCAGAGAGCCATCATCATTAATCGCTTCAATTACCCCGTCCAAAACAGAATTGCCCTCCACAAGCCTTGCCTTGTGCCCCGCAAAGCAGCCCATCTTTCGCCAATCTTCAATGAAAGGCAGCAAACCATTTTTGCATAAAAGAGCAAAATTAGTTTTGAATTTTTGCAAAAACTCCTGCAAAAGAATTTCCCTATCCCAAATTTTACCAGTCTCTATAAACATACTTGTCGCAAGGCGATCTAACCCTGCAAAATCGGATTTTTCTGTATTTACATTTATGCCAACTCCGATGGATATACTTGTGCCGAGCAATTCCGAGATTATTCCGCAGATTTTGTATTTATTTACCAGAATATCATTGGGCCATTTAACATTTACTTTTAAGCCTTTTTCACTTAGCATTTTAGCTATGGTTATGGCCGCAATTTGCGTGGTTGGGGCGTAAAATTCGGGTTTTAAATTCTTTGTCGGCAAAACAACGTTAAAGCAGAGGTTTTTTCCTTTTGGGGCAACCCATACCCTGCCGTGCCGCCCGTGCCCACCTGTTTGATATTCTGCTGTTACAACTGTCCACTCTTGCAGAGTTGCAAGATTTTCACGCATATATTTATGAGTGCTTTCGCACTCGTTTAGGGAAATTAAATCATACATTAAATACACTATCCATAAACTGAGCCGCATTCTCCAATGCGGTTTCTTTTGGGCGAACCAAATCGTCTCTTGATGTATTCGCCACCTTTATCTCGATGAAGGTCAAGCCTTTGAGGTTTTTAAAATCTCCCATAAAGCTATTGAATTCGCTTGCTGTTTTTATTTCAAAAACGCTTGGATAGCCGCAAACCCTTGCGGCTTCTGCGTATCTGAAATCCGGCGCGGCAGTTGGCATTCCACCCACGGATTCGTGAGCCTCGTTGTTCAAGCAAATATGAACTAAGTTTTGAACGTTTTGCTTCCCGATAAAAGCCATATTGCCCAAATGCATCAAAGCTGCGCCATCACCATCCATACAAACCACCCTTTTGCTCGGAAATTTTTTTGCTATGCCAAAAGCTATCATAGAAGCGTGCCCCATGCCACCCACCGTTAAAAAACATTGCTTATGATTGTTTAGCACAAGGTCGCTCTGCTCGTAAACCTCTCTTGATATTTTGCCTGTTGTGGACACAATCAAATCGTTGCTATCTGTTTTCTTTATCAATTCAGAAATCACATATTCGCGATTTAGCTCATTCCCATTTGAATAATCTGCATTCACCCTTTTATCAAAAGTGTCTTTTTTTACTATCAACGCAAATTGCTTTTTATTTTCCAAGGCATTTTTTATTTTGCCAAAAACGCCATTTAATTCGGTTTCGCTCGTGTTTTTATCTATTACTTCATATTCAATTTCTAAGCAATCAAAAATTTTTTCGGTTATTCGCCCCATAAATTTATGCTGCGGTTCATCTTTTGTGCCGGGCGCGCCGCGATAACCTACTATAAAAAATATGGGAATGCTATAAACATCGGCATTTGCAATTGAAGTGACAGGATTCACAGTGTTCCCTATGCCGCTGTTCTGCATATAAATGCAAGCCGGCTTTCCCGTTGAAAGATAAGTTCCCGTGGCAATGCCAACCGCTGAACCTTCGTTAGGCACGGTGTAGTGAACAAGGCCGGTTTGTTCGGAGTTTATGTAATCGCAAAATTCTTTGAGCGTGGAGTCCGGGACTCCTGTTAAAACTTCAATTCCCAACTGCTTTATGTGCTGCGCTAAAAGCTCTGCTTTCATTTTGACTACTCCTAGTATTTAATAGGCACAGCTACATTGCAATGCTCCAAAGCTTCTTTAAATACCGCAAAAAAATTCTCAATATCAGGGACATCAATAGCTCCAAAGGAACAAAGCCTAAAAGTCTCCATCCCAGAAATTTTGCCAGGATAAATGGTGAACCCACGTTCATAACAATAATCGTGGATTTTTTCAAAATCCCAATTCTTGTCATTCGGGTATATCGCAGATGCTACCAAACCTGCCTGCAATTCCTTTTTTATAAATTCTTTAAAACCGAGTTCTTTCAACCCCTTATGAATAGCCTCGTTTACCCGTGCGTGCCTTTGATATTTCTGCGTTTCGCCTTCCTTGAAAAATTCTTCAATGGCCTGCCTTGCAGCGTAAATGGTTTGCACGGGCGGAGTGAATTGCATTTGCCTGTAACGAACAAAATATTCATATTGCAGATATAAATTGCAATAATAGGAACGTTTGGGATAATTTTTGGATTCCTCAATCAATTTAGTTTTGCCCACAACATAAGACAAGCCCGTCATACCCATTATGCCTTTTTGGGCAGAAGCCATACAAAAATCTATGCTGTCTTTTTCCATATCAATTGGAAGCATAGCATAAGTTGAAGTGGTGTCCACCGTGAATATGCAATTATATTTATGCGAGAGTTCGCCTATTTCACGGATGGGGTTGAGCAAGCCTGTTCCAGTTTCGTTGTGCGTTGTGTAAACGAGATGTATGTCGGAATTGCTTTTTAATATTTTCTCTACTGCGGCGAGATTTGGCCTTTCGTCCACAGGTACTTTCATTTCAATATGCGGCAGGTTGTAGCATTTGCATATTTCCACAGCCCTTGTGCTATATGCCCCATTGTTTATCACGAGTACCTTTTTATTTGCTGGCAAAAGCGAATTAAGGCAAACGTCCATATTTATAGTTCCCGAACCACAAAAGAGAACCGCAGTGTATTCATCGCTGCCGTGAACAATGCGAACTAAATCCTTTTGGAGCTGTTCCAAAATATCCGCAAATTCCTTTTCCCTTGGGCAAATATCCGGCACAATCTGCGCCATCTTCACCGTATCCGTTGTGGTAGCTGGCCCTGGGTTTAGCAGTATGTTTCTTTTTATAGCCATCTGTATTTAAAACGGAAGCCAAATTGCGAGGGCAAGCAAGGCTAAAGCCGCCATTCCAACAGTTACATTCAATGAATACGAAACTTTATTGAATCTTTTTTGCATAGAATCGGTATAGCTCCATATAAAATAAATTATGCGGAGATAATAGGTTGCAGAAATTATCGCTAAAATAAACGCCACTACCGCTATGCCCCAAACTGCCGGAGTTTCAAAAGAAGCACTGACGAGATTTACGAAAATTCTGAATTTGGCTAAAAAACCTGCCGCAACAGGCAAACCTGCAAGCGAGGCTAAACACACGCTGATGCAAGCACCGAGGAATGGTTTTCTGCGAGCCTTTGCACGCAAACATTCCAAGTCATCATAATCGGAAACGAGGGCGGAAATACCGGCTAATGCCCCTATTGAACCTATGGCATAAGTGAGCAAGAAATAAAATGCTGAATTTAAATCCAGTTCCTGGGATTTCGCAAAATAAGGATAGCAGAAACCGAGCAGAATAAAGCCTGCATTTGCAACCGCGCTAAACGCCAAAATTCGCCTTGCGGAAATTTGAGCCAAGCCTGTGATTGCACCAACTGCAATGGAGGCTATGCCAAGACATAAAAACAAGATAGCTTCACGCCCAATAACTATAGATGCGGAACTGTTGAATAAGCCAAGCCACACAGTTCCCAAAGCTAAAAACGCACCGATTTTAACAACCGCTGCCATATAGCCTGTGACTGCGGCAAGTGCGCCTGTATAGGCGTCTGCAACCCAAAAATGCAATGGAAAAGCACCAACTTTAAACAGCAATCCAAGGGAGAGCATAAAAATGGCTGCTTGATAAATGGTCTCGCGCCCTGCCAAAACATCGCTGTTGATTAAAGTGCTGCCTGTTGCTCCATAGAACATAGCGATGCCGTATAGAAACACCGCACTCAAAGCTGCCCCGCTGATAAAATATTTAAATGCCGCCTCGTTGCTCTCTTTTGAGCGGCGGTTCATAGCTACGAGTGCATAAATTGGAAAAGAAGCAAGCTCCATTCCTAAAAACAAAGGCATTAAATCCGCAGAAAGCACCATTATCATAATGCCTGCGGCAGAAAGCATAAGAAGCGAATAAGCCTCGCCGCATTCGGTATTACTGCTTTTCAAGGTGTTCTGCAAAGCAGCCGTTCCGATTGCGGCACATAATGTTGTTGCGTAAAGAAAGATTTCTTTAACATAGTTTAGGGAGAATAAATTCCACGGGTCGCTGAAATCACCAGAAATTATTCTGATAAAATAAGCTACAACAGCTAAAAAGAACAAATTGATAAATGGCAAAGCCTTATGCTTTTTACTCGGATTTAAAAATGATTCCGCAACTAAAGAAAATATAGCACCTAAGAAAACGAGAATTATTGGCAAAAGAATTTTTAAATCATAAAAGAGGGAAGTTTCAATGTTCATTGTGTTTCCTCCAGGCTGTCGTTTGGTAAAATGTTGTTTACTAGGCTATCGTTTGTCAAGATGTCAAGAATTAATGCTTCTTCCAAAATCTGCTCATATTCCGGCAATTCTATGGCATCTGCCTCTGTTTGTTCTTTAAAAGAATTTAAAATAGGTGCTGGATGCAATCCGAAATATAATATCAAAATTATAATAGGGATGGCTGTAGCCCCCTCAAATTGAGAAAGATAAATATTGTCGCTTCTCGTGTTTTTTGGAATTGAACCAAACAAGGTATGTTTAATTAATCTCAGCATATATGCAGCGGACAATATAATTCCAACGCAACCAATCAAAGCAAAAATAAAACCTGAGTTGAACAAACCGCGCAAAATCAAAAATTCTCCCACAAAACCTACCGTGCTGGGAATAGCAATTGCAGCAATGCCTAAAAAACCAAAAATCGCAGCATAAATTGGATTTGTAGAGGCAAATGCACTATAGCGTTTTATGTTTGTGCTGCCAGTCCATTTTTCAGCGATGCCGCCAAAAAAGAAAAGCCCGCCCGCTGTTAAGCCGTGCCCCACCAGCATAACAGCAACGCCTGCATTCACGGTGTTATCAAGGCAAAATAAGCCAGCCACCGCAAGGCTCAAATGCGACATAGAGCTAAATGCTAAAAGCCTTTTTATATTCGTTTGCTTTAATGCGAGAACCGCCCCGTACAACATTGAGAAAAGCGCAAGATATATTAGACAAAAACCATATTCGGTATTTTGAAAAAAATTGCCAAACAACGGAATTACCCATATAGCAAAACCAAAAACTCCAACCTTTGCCATTGCGCCGGAGAGAATTGCAGAAAGCGAATAAGGGGCTTCCGAATAAGTTATGCCCTGCCAGCTATGAAAGGGAAATATTGGAGTTTTTACAGCAAATGCTATTGAAAATGCTATGAATAAAGAAATTTGAGTTGCAAGCGGCAATGTTTCTAAAGTCTTCGTTAAAGAATTGATATTATCGCTGCCTGCTATTACCATTAAATACCAAACACCAAAAAGCATAGGAACAGAGCCTGCCAAAGTGTAAATGGAAAATATTACAACAGCCTTTCTCCTTTTTAAGCCGCCGTGCAGGGAAATTAAAATAGCCGCAGGCAAAATCATAGCTTCAAAGAAAAACAGAAATTGCACGATGTTATGTGCAGAAAAAAACGCCCCTATTATAGTACCTTCTAAAACCAGCAAACCTATTGTAAATTTATTTATCCCCAAATTCAGAGCTTCTCTGGAATAGATAAAAGCAAAAAAAGAGAGCAGCGTTGTGAGCCAAACCATCCACAGCGAAAGCCCGTAACCGTATAGCGAAAATCCAATATTTATTTCTAAAATTGAAAACCAGGGATAAATAGCCGTTTGCTGCCCACCTATCGCAACCAGAGCGGTTGCCAAAATAAGAGGAATTGCAAAGCAAAAAAGCCCTATGCGAAAAGCGGAATTATCCCTAGACGATGAAGCTAGTATTAAGAGAGCAAATACAAAGGGCAAAATAAGCAAAAGCGATATTAACATAGATTCTACCTAATGAAAAACACCAGCCAATAAATCAAAATAACAGAACTCATAACCGAAAGAGCAAGCTGTACCCGCAGCTTATTTGCCTGCATAAAGCGCAATCCTTCAGAGCATATATAAGGAACTATACTGAAAACAGCCATTGTTACTCGCAAAAATTTATTCACCAAGTCTAAAAAGAATACGGCTATGCGCACAGGCAAAATTCCGCAAACATAGTGCAGAGCGTCAAAGGAAAAAGTCCAAATTCTTGCGAAACCAACCAATTCGCCGTGCCCAGGATACTTAGGAATGTTTCTGCTGAAATAAATGCCAGCAAATACAAGGCCTGCTATAGCGGCTGTAGAGCTTATAGCAGCAAGAAATATATCCAAGTGATGGTTTTCGCCGGTCAATGGAACATAGCCTGCAAAAATGCAACCAACCGCCAAAATCCACATCGGTATTTGCATAACAAATGGAGATTCGTGAATATGTTCCGCAGCTTGTTCACCACCTCTGAACTTTCCTAAAAACACCAGCACCATCAAACGGGTCATGTAAACAGCGGTCAGCAAAGCGGTGAAGAGAGCTACGTAATAGACTGGCGCGCCATAAACGCTTTCTAAAATCATATCCTTGCTCCAAAAGCAAGCCAAACCCGGCAGACCTATAAGGCTTGCCCACGCCAGAAGCATAATCAAAAATGTGGATGGCAACTTAAAAGCGAGGCCACCCATCTTGCGAATATCCTGCTCGCCGCCCAAAGCGTGTATAACCGAGCCTGCGCCCAAGAACAGGGCTGCTTTTGTAAATGCGTGGGTGAACACGTGGAAAATGGCAACATCAAACGCACCAGCACCAACTGCCAGGAACATAAAACCGAGCTGGGATATAGTGGAATATGCCAAAACTTTTTTAATATCGTGCTGGACCAAGCCAGCTACGGCAGCCCAAAAAGCTGTTGCAAGGGCTACTATAAGCACAATAATTGGGATGAGTATATCAAAAAGAAAGAGTGCATAAAGCCTTGCCATTAAATAAACGCCAGCAGTGACCATTGTAGCTGCGTGTATAAGGGCAGAAACAGGAGTTGGGCCTGCCATCGCATCTGGGAGCCATGTCAGCAATGGTATTTGCGCACTTTTTGCGGTGCAAGCAAAAAACAGGAAAAATGCCGCCGCTATCATAAACTCATAAGCAAAAGGGGTAGATAGATTTATCAATATACCTACAGTTAAGGCTTCATTCAAATTCGCATAATTCAGAATAGATGTTCCGCCCAAAAGCAGTAATATGAACATACCCAGCAGAAAGCCTACGTCTCCAACCCTGTTTACCAAAAGGGCTTTGTTTGCAGCCTTGCAGTTGAGCAAATCCTTATTCCAAAAGCCAACGAGCAGATAGGAGCAAAGCCCCACGCCTTCCCAGCCGAGAAATGTCAAGGGCAAAGAATCAGAAAGCACAAGGACTATCATAGAGAACAGGAACAGATTCATATAGCACATAAAACGGGTATAGCTGCTATCGCCTTTCATATAACCTATGGAGTAAAGAACTATCAAGGTTGTTATTCCTGTTACAAATAAAAGCATTATTTTTGTCAGATAATCAAATAAAAAGCCAAAAGACACTTGGAAATCCCCAATGGAAATCCAATTGCCAAGCGTCTCTGCGTAAACCCCGTCTTGAGGCATATCCAGCGCGAACATCACAGTTGCCACAAAAGATAACAGAGGGAAGGATACAGCGAGCGCGCCTATGTATGCTTCTGGAACAGGCTGTTCGCTTTTAGTTTGTGCCAGAGTTATTGCCCCAAGCAGCAGCGCCCCTATCAAAGGAAAAAACGGTATAATCCATAAAGGGATTTGGGAGGTCATAGATTTGGAATATAGAAAATCAAGAACATCCCAAAGAGCAGTTCGCTCAGTCCGTTGAAAATCGCCATTTTTGCCTTATTTTCGCCTGTTTTTTAATATATGAAATAAACCGTACGCTATTCCATAAAATAATATATATTAATATATAGAAGGCTATTCGGTTAGCCCCAGTACCGGAGGAGGGATGCGGAAGCGTTATAGCGTTAGAGTAGAACGTAAATTCCAAGGAGGACGATATGACTAGCGAGCAACTGCAAACGGAAAAGGT
>Ga0268262_10005087_pt1 | contig 13203 bp, 10 predicted proteins | sample TergutNc150P3_FD_190354 | JGI IMG/M metagenome (GOLD analysis project Ga0268262, IMG submission 190354) | Nasutitermes corniger P3 segment gut microbial community from laboratory colony in Florida, USA - Nc150 P3 (SPAdes) (version 2) | ecosystem: Host-associated > Arthropoda: Insects >... | reverse complement strand
AGCCGCAGCCGGCATGAATGTTAATCAATTAACTGATGTCTTTACCGAATCGGTAGGAGAGATAGTTCAGACAGTTGTGAATAACGGTTATTCACAAACTCAGGAGTTTGACGCGGATAATACAGCGCTGAGTCTTTTAGCTTCCGCCGGTTACAGTCCGTCCGGACTTATTGATATGCTGCGGGAATTGAGAGCTGTTCAAAGCGGCAGTTCCGGAGGTTTTAACAAGACGCATCCGACTCCGGCGCAGCGTATTACCAACGCGGAAAAGTCTGTCAACAAATACAGTGTAACTGATACCCGCTCATATAGGCAGGCGCGGTTTGGTTCAGTTACCAGATAAACGTTATTTAAGGAGCTAATTATGGCACAACACCAATTTCAGACCGAAGTCAGCCGTCTTCTGCACCTTATTATCCACTCCCTCTATTCAAACAGGGAGATTTTTCTGCGGGAGCTTGTTTCCAATGCGTCAGATGCTTTGGACAAGCTCAAATACCTTACTGTGGCGGACGATGCATATAAGTCTGTCAATTTTGATCCTCGCATTGATATTTCCTTTAACAAAGACGCAAAAACCCTGACGATTTCCGACAACGGTATCGGCATGAACGAAGCGGACTTGATTGAGTCGCTTGGAACTATTGCGCGTTCAGGGACGAGGGCGTTCCTGGAAAAACTTGCAGAAGACGCTAAAAAAGATTCCAATCTTATCGGACAGTTCGGAGTGGGGTTTTATTCCGCTTTTATGGTTGCGGATAAAATCGAAGTGATTAGCCGCAAAGCGAATGAAGACGCTTCATGGAAATGGTCAAGCGACGGCAAGGACAGTTTTGAAATAGAGCGATCTGAAAGGGACAGTCAGGGAACAACAGTTATACTTTACCTGACAGAAGAAGGAACAGAGTACGCTAACCGCTGGTCAATCGAAGACATTATCAAACGTTACTCCAACCATGTAGCTTTCCCGATTTTCCTTACTTATGATGAAAAAGAGTGGGACGACAAGGGTAATGAGAAAGGCAGCAAGACCAAAACCGACAGGATAAACTCCGGTACTGCTCTGTGGCGGAAGGCAAAGACAGAACTTAAAGAAGAGGACTACAACGAGTTTTACAAACAGCTTGGTCACGACAGCGACGTACCGTTACACTACATTCATACAAAAGCCGAAGGAACCCTTGAATATACAACGCTGTTCTACATTCCCAAAAAAGCGCCGTTTGATTTATACAATGTTGACTATAAACCCGGAGTAAAACTCTATGTAAAGCGCGTCTTTATCACCGATGACGACAAGGAACTGATGCCGACTTATCTGCGTTTTGTGCGCGGCGTAATTGACTCAGAAGACCTGCCCCTGAATGTAAGCCGCGAAATCTTACAGCAGAACAAGATTCTGCTTAATATTAAGAACGCTTCTGTCAAAAAACTGCTTTCCGAATTCAAGCAAATGGCAGATAACGCCGTTTCAGGTTCAGATGAGGCAAAAGAGAAGTGGGAAACTTTTATCGAACAATTTAACCGTCCGCTTAAAGAAGGGCTTTATCAGGATTTTTCAAACCGTGAAGCGCTTCAGGAACTTGTCCGTTTCAAAAGCACGACAGCTGAAGGGTGGACAAGTTTTGCCGATTATGTTTCCCGTATGAAAAGCGATCAAAAGAATATTTATTATATTACGGGTGGTGATGAGAAAACACTGCGGGCTTCTCCGCTTTTGGAAGCCTACCGCGCAAAAGAAATTGAAGTTTTGATAATGGCTGACGACATTGACGACATTGTAATTCCCACCCTGCACAGTTACCGCAAGGAAACCCCCGGCGCAGACGGGAAAACAGAAAGCCAGAGTTGGGAACTAAAGGCGGTAAACCGCGCCGGCGCTGACGAAGAGTTAGGTGAAAAGAAAGACAAGACTGCCGAAAAGGAAGCCAAGCCGGTTATTGAAAAACTGAAAAAAGCGCTCGGCGACCGTGTGAAAGACGTCAAACTTTCCCGCCGCTTGCACGATTCGCCTTCATGTATCGTAGCGGACGAAAACGACCCGTCAATGCAGATGGCTCAGATGCTCAAGGCAATGGGGCAGACCGCCATGACCGATATTAAGCCGATTTTAGAAGTGAACGGGGAACACCCCATCATAACAGGGCTTAAGGACGTTGACGATGAAGAGCGAATTGCCGATGTTGCGGGAGTATTACTTGATCAGGCGCTTCTTGTGGAAGGGATAAAGCTGAACGATCCGGCGGACTTCGTGAAACGGCTGAACAGGCTGTTATCTAAATAGTAAAAATATGCGATCTGACCGCTTATGAAGTGGTCAGACCGCAAAGTTTCAAATTATTTTAAGAAGAGTCAAAGTTGTACCTTGCAACGACAGATACAGAAGCTGCAAGTTGTTTTATGGGTATTTCAAGTATACTTTCCAATCCATGCCCTGTGTAAGCTCATTTCTCCAATAAATATAAATATTCCTTTACATGGATATCACGGTTGTTTAAATTTCTGCTTCCCCTGAAAGTGTTGTATTTTGTTTCCAGTACATGGAACTTGCCTGCTTTTTCTAACATTTCCTTCATCTGTTGAACTGAAATAAAACCTTCCGAATTAAACGAGATTAAAACAAATTTTGCCTTAATTCCTTCGACAAGTTCTGTAAGAGCCTGCAGAGCTTTTTGACTTTTGTTATAATCGGAGCGATTCCAGTTTTCAGGTATTCCCGATACTTTACTTGTGTTTTCAGGATATTTATAGTCCAGTATTAGGTTAAGCATAAAATAGTTAGAACCGTAAGGATGCTGATTATACGGTGGGTCCAAATAAGCCAGATCAACTTCCGGTAAATCTTTTATTACTTTATTTGAATCACCTGAAGAGATAATTGTCTCACAGTTAAAATTACTGAATATGGGAAACGGCAGTTTTATACTGCCGGTAATCCTTAACAAAGCGTCTTTGTTAAGTGCGCCGAATTGTCCGATACCGGTGTCTTTGTTTTTGTAAAATCCCTTGAAGACTCCTGAAGTATTGGCATGGATTGACGCTTCTGACAGCAGCGGCGCCAGGAAATATTTTTGTTCTTTTAAAGGAATATTTTCTATTATTTGCCGCGCGGTATCAATATAGACTGCGTTTCTTGACGTGAAAAACACTCTTTCATTTAATTTTATCTCTTCATCGTTTATTGGAGCGTATAACTCAGATATAATTCCTTTTCGGGGATGTTTTTCTATTTCTTCCAGAATCTCAAAATAGTATTTCCGCAGCGCGAATAAATTTATTTCATTCTCATTTGATAAATAACATTCATTAATTACGGCTGAATATTTTTCCAAGTCATTTACGATAAGAAGATCAGAAAACTGCTTAAAGTATCTTGCAGCAATTCCCGAACCGCTGAAAACGTCAAACATTTTCAATTTATCTTTTTGTAGCCTTTTTTGCGCTATTTTTATTCCGTTCCCGATAAAATCAAGCAAAGCCCGCTTGTTGCCAATATAAGTAATGAGTTGTTTGGTTAAATATTCACGTTTTTCATTTTTTTTGACGGAAGCGTATTCTTTTGAATCAATATCTGTCAAAAAGAGTCGATCACTCATTAATAAATCGTATCATATTTTGGGAAAACAGTAATTACTATTTGCGGACAGTTAAGCAGCATCTAGGCTTTTTATGTTTTACGGGATAAAATTACTCGAAATGTAAGGAGAAAAAGAAATGAAAGTAGTATTGGTTAACGGAAGCCCAAACTCCAATGGATGCACATTTACAGGACTTAGCATTATTAAAGAACAGTTGGCAAAAAACGGTATTGATTCCGAGATATTTCAGGTAGGAAAAAAGCCAATTATAGGTTGTACCGCTTGCAGAACCTGTAAACAAACGGGGAAAACAGGAAAATGCGTTTTTGATAACGATATGGTAAATACAGTCGGTCAGGCTTTCAGAGAAGCAGACGGCATTATTCTCGGTTCTCCTGTGCATTACGCTTCCGCTTGCGGCGCGGCGACCTCATTCTTTGATCGTTTATTCTTCAGCCTTGAGCCTGAAGCTAAAAGATTAAAATTCGGCGCATGTATTGTCAGTTGCAGGAGAGCAGGCTCAACCGCCACATTTGATCAATTGATCAAATACTTTACCATTTCGCAAATGCCTGTTGTATCGTCTTCTTATTGGAATGGCATACATGGATTTACACCTGAAGATGTATACGCCGATAAAGAAGGCGTCCGAACATTAACAATATTGGCTAACAATATGGCATATCTTATTAAATGCAAAAATCAAAGCAATATTGATCTGCCGGAAGAACCGCCGATGGTCATGACAAATTTTATCCGCTGAGAAAAAATAAAATACATTTAAATTTGAGGAAACACATGAAAAACATAAGATTTCCATGTGTTTTAACAATCTTATGCTTGCTAATTTCAAGCTGTTCAATAAAAAAAAACTTGCTAAAGAAATAGACAGTATTTTATCCAATTCACCCAATGCCATTGAAGGAATTTTTGAAAAACTGGAATATTCAGACATAATTTTTGTTGCCACAAGCCAAAGCCATTATCTTTTAAATGATACAATATTCTTAAGTTCAAATTTACAGCTTTTGTATAATGCGGGCGTGCGGTATTTTTTTGTAGAAGGCGCTATTGGAGAAAGTTATAAATATGGATGGCCAAAGGAAAAAGACTCTGCTTACCCTTATTATCCGTGGGATTATGTCGGTATAAGATATGGCGCTTTTGATTTTTACCATGAAATATATAAGTTAAATACAGATAAAAACGAACAGGATAAAATCAAAATAATTGGTCTTCAAACAGACATGGAAAACGCTATTCCGGGAACTGTAAGCTATATAGATAGACATAATTACAGAGATGAATACATGGCGAATATCGCCATTAATGCTATTGACAACGCTAAACAAGGGGAAAAAATACTGGTCTTCGCCGGCAGCGACCATGGAAGCAAGGAAATTTTTCCCAATGCCTTTGGCAGCAAAGAAAACTGGAAACCTCTTGGAGCATATCTATATGAGAAATATAAAGACAGGTTCCTTTCTTTACACTGCATAACATTGGATGAAAATATAAAAACAGCTAATGATATTATTTCTAATAAGATATTTAAAACAAAAAATAAGTTAATCAATTCTAATGAGTGGAAAAATATATCAAATACGCCAAAATTAGTTACTGCCGTAAATGCGGCAAATCTGCTTAAATTACTGCCGCATCTGTATTTAGGCGGACAAAGCAATAATAATTTTGACGGATTTATTGTCGATAAAAGCGCTGTAAAGGGAGTAATGTTTGGATATGCGCTGTTTGATGCAGATATTTTAAAAATATTCATTAAGGAAACCGGAAAATTGGATAAAGAAATACATATATTAAAAGAAGAAGGCCGTTTAGAAAACATAACCCCTGATATATATTATCTATTAAGTTATATGATAAAATATGTGTATTACTTAAAGTTATATTTTGGCGATAATTTCCCTTATAATTTTTGGAATCCTGAAATGCCTTTAAACGAGGCAATAACAATACTTGAAAATAATATTTTAAATAGTTCCAAACCGGAAGATAAAATGGTTTTTCCTCCTCCATCCATGGAAACTCTTCGGGATTACCATGATTATAGTTACTACTTCCGGTCATTGAATGATGGTTATTTGGAGTATAACTTTCCTGTAAGCATAAAAATACAGTATGATCAGCAAAATATTAATAAAATGAAAGAGCTTTTCCCATATGAGTTATGGACGGAGTATTGGTATGCCAAAATGTATATGAAAGCCAATAAATATAAAAAAGCGTATGAATATTTACAAATTATTAGTAATAATCCATTAGTTTATTCAATGCAAATTTATCCTGAAGTTCTTGAAATGGCAATACAATACGCTGAAAAGCTTGGTTTCTATGAGCAGGCAAATACTTATAGTACCCAAAAAAAATCCTTATGGAATGAATACTCTATAGATGTAAGTATTTTCTATTTATTTAATTAACTTAGAAGAATTGGTATAAAAAGACTATGGAATTTCCGCCTTTAATTAACTTTTTTCTCGGGTTTCTTGCTTCAATAGGGTATTATCGTCTCTTTTCACTATAAACCGTCCTTTTGTGCGATAGCGTTTTTTTGTCATGCTTGCGGTAGTCATTTTAAGCCGTCCTGTTTGTTCATCATGGCAGTTTACTGAATATTTAACTAAAAGAACTGAACTTGATTATATATTTATAAATTTTGTGAATGAATTGACAGAAAATGATTTTAGTAATTTATAGCCATACAGTCAGTTAAAATAATAGCGTACGCCGGCACTAAGTACATACGATGTACTTGTTCCCTAAAATGCGTTTTTTACTTGACAAAAACATAAAATAGATTACTATTTATTTAAAGAGGAGGGAAAAAATGCCAGCAGCAAAAAAACCAGCTAAAAAGACAACAGCGAAAAAACCCGCAGCAAAAGCAGCAGCAAAAAAAACAACAAAGAAGTAATGCAAAATCCTACTGGTCTGTGTATGGTACTTCCATCATAGACCAGTAGCCTAATTCAGAAGTAAATATGAGTGTAAGAGCGACAGCCGGTAATAATGAATTTCAAGAAGGTACATTTCCCACAAGTACTCTTGATCATTTAGAAAGCGGAAAGCCGATTAGATCTGGAAAAACATCAAAAGCAAAAAAATAAATAGGCTTTTTCTTATTATTAACCTATTGAATAACAATATGCTATACTGTCAGCATGGAAGACTGTGAAATTGAAAATCTGCTGGTTAATCGCTTTATAAAATATGTCCGCTATGATACCGAAAGCGACCGCCGAATAGAAGACACTCCCTCCACGCCCGGACAGTGGGAGCTTGCAAAGGCGCTTAAGGACGAGCTTTTAGGCATCGGTATTGAAGATGTAAAAATAACCGATCACTGTTATGTAATTGCCCGTTTACCATCAAGCCAGCATTTTGAAAAAGAGGAAGCCTGTATTGGGTTTCTTGCGCATCTTGATACCGCAGGTGATGTTTCGGGAAAGAACGTAAAGCCGCAGTATGTGCAAAATTATTCTGGAGGAAGGATTGAGCTTGAAGGCGGACTTTGTCTTGATCCTGCGAAAGAACCTGACCTTGCGGCGCAGACAGGAAAAGCGATAATCCACACTGACGGAACAACACTGCTTGGAGCGGATAATAAGGCAGGCATTGCCGAAATAATGACGGCGGTTGAATATCTTGCCGCAAACCCGCAGATAGAACACGGACAGGTTGAAATAATATTTACACCCGATGAAGAAACAGGCAAGGGACTGCCGTTCTTTCCATTGGAAGAGATCAAGTCCGGTTTTTGCTATACAGTGGACGGCGGCCCGATGGGTGAAATTGAAAGCGAATGTTTTAATGCATGGAAAGCTGATATTGAGTTCAAGGGAAAGGTGATCCATATCGGCACGGCAAGGGGCATACTTGCCAATGCTGCATTGATGGCTTCAACATTCGCAACTCTTCTGCCGCGCAGTGAAAGCCCCGAAGCCACTGACGGTTATTACGGTTATTATTGTCCAATGGAAATTTCAGGCAGTTTGGAAAACGCCGCTCTTGAAGTCTACCTTCGTGATTTTGACTCTGACGGAATGAAAAACCGTATTGCCGCGCTTGATGTTTTTGCAAGAACAGTAGAAGCCCAGTTTCCAGGCGGTATGGTTGTTGTTAAAACACAGCCTCAGTATAATAATATGAAGTCCGGCATTGATAAAAAGCCCGATGTAATGGAAAGGTTGAAAAAAGCTATGAACAATCTGGGTATTGACTGGCGGCTTAAACCTGTTCGGGGCGGTACTGACGGTTCACGGCTGACAGAACTTGGTATTCCCACTCCGAACATTTTTACGGGAGGGCGGAACTTCCACAGCCGTCTTGAATGGGTCAGCGTTAGCGAAATGTGCGCCGCCTGCAAAGTGATTATCGAGTTAATAAAACTTACGAAGTAAGCGGCTTACAAAGTAAATCGGTTTTTAGGGAGAGTAATTATGGAAACTCTGGCAACTGCTTTTCATGAACAGATAAAAAAGGCATTACCATTATCAAAAGTTGATCTTGTCATAACAGAAAAGAATGTATATCAGGAGGGGAATAAAGATATTCTCCCATTTCTGGATGAAATGGTTGAATATCTGGCTCTACCCGGAAGCGGCCTTGACGGTCTTGAAAATCTTGAAGAACTACTGGCTAAGGCTGAAGCGGGGAAATCATGCCTTTTGTTGGTTGAACATTACAGCAATCTTGATCTTTCAATTGTTTCTACGCTTATATCCAAAGCCGGAGGCCGAGGTAAGGACATAAGCAACGTTTTAATTGCCGTTGCAGGAATGAAACTGAACGAAGACAATCCTGTTGTAGCCGCATTTGCCGGCGCTTATACCCGTATCGTAATCTATCCAAGCCGTTCCCTGCAGGAGTTAGATCCTGAAAAAGACAGCGTTGAAATCGCCCGGGGTCATGCAATCAACAACGCCGCAATGAAGGCGCTTATAAGGCACAAGTACAAAGGGAAACTTATCCTTGTTTTCCCGTCGGGGACACGTTACCGTTCATGGGATCCTACCACAAAAAAAGGCGTGAGGGAAATTGATTCATACATTCGCTCTTTTGATTATATGTGTTTTGTTGCTTTGAACGGTCAAATTTTGCATGTACAGGAAACAGATATGATGAACGATGTTGTAACCAAGGATGTTGTACGTGTTACCGCAGGGCCTGTCCTGTCATGTAATGAATTCCGTGAAAAGGCAAGAGCGGCGGTAGGGGAAGACGAAGATAAAAAACAAGCCGTTGCGGATGCAATAATGAGCGAACTTGAAAAAATGCACATTGCGGCGGAAGAAAAGAGAAAGAAACTGCTTTAGATATTTGACTTGAAAAGAACCTTCGAATAAATCCAAAAAAAATAAGCAACTGCGCCCCCGCCAATCTTATATCAATTGATCAGGGGCGCGCCGCTTTAAGGAAAGACGGTATTTTTACTTACCACTTACCACCGCCGCGCTCGTTACGCGGTTTGTCCATAGCTTCGTTTACACGCAGTTGCCGTCCGTCAAATTCACGTCCGTTTGTACCTGCGATAGCAGCGTTAACTTCTTCCTCGCTGCCCATTTCGACAAAGCCGAACCCTTTGGAGTTGCCGGTTTCACGATCAAGAATGATCTTCGCTGAAGCGACTGTACCAAAGCCTGAGAAAAGGGTGCGAAGACCTTCTTCGGTAGTGTTGTAAGAGAGATTGCCGACATACAGTTTCTTGGCCATTTTAAAAAAATCCTTCACCCGGAACAAACTTAAATTGTCTTTAATGGCAATTCCTGTCTGCGTACGTCCGGGCACGCTTGTATATACGTTTTACGCATATACGATGTACTTGTGTACATTTGTACTTACGTACAGTGGACTTGCGTCCAAGTATTCATGCCCGCACAAGCGGACAACTCAAATTCCCCCTGTCAGAGAAACCGGAGAAAAAAGATGCATAATTTGTTAAGGGGGAAAAACGAAAGGCGGAAGACAAAAACAGAACCCTTAAACACCGGCTGCCTTGGCTACCGGGCAGCTTTTTACAAAAACTGCTTAAAAACTCTTTACTAAAAATCAAAAGAAATACCTAATAAAAAAAATATAGACTATATTCTAAATTATGTCAAGCGGTTTTGTTAATTTTTATTTTTTTCGCCAGGATTCACATTATTGTAAATCATCTTAATAGCAGATTTTATGTTTTTAGCAACTTTCAATTCAGGTATGGTTTGATCCTGTTGAGATTCTGTGGCCGGACCCAAAAATGAGCTATATCCCAGGTTTACGGTTGTTTTAACACGCGCCGCAAGCCGCTGTACCGGCCTTATTTCTCCGGTCAAGGAAAGCTCTCCCGCAATTACAAGATTAGAGGGCAGGGGAAGCCCCGTTCTTGCCGAGTACAATGCGCAGGCAAGAGCAAGTTCAACGCCGACTTCGGTAATGCGGATGCCGCCTGCGGCGTTTATGTAAATATCTTGATCCGAAAGACGCAGCCCAAGATGTTTTTCCAGCGCTGCGGAAACACGCGATACCCTGCCTGAATCGATTCTGTCTGAAAACACACGGCTTATTGTCCCTTTTGCGGGAATGGTGAGCGCTTGAATTTCAACAAGGATCGTTCTTGTGCCTTCAAGCACCGCTGCGGTCGCTACCCCCGCCGGCAATTCTCCGTCCCGTCTGACCAGGAAAAGGCGGCCTGTATCTTCAACAGGTGAAAGACCGTGTTCTCCCATTGTAAAAATCCCGATTTCGTCTATAGAACCAAACCTGTTTTTTACAGCCCGCAGAAAACGGCAGTCTACAGTTCCGCTCATACCGGATGTTTTGTCGTTTTGCTCAAAGTAGATAACAGTGTCCACCATGTGTTCAAGGGTTTTAGGGCCCGCAATAAGTCCCTCTTTTGTTACATGTGCTGTTAAAAACAATGCAGCGTCATGTTCCTTTACCCAATTAATTAATTCAAACGAACAGAACTTCATCTGGTTTACAGTACTTGGGATAGAACCTGCGTCGGCAGAGAAAAGCGTCTGAGCGGAATCTACCAGTATCAGGACAGGTCTGATATTGTTTAGTACGGTTTCTATTTCCTCAAGATTTCCCGAGCAGAAAATTTCTATGCGTTCAAGGCATGACGTGCCGTTTAAACCAAGTCTGTCTGCTCTCAGTTTTAACTGACCCGCGGATTCTTCACCGGAAACATAAAGTATGCGTCCCTTGGTCTCGGCGGCGGCGGCAAGCTGCAGTAAAAGAGTAGATTTACCTATACCCGGTTCTCCGCCGACAAGTACGGCGGAGCGTTTCATAATGCCGCCGCCGAGCACGCGATCAAGCTCGCCTATGCCACTCCCGATACGGCTGCCTTCCATTGGGCTTACTGTCGAGAGAGGTAAAGTTTGAGGAAGTCCGTTTTTTGATACTTGTCTGCTTTCGTTTTTAGCGGCAGTCTCTATTAATGTGTTCCATTCACCGCATTCGGGACATCGCCCAAGCCACTTTGGCTCTTCATGACCGCAGGAGGAACATCTATAAACTAAAGATTTCAATTTTTTCATTTGAAGGCGCTTATTCCTGATATTCTATCAATATAATGAAAGAATGTCATTTCTTATCAGTAGGAAAAGTATATCTATAATGTAGACACATTATAGACAGATACTAAATAAAATTGGATGAATAAAATACCACAGAGACGCTTGTATTGATTTTTTTGTTTTTATTATATAATAATATTTATGGAGGGGGATATGTCAGATAAACCAACGGTCATAGATCTGTTCTGTGGTGCAGGCGGCTTATCTTATGGCTTCGAAAGAGCCGGATTTAATATTCTTCTTGGTATTGATAATGATATAACTGCTTTAAAGACATTTGAGCTTAATCATAAAAATTCCAAATATATTTGCGGTGATATTTCAAATATTTCATATGCTGATATTAAGAAAATAATTGGAAATACAGTTATTAATGTAATTGTAGGCGGTCCGCCATGTCAAGGAATGTCCTTATCCGGCCCCCGTAAATTTGATGATCCTCGTAATAAATTATACCTTTCATTTATACGTTTAGTCAAAGAAATCCAACCTAAAGTCTTTATAATAGAAAATGTGCCCGGACTTGTCAGGCTTTTTGGAGGTGAAATAAAAAACAATATTATTAAAACATTTAATGACATCGGTTATCAAATTGATTATGACATTTTATGTTCAGCAAATTATGGAGTGCCGCAAACCAGAAAAAGAGTTGTTTTTATAGGATACAGAACCGGTAAATTTAAATTCCCTAAATTAGATAATAAACAAGTAAGCTGTATTGATGCTTTGTCTGATCTGCCCCCTTTAATTGAATCCACAGGCGAATTGGAGATGGAATATTATACAGAACCACAGTCAGAATATCAAAAATTAATGAGAAAACGATCTAAAATCGTAAAAAATCATATAGCGGCAAAACATTCAGATAATGTCCAAAGAACTATTTCTCTTATACCGCCGGGAGGAAATTATAAATCTTTACCTAAAGGATATAAAAGTACAAGAAATTTCCATATTGCATGGACAAGATTTCCTGATGATAAACCGGCGCCAACAATAGATACGGGGCATAGACATCATTTTCATTATAAATACAATCGTGTGCCGACAGTAAGAGAATGTGCGCGATTACAATCGTTTCCGGATGATTTCGTATTTATTGGGAATAAAACAGAACAGTTTAGACAAGTTGGAAATGCCGTACCGCCATTAATGGCGCAAAAAATTGCCGAACAGGTAAATAATCTTTTAATGAAAAAGAAACATGAAATTATATAATACACCCCGGGAACATTATTTCAGATTACATCATGTTCGTCCAAGATTTAAAGGAGACATTGAAAGTGTCCTGCTTTTTATGGCTACTGAAATATCCAGGCTATCCGGAACTTTAAAAGAAGTATTTAATAATAAACTAGACGACGCTATTAAAATGTATCCTGGCAACGAAATAAAAACCGATAAAACAATAGACAATTGGAGAACAGAAATAGCGGCTTTATTTTCATTTTATTTTGAATGTCATGATGAAACAATAATTACAGGAACAAGAGCCAGGGAACTTGCGGAAAATCAAGACTTGGTTGAAATGTTTAAAAAATTTCTGTTTTTATTTCAATATCCCGGCGGTCATAATAAACCGAATAAAATTCTGGAAATGATTGAATTCGGCGTCCATTTTAAGCCGGCTCAATATATACTAAAAGTTTTACAGGCAGGAGAAACAGATGCAGGCAGCCGCGTATTTTTATTAAGAGAGGAAGTTTGCCACTGTATATTTAACGATTTGCGATGTACAAGAGATAACGAAGATCCGCTTATAGTATGGAAAAGAATAAAAACGAATAGACAGAATGAATATAATTATGGGAACCTCTAAAAACTAACACAAAAACAGATAAAATGATATAAAATAGACAACATGAAACAGAAAGGATTATTTGATGAAGCCGACAGGCTAAGGAAACTGAGTGAACTGGGAGATTCATTGGAAAAACTCAATGAAAATATAGAATGGAATGATTTTCAAAAGCCGTTAAGCAGGGCATATAAAAAAGAAGCGAAAGGACCAGGCGGACGTCCGCCGTATAGTTATGTAA
>Ga0268262_10005086_pt1 | contig 13205 bp, 14 predicted proteins | sample TergutNc150P3_FD_190354 | JGI IMG/M metagenome (GOLD analysis project Ga0268262, IMG submission 190354) | Nasutitermes corniger P3 segment gut microbial community from laboratory colony in Florida, USA - Nc150 P3 (SPAdes) (version 2) | ecosystem: Host-associated > Arthropoda: Insects >... | reverse complement strand
ATTGTTGTTTATGTGTCCAAACAGGATTCCTCTGAAAATCAGGCTCTATGAGTATCTCTTCTTTCTGAGATTCTCCTTTAAATTTCCGATTTAGGTCATATAAACTAAAAAACTTCTGATATATTCTAATTTCCTTAAACGGATAATCTATTGGCGGTTGCTCACCTTCTCCTTCGAGGTTTTCTTCTTCGGAGTCGTCTTCTTTTTGCAAATATTCAGCCATGTTTGTATTAAATGTAGAAAATTACTTACTACATTACCCTCATATATGAACATAATGGTAAACGGTATGCCGGGCAAGATGGCGCAAATAGTTGCCGAAGTTTGCGCAAGGAGAAAATTGCGTGTCATTCCATTTTCGCTTACGGGCGAGGCTCTTGCGGAATATAAGTGTTTTGCTTTGCTTGGCGTTGTGGAAAGGGAAAATAAAATAGAGCAGATTTTAAAAGAATACCCAAACCTAATAGCTGTGGATTACACGCACCCAAGCGCGGTTAATGGCAATGCCGAGTTTTATGTTAAGCACAAAATTCCCTTTGTTATGGGAACCACGGGCGGCAATAGAGAGGCTTTAATTGCTTTGGTGAAAAACACAAACCACCCTTGCGTGATAGCTCCCAACATGGCAAAGCAGATAGTTGCGCTCCAAGCCATGCTGGAATGGACTGCGAAAAATTTTCCGCAAGTATTCAGTGGCTATAATTTAAAAGTTGTTGAAAGCCATCAAAAAACCAAAGCCGACACAAGCGGCACGGCAAAAGCCTTGGTGAAAAGTTTTTTGGAAATGGGAGCAAAAGGAGAGGAACCCATAATAGAAATGGTGCGAGACGAAGAGATGCAAATCAGCAGAATGTTTGTGCCAAGCGAACACTTAAACGGCCACGCCTTTCACACATACTCCCTTGACAGTGCAGACAAATCCGTGCATTTTGAATTTCGCCACAATGTTTGCGGCAGGGAAATTTACGCAGAAGGCACAGCTGATGCCCTTGAATTTCTAGCAAAAAAAATAGAAGCAGGGCAGGGCGGTTTTTTTGATATGATAGATGTGCTGAGAGGATAGCCCTAACACAAAACTTCCGAACTCACTGCGACCCTTGTTTATGTATTGCAAATATAGTAAAATTCGCACAAAAACAGCGTTATTTTTTGCAATTTCGCAATTCAATTGCAGATTTGCAAAAAATTTCCATCTTCAAATAGATGCCTGTTTCGCCATTCCTTAATCAAGGCTTCTTGTTCTTCCACTGTTAAAGAAAAATTTTTCCTGCCCCTTAGCCTCATATAAACATCCAAATATGTTAAAAGAATGCCAGAGGCAACCGAGACATTCATGCTTTCTGTGAAGCCATATTGCGGCAGGACAAAATTGCAGTCTGCGTATTTAACGGTGTCGGGGTGGTTGCCGCGTTCTGCGCCCATGTAAAATGCCGTAGGTTTGGATAAATCCAAATCCAAAATTGTTTTTGAAGCGTGCGTGTTTGCCACTGCTATTGCATAGCCCTTGCTCTTTAAGCCCTTTATGCAAACCTCTCTTTTTTTATACAAAAAAACATTCAACCATTTGAGTGAACCCTTCAAAATAGCCTTATTTGTCCTATATGGATTATCCTCTTCTATTATATGCACATCTTGCAAGCCATAGACTTCTGAGGTGCGGATAACGGCAGATATATTGTGGGGGTCAAAAAAATCTTCCAAAACAAGGCAGAAATGCCTTGTGCGCATAGAGGCAACTCGTTCAAAAAGCTGCTGCCTGTGTTCAGTTAGGTCTGAAAATTGCTGCACGGTGCTGGAAATGTAGTAAATGTCATTTTCTATATTACCCCTGAACAATTAAACAAAGAGGTTCTTATGTCCATTAAAGTAGGTATCAACGGATTCGGTCGCATTGGCCGCATGGTTTTCCGTGCTGCCGTTCAAAATTTCTCCAACGACATTGAAATCGTGGGAATCAACGATTTGCTAGAGCCTGGTTATCTGGCTTACATGCTCAAATTCGATTCCGTTCACGGTCGCTTTCAAGGCGAGGTTGGCACCGAAGGCTCAAACTTAGTGGTGAATGGCAAAAAAATTCGCCTCACTGCAGAGAAAGACCCTGCAAACTTAAAATGGGGTGACGTAGGCGCGCATGTAGTGGTAGAATCCACTGGTTTCTTCTTGGAAAGCACAGACGCATCTGCGAAAAAGCATCTTCATGCTGGCGCAAAGAAAGTGATTATGTCTGCTCCTGCAAAAGATGATACCAAAACTTTTGTTTATGGCGTTAATCACAAAACCTATAATGGCGAAGAAGTTATTTCCAATGCAAGCTGCACAACAAACTGCCTTGCACCACTCGCAAAAGTGGTTCACGAAAAGTTCGGTATCACTCGTGGTTTAATGACTACAGTTCACGCTGCAACAGCAACACAGAAAACCGTTGACGGTCCTTCTTCCAAAGATTGGCGCGGCGGTCGTGGCATTCTGGAAAACATAATTCCTTCCAGCACTGGCGCAGCCAAGGCTGTAGGCTTGGTTCTCCCCGAAGTAAACGGCAAGCTCACAGGCATTTCTCTCCGCGTTCCAAGCAGCGATGTTTCCATTGTTGATTTAACCGCAGAGCTGAACACCAAGTTCGCAGACAAAAAAGAAGCAATGGCAAAAATCAATGCCGCTCTCAAAGAGGCTTCTGAAGGCGAACTCAAAGGCATTCTCGGCTACACCCAAGACGCTGTTGTTTCCACAGATTTCCGCGGTGATTCCCACACTTCCATTTACGACGCAGACAAGAGCCTTGCCCTTGACGGCAATTTTGTGAAGCTCCTTTCTTGGTACGACAACGAATGGGGTTATTCAAACAAGGTGCTGGAGATGGCTAGGGTTATTGGGAAATAATTGTCTGAACCGGAATTTTCAGAATTTGCAGGATTTTCAGAGTAAAGCCAAAAATGAAGGTTCATTCTGAAAATTCCTCAATGATGACGATTAATTAATCATCACTTATACAAAACCCTCTTCCTGCAAAGCTCCAAAATGCTTTCCCTTATGCTTTTCAGCTTCGCTTCATCTTTGTGATTCTCAATAGCCTGCGCAATTGCTTTCGCAACTGCTCGGGTATCTTCAATGTCAAAGCCTCTTGTTGTTATTGCCGCTGTTCCCAAGCGAACCCCAGACGGATCCATAGGTTTGCGCGGGTCAAAAGGAATGGTTGAGCGGCTTGAAGAAATGCCAACCAAATCCAAAACCTGCTCCGCTTCTTTGCCGGAAATTCCTTTGCTAGTTACATCCACAACCATAAGGTGATTATCAGTGCCGTCAGAAATTATTTTAAAACCCGATGCCATAAGTTCTGCTGCCATTGCCCCAGCATTTGCTATTATATTCTTTGCATAAGTTTGAAACTTTGGTTGCAATGCTTCTTCAAAAGTCACGGCTTTTGCCGCTGTTGAATGGTCGTGGGGGCCTCCCTGCATACCGGGGAATACGGCTTTGTCTATAGCTTTTGCAAAAGGTTCTTTGCACATTATTATTGCGCCACGCGGGCCCCTCAAAGTTTTGTGGGTTGTGGTGCTAACAATATCAAAATAAGGCACAGGGCTATCTATTGCCTTGCCTGCTATTAAGCCTGCTATATGAGCAATATCGGCAAATGTAATTGCGCCAACCTCGTCTGCTATTTCCTTGAATTTTTTCCAGTCTAAATTCCTGCTATATGCCGAGAAGCCTGCCAAAATCATTTTTGGTTTTTCGCGCAGGGCTATTTCCCGCACTTTATTCATATCTATTCTGCCAGTTTCTTTTTCCACTTGATATTGTGTGAAATTATAGAGCATTCCAGAAAAATTTACCGGATGCCCGTGGGACAAATGCCCTCCATGGTCCAACTGCAAGCCGAGAACTTTGTCGCCTGGTTTTATGGTTGCAAAATAAACCGCAGCATTTGCCGGACTGCCGGAAAGCGGCTGAACGTTTACGTGCTCGCAGCCAAATAGCTTTTTGCACCTTTCCACAGCCAGAAATTCAACTTCGTCTATTACCTGATTGCCGCCATAATAACGCTTGCCTATGTAACCTTCGCTGTATTTATTGGTTAAGCAACTGCCCATAGCCTCCATAACGGCTTTGGATACATAATTTTCAGAAGCTATAAGCTCAATGCCTTCTTCTTGACGCATAGCTTCTTTGTTTATGAGATTGAAAATTGCGGAATCGGCTTGAGAGAGAGTTTTCATAAAGAGAATATAGAAAACACCCTACACCCTGAACTGATTCAAAATATTTTGCAAGTCGCTCGCAAGCTTTGCAAGCTCGCTCGCGCCTTGGTCTATCTGAACAGCGCTTTGCGCACTCTCCTTGGTCACATGATTTACATCAAGCACATTTTGACTCACCTCGCTGGCGCCCTTAGCAGCTTCGCCAGCGTTGCGGGCTATATCCTTGCTGCCTTTGGCAACCTCGCTCATGGACTCTGCCACGCGCTTGGCGCCAATATTGGCTTGTGAAGCATTGCGGACTATATTCTTATTGCCCCTGGCCACTTCTCCCATAGATTCCGCCACGCGCTTGACTCCAAGATTGGCTTGCGCAACATTGTTTGCAATTTCATTGCTCGCATTTGTCTGCTGACCAATATGGTTGGATATAACCTCAACGCTATGGTATATTTTTGCTATTATCTCTAAAACGCTGTTTATCACCATCACCGCTTCGCCAGTGCCGGTTTGAATGCTCTTTATGCGTTTAGCTATGTCGTCTGCGCTATGCGCGCTCTGGTTTGCAAGTTCCTTTATTTCGCCAGCAACCACCGCGAAGCCTTTTCCGGCTTTGCCCGCAGAAGCCGCCTCTATGGTGGCGTTCAATGCTAAAAGGTTCGTTTTGTCAGCTATCTTTTTGATTACATCAGTAACCTGCCCTATCTCTTTTGCCGCAATTCCCAACTTACCCATTGCGCTGGTTGCCTCTCGGGACTTGACTGTGGCTTCGTTTGCCACCTTGCGGGCCTCTCCAGCGTTGATTGATATTTGGTTTATGCTCGCACTCATCTCTTCTATAGCAGCAGCTATTGTATTCATATTCGTGGACATCCGCTCGGCGGCCTCCGCTACCTCGTTCGCATTCGCAGAGGTTTCTTTTGCACTACTAGCCATCACATTTACGTTCCCCGCCACCTGCTCCACCGCGCTTGTCACATCTACGACGTTGGCTGCAGATTCTTTGGCTGCGGTGGCTATTGATTTTATGTTCACCGACACCTGTTCTATGGCACTAGAAACAGACATTGTTTTGGTAGAGGCTTCTTTTGCGCCAGTCGTGAGCTGCCTGCTTATGCTGGAAAGTTCTTCAGACGAGCCTGCGAGGGTGTCTGAGCTTTGGCGAAGGTTCCTGAATATGGTTTGCAGTTTCTCCATCAATTTGTTCAAACCATGAGCAATCTGCCCGAACTCGTCCTTGCCGCGCTCCTCAAAACGGATGGTCAAGTCACCTCCACCTTCGGTCATTTTGCCAAGTGCCGTGATTGTGCGGGTTATGTTGCCAAAAATTGAAGACATGAACAATAGCAGAAATATTCCCCATGCAACGGCACAAGAAACCGCCAGTATTATCATATTGCTCTGCGCTCTCCTTGCATCGGCTTGCACCACTTCAAGGGATACTGCATAAGCAAGTGACCACGGCAATTCAAGACCTTCTGGCAGCATTGGAACGTAGGATATTAGGGAAAAATCGCCCGTATTTAAATTTTCCTTTAGCACGCGGTGGTACTCGCCGTTTTTTATGGCTTCCTTAAGCATCTGACATTCATCAACCGCCATATCTTCGCCTATCTTGCCAAGTATTAGCTCCTCTTTCGGATGCACAGCAATCAAACCATCATTAGAAATCAATGCGGCATAGGCTCCTTTCTTGTCGTCTGCCATTTTTTCAAATAAATGCTTATGCATCAAATCCAACTGCAAGTCTATGCCCGCTACGCCAATGAATTTTCCGTTTGCCATTATAGGTGCGCTTAACGTTAATACCTTGCGCTTGCGTGTTTCGCTGGGATATACCCAATCATAAGGCTCTGTCATATAAAGTTTTTTTGTCTCTTTTGGTCCGTTATACCAATCGTCGTCATCGGCAATATCATCGGAGGGTTTAAAGAAAATCTTCAGCTTGCCTTGCTCTGTGAGGAATGCCTCTATATTGTAAAACTTATCCTCTTCTGTTTTGTCGGCGCCGAAATACGCACCTCTCTCAAAGTCCACATAAACATCGGAAACTACTGTTTGATCTGACATAGAGTAGAGCAATTTGCCAAGAATTTCTGCTTTGTCTTCATCGCTCAAGTGCATTATAGCCTGAATGTTTTTTTCCAAAGCCCTGAGCTCTGTTATTTTCTTCTCCAAAAATCCTCTTACCTCTTCCGCTCGAGCTATTGCCATAGATTTTCCAGCCTCATGCTGCGATTCCCTAGCTGTTTTGGCAGAGTTGGTTAGCGACACTGTAAATGTCAGTGAAATGATAGCCACGAAAGCAATAAAGAGTATTAGCGGTAATTTATATTTGAGTTTCATTTTATTAACCTAAACCATAAACTGGCTCAAAATGTTTTTCAGATCGCTCGCAAGCCTTGCAAGTTCGTCTGCACCTTGATTAATTTGACTTGCTCCCAAAGCACTCTCCTTGGTTACCTGATTCATATCAAGCACATTTTGACTCACCTCGCTGGCACCCTTAGCAGCTTCACCAGCGTTGTTGGCTATATCTTTGCTGCCTTTGGCCACCTCGCCCATAGACTCTGCAACTCGCTTGGCTCCAAAATTGGCTTGCGAAGCGTTGCGGGCTATATCTTTGCTGCCTTTGGCCACCTCGCCAATAGACTCTGCAACTCGCTTTGTGCCAATACTGGCTTGTGCAACATTTTTTGCAATCTCGTTGCTGGCCTTAGTCTGCTGGCCAACATGGCTGGATATGGACTCTATGCTTTGATTTATCTTATCTATTATTTCCGACACATCGTTTATCACCGTCACTGCATCGCCAGTGCCTGCTTGTATGCCCTTAATGCGCCGTGCTATATCGTCTGCGCTTTGCGCGCTCTGGTTCGCAAGCTCTTTGATTTCGCCAGCAACTACCGCAAAACCTTTGCCTGCTGCTCCCGCAGAAGCCGCTTCTATAGTGGCATTCAATGCGAGAAGATTTGTCTTGTCCGCTATTTTCTTGATCACATCGGTAACATGTCCTATCTCTTTTGCTGCAACACCCAGCTTGTCCATTGTGCTGGTTGCCGCGTGAGATTTGACGGTGGCCTCGTTTGCCACTTTGCGGGCATCGCCTGCATTGCATGATATTTGATTTATGCTCGCGCTCATTTCCTCTATTGCTGAAGCTATAGTACCCATATTCGTGGACATTTGCCCAGCGGCTCCAGCCACTTCAATGGCATTCTCGGAGGCATTCTTTGCGCTGCTGGCCATAGTGTTTATATTCTCTGCCACTTGCTCCACCGCACTAGTTACATCAACTACGTTGGCAGATGATTTTTCTGCTGTGCCAGCTATTGCTCTTATATTTACTGACATCTGCTCTATTGCACTAGAAACAGACAATGTTTTTGCCGATACTTCTTTTGCCCCGTTTGCGAGTTGCCTGCTTATGTTGGAAAGTTCCTCGGATGAGCCGGCAAGCGTGTCGGAGTTCAGTTGAAGATTTTTGAATATGGTTTGCAGTCTTGCCGATAGGCTGTCCAGTGCCTTGGAAAGGATGCCAAGTTCATCCTTGCGCTTTAAGCCTGCACGGACAGTCATGTCTCCTTTCTCTATTTTGGAAAGAGTACCTACAACCGTGTTCAATGGACGCGTTATGGAAAGGGTGAGAAATATGCTAAGAGCCGCCGAAAAAAGCAAGACTATGGCTAAAAGCGCAATGACCATGTTTTGGGACTGAATTGTCAGTTCTGAAACATGGTCCGACAACATTTTGGTTGAATTAACTGTATTTTCTATGGCACCATTGCCAGCTCTAAATATTTCTTCCACGGCACTTAATAACGCAGGCGGAAGCTCTTCCGTGCAAGTTCCAGTAAAAGGGTCAATCCATGCTATTTTGACGAATTTGCGTACTTCCACCATAAATTTATCAATGGATAATTGCAAATCGTCCAAAAATTTTTTTCCTGTTTCTTCAATAACCAATTCTCTTTGCTTGCCAATGACTATTTTTAGGGTAGAATATGATTCTTCCATAGCTTTCATGATTTCTGCACGATTTTTATCTGTTTTCGCAAGCTCCCAGCGATAAATGTTTACACGCAACTCTTGCGCTTGTTCTGCGGTTTTTACAAGTAGTCCCAAGGGAACCGCTCCATTCTCATATAGGGTAAGGGTTTGCTCATCTAGGCTTTTTATGTGTCTTATCGTGTATATTCCCAAAAATATTGTCAATGCGGAAATGAGCAGGAAAGATAATATCAGTCTTAAACCTATTTTGATGTTTTTCACTTGTTTACCCCATAGCTAACGATGAAAAATATAAATTTATTCTCCCTAGTCAAAAGCCAAGCTGTTGGGCCAAGCAAAATCAAGTCGCGAATAAGGGCTGTCCAAGCCTCTGCTTTTGATTGCGCACCGTCTATTTGAAAACACCCGCAAGTAATGCCAAGGTCAAGGGCAAGCGCCCACACAAGGGCTACTATAAAACTGGCAAATAGAGCTAAAATCACCAAAACGCATTCCTTTACAAAAGGAGTGACAATTAAAGCCAAGCCAAACCAAAATTCAAACTGAGGCAAAATCAATGCCCATAAATTCACCAAGTTATGCGGCAAAAACTGATATTGGGCAATTAAAACGGCAAAACCTTTTGGGTCTGCTATTTTAAAAACACTAGCAAAAATAAACATGCCGCCAATGCCAAGCCTAATCAGAATTTCCAGAATTTTCTCCGTTAAACTCTTGTTGATTTTCCAAGCGGGAATAATGAGCAATGCTCCAATCACAACTTCTGCAATGCCTATATGCAAGCCATATTTCCAAGCTCGCGGAAATTCATCCAAAACAAAATCAAAATTTGTCAAACTAAAGACATCTGGGAAAGATATTTCAAAAACGCCCAGAGTGAAGAGGGCGGCGGCTAAGAAAATACATGCGGGAACAACACATTTTCTCATTTTGGCTTCTCCAAAATTTCTTGCCCGCCAATCCACTCAACAGACTTGCCCTCCGATGCCCGCAGGTTATTTGCAATAGCGGCAAAAATGCAAAACAGCCCTAGCCCTATTAAGAATTTTAAGTTTAGTTTTTTTAGCATATCAGGCTCTCAACTCAAAAGAATGTTCCAATGCACGATTTATTGGAACAACAAGAAACGTATAATTATCTTCCCATTCTTTCCAATCTTCCCAAGTTTTCTGTATTTGCTCTATTGTTCTAGGTTCGGGTATCTGCTCATTGTCATCTTGCAAAACCTCTATATGCCCTGCAAGAGCTTCGTGAGCAAATTGCAAAGTATCTTCATACGTATCACCTGCGCTTATCAAACCAGGAAAATCAGGAAAAACAACGCTAAAACCTTGTTTTCCCTGTTCATATTCAAACAGCGCTATATGTGTTATTCCCTGCAAGTTCTAACTACTCCCATACTGTAAGGTGGTAATATAGAAAATAATTCCCCTCTTGGGAGGGGCTATTTGCTATGAAATTTGCGGGGTGGGAGTTTTTATTTCACCGCTACACGCAGGGTTTGGTTTGCGACCTTGACTATGTAGATTCCTTTTGTCTGAACCCCGATGGTCAGGATTTGAGGATTTTCAGGATGTGCGGAGTATATGCGTTTGCCTCGGAGGTTGTAGAGTTCTACTTTTGTGTTTTTGGGCAAGTTTGAGAGTAGTATGGTGTTGGTTGTTGTTTGAACCCAGATTCGCCCGATTAGAGGATTTTCCCGATTGGGGAATATGGGGGTATTCGCCGATACCGTGACCTTAACGTCAAATGCGTTAGACGACAAAATGTTCCGAATCGTAGGGGTGTGATTTATCGCGTCCAGCAACGTGGGGCCGAATAGCCACGTATGCCGAACATATACAATAACAAAACGAATCGAATAACGGTGGCGCGATAAATATATTTGTTTGTTATACTTGCAATTTCTTAAATTCTTTATTATTTACCAATGAACGCATCTGCGTAATCGCTACATTGTTGAGTTGAATGAGCCGTCCACCTTGCGGAATTCCTTGACGAATAAGCAAAGCGTTAATGCTTTCCATATTCGAAAGCACAACTAATTGTTCCAGTGTAGCATTATCGCGGATATTTCCTTCTTTATTTGGATTTTGTTCGTGCCATTGTTTAGCTGTTTTCCCAAACAAAGCTACATTCAGCAAATCAGCTTCGTTAGCATAAACAAATGCCGCTTGTTCTTTGGTAACAGTTTTTGGAATGATTTCATCTTTAATTGCATCTGTATGAATGCGGTAATTGATTTTTGAGAGTGTGCGCTGTAAATTCCATTCAAGAGATTTTTGTTGCAGTTCTTCTTCTTTCAAACGCTGAAATTCTTTGATAAGATAAAATTTAAATTCAGCCGAGAGCCAAGAACCAAATTCAAAAGCAATGTCTTTATGGGCAAAAATACCTCCCCCATAACGTCCCGATTTAGAAAAAATTCCAATTGCGTTTGTGCGTTCTACCCATCGTTTTGGAGTAAGAACTAATCGCCCGTTTGCATTTTTAATCGTATGGAATTCCATACGGTTAAAATTCGGATTGTATATTTTTTCCCAAATTCCTAAAAATTCAAGGGTAAAACGCGTACTCATCCAATTGGAAACAACAACTCTCGCTTCCAATTCGTCTTTGTATCCTGCCATATAGGTTAGCGAAATGTAATCATTTTCTTTAGCAATGATTACCGTTATTTCTTTTCCCTGTACTGTTATGGTGCCTGTCACCGTTGCCGTTACTTTAAGTCATTCCATGATACAGTGGCGCTGCCATTAGAGAAGGTAACTGAACTAAAAGCACCGCTACCTAATGTATATCTGGATATGTCTTGCAAATGTTCCGCTTGTGTACCAACCTCAACGACAACAACCCCACCACTAAAAGTGTCATTGCCTGAATACCTTACTATAGATTTATCATCGGAATTGACAAGCCATGCAGGAATACTTACCCTTCCATTTGAAATTTGCGCATATGTAATAGGACTAATGCTTTGGAAGCCGCTAATGCTACCTCCTCCCGCAATATCCTCCCCATGCTTCGAAGAAAAGTTTGCATACTTTCCATTATACTTCGCCGGAATATCAGTTACGGTGAGTGTCCCGCCACCGCCTGTGCCGGGGTTTGAGCCGCCAGTCAACGCGCCCGGCGCGGCGGCTGTCGTGTTGTCTGTCCATGTTATTGTGTCGTTCAGCGCGGTAAGACTGCTTCCCGATACGGTTGCGGTAAATGTGGCTGCGGTATTTGACGGTTTAAGGGTTAATACGCCGCCTGAAACATTATTTACCGTGCCGGTGCTTTTCTTTGACCCAGCGGTTAATTCATAGGCATCCTCGGTGATTCTCAGCGTGTAGGTTATGCCGCCTGCTGTGCCAGTATAGGTTGCTGTTTGCGGATTGTTGCCGCCGTCGTTACCTCCACCGCCGCCGCCCGGTGAGCAAGAAAAGGTGAGTGCCATAGCAAGCAAAACGCTTGCTATGAGTGCGATTTTGAGGGGCTGCTTTTATTCAATTGCAATTAGTTAAAAGTATTAGGGTAATCGTAATAGTTGCCTACTTCCACATCTTCTAGCACGGCTATGGCATCATCGGCGAGAATTGCAGTTGAGCAGTATAGCGACAGGAGATAAGAGGCAAGCCCTTTGTTATCCACTCCCCTGAAACGCACGGAAAGCCCTCTTCCTTGTTCATTCTGCAAGCCTGTTTGGTACAAGCCAATAACTCCGCGTTTTGTTTCGCCAGTACGCAACAACAGAATATTGGTTTTGCCACCGGAACCCTTTGGATTTTTTAAGCCGTCCACAAACAATTTATCCGTTGGCACAATAGGAATGCCACGCCATTGAATAAATGTGCCACCAAAAGTAGATATGGTAGTAGGAGGAACGCCTCTGCGTGTGCATTCCCGCTGGAAGGCGGCAATGGCTCTTGGATGCGCCAAGAAAAACGCAGGTTCCTTCCATACCTTTGAAATCAATTCATCCAAGTCATCAGGCATAGGCGAACCTAAGCGGTTCTTCGGAGCTATTTTCTGGCTGCTCGGAACATTTTTCAGCAGACCATAATCATCGTTATTGATAATTTGGCTCTCCTGCCTCTCGCGCAAGCTTTCAATAGCCAAATGAAGTTGCTCTTTTGTTTGGTCGTAAGGCGAAGAATATACATCCTGAACTGCGGTATCTACATTTATAATGGTGGAAATAGAGTTGAGGGTATATTCCCTAGGTTTTTGCTGATACTCAATATATCCTTCAGGAATCTCTGCACTCTTTTTTTCCGATGAGCATAAAACATCGAGCGGAGTTTCCCCCTCAACCACTTTGTTTACCCGGTAAATACCAGCATCCAACCCCTTGAATTCCAAGAAACGGGTTAGCCAGCGCGGTGTGATTGCCCCAAATTGCGGCGGGGTTTTGGTAATATCCGCCAATTGGTATGCTTGCGCTTTATTTAGCGCATTTAACTCTGTTGTAGATGCTGTAGCCATTTATTCCTCCCATAGCCATGTTGATAGATAACGTTCGCCAGTGTCTGGCAAAACCGCAACTATGGTTTTGCCTTTGTTTTCCGGTCGCTTGGCGACAGTCAATGCCGCTTCAAGAACTGAACCAGATGAAATGCCAGCAATAATGCCTTCTTCTTTTGCAAGCCTCCTTGCCACTGTACCAGCTTTCACTTCATCGGTCTTGTAAATTTCGTCAATTATGGAGGGGTTGTAAACCTGAGGTTGAAAACCAGCTCCTATGCCCTGAATTTTATGAGGACCAGGCTGTCCACCAGAAAGTACCGGAGATGCGGCAGGTTCTACGGCAATTATTTTGATTTCGGGCTTTTTAGATTTTAAAAATTTTCCGGCACCAGCTAAAGTTCCGCCCGTTCCAACTCCGTCAATCAAAATATCCACTTGCCCCTCAGTATCGTTCCAGATTTCCGGGCCGGTGGTTTTTTCGTGTATAGCTGGATTGGCAGGGGTATTGAACTGCTGCGGAACAAATGAATTAGGGGTAGCTTTGGCAAG
>Ga0268262_10005085_pt1 | contig 13211 bp, 11 predicted proteins | sample TergutNc150P3_FD_190354 | JGI IMG/M metagenome (GOLD analysis project Ga0268262, IMG submission 190354) | Nasutitermes corniger P3 segment gut microbial community from laboratory colony in Florida, USA - Nc150 P3 (SPAdes) (version 2) | ecosystem: Host-associated > Arthropoda: Insects >... | reverse complement strand
TTTTTGGTTTTGAGGTAAACTTAACTGGAGTTGGCAACTGGGGGACAAGTGCACGCCGCAGATAATTTTGAATCTTTAAAAACAGAGTTCATGCAAAATGCGGAATTGGAAAAAGAATTTCCAAAAGAAGTTCTTGAAGAAGTACAGAAATTTTCAAAAGAAATTTTTGTGAGTGCCAAAAACAGAGAAAATTTCCGCCACCTGCACATTATATGTATAGACCCTCTGGGCGCACGTGACCACGACGATGCGATAAGCGTAGAAGAAACGGGCAACGGCTATATTTTGGGCGTACACATAGCAGATGTAAGCCATTTTGTAAAACAGGGTTCTGCCCTAGACATAGAAGCCAGAAAACGTGGATACACTCAATACCTGCCTTGGGCAGTTGTTCCAATGCTCCCAGATATTCTCTCTGAAGATTTGTGTTCATTGCAAGAAAACGAAAATCGTTTTTCTTTTAGTTGCATAATCACCTTAGACAAAAAAGGCAGAATGCAAAAATACCGCTTTGCAAAAGGCATAATAAAAGTTAGCCGTTCCATAACTTATGAGCAGGCAAAAGAACTTTACGATAAAAGAGACAAGGATATTTGCTTGTTAGCACGCGTTGCGGCAGTTATGAAAAAACTGCGTTCCGAAAACGGAATGTTAGAAATGGATAGCACTGAATTTAAATGCGAGTTCAGCAAAAAGGGCTTGCCGCAGTGCATAGTTCCAAGGCAAACCGGAATAAGCAATTCTTGGGTGGAAGAGTGCATGCTTGCCGCAAATAAATGTTGCGCATTGGAACTCCAAAAAAGAAAACTGAGCGGAGTTTACCGCATTCACGAAGCCCCAGACCCCGCAGACTTGGCAGAACTTATGCAATCCGAACCGACCTTATTTTTTGACTCCCCTATTGACCCGCACAAACTTTTAAAAAACTACACGGGCAACAACAGTCAAGAGAGGCAAATTTTTGATTTATATTCCCATTTGGTTAAAAAAGCAAAAAAAGACCCTTCCGTAACAAATAGAATTTTGCGCAGTATGCAAAAAGCCATTTATTCAGATAAATGCACAGGTCATTTTGCCCTGCATTGGAAAGATTACGCCCATTTCACCTCGCCCATTCGCCGCTATGCGGATTTGTGGTGCCACAGAGAATTAACCGGCAAAAGGGGCAAAATAAACGACCTCTGCAATGTTATCAACGAAGCCGAGATAAAAAATCAAAAAATAGAACGCAAGGCACTTAAATTTTGCGCAAGCTATCTTTTGAGAAATGAAATAGGCCAAACATTCAAGGCAGAAATTCAAGGCATAGAGGAATTTGGAATTTTTATTTCCGTTTCAACCCCCACCGTAGCGCAGGCAGACGGCTTGGTACATTTACGCGATATCCCCGGCGATTTTTATGTTTATGACGCGGCTAAAAAAACTTTGCTCGGCAAACGCACCGGAAAGCGGTTTAAGAAAGGCGATAAAGTGACTGTGAAATTGATTAAGGTTAATTTATTAAAAGGCGAAAATGATTTTGAAATTGTAAAATCTAGCGGTTCTGCTTCGCCTTGGGAAAAGCGTGAAAAACATGAGAAAAAATACGAAAGGCACGAAAAGAAAAATCGCAGATTTGGGAGGAAGTAGGTTTACAACTTACTATAAAGCCGCTCGTGCGAAATTTGGCTTTTAAACGTAACAGAATCCCCCGTTTCGGGGTTTTGCATTCCATGAACGCCAAATTTGAATTCTCGCTCCAAACAGGGAATTCCATTTTCTATGTCTAAAGCGACCTCGTAGCGATTTTGATACACAGCCTCTTTGGGATGATAGCTTTTAAAAGGCATTCCGCTTTTTACGCTGGAAATGTGCTGTTCCCATATAAAGTAAGGGAAAGGTTCTTTTTCTTGCAAATATACGGTATATTCCAAGCATTTTCGCTCGTAGATTTTCTTTATGCCTTTCGTTACCACGGAATCTATTTGAGCGTTTGGCATTGAGGGCAGGCGGCCTTGAGAAGCGAGCAAATTTGTTATGTTGGATTTAAGGGGAATTTCTCCCGAAAGCAAATGGGTTACTTCCCAACGTCTTTTTTCTATGCGGTCTAAATCTATTTGTCTAGTCATGCGGCTTATCTGCTTTCGCCACCTGTCTGGAATGGATATTTTTGCAACCACAACGGAATCAAAGTTTTCATAGCCTTCTATATTCAAAACCTTCAAGCCTTTGGCAGTGAGTGTCATTTTTGGAATTCTAAGGGCAAGTTCGCCAGGGTAAGATTTTTTGAGATAGCCTCTAGAAGCATCGGAAATAAATGTTCTCTCCAAATAAAGCATATCTTCGCTTTGGCTGTATTCGTTTGTGAAGCGTGTTGAGGTTAAGGTGCCTACTTGCTCGTATTCGCCGTCCATAGTTGCGTAGTTGCTTTGGGAAAAAACTTCTGCTTTTATGGGAACGGGTAAATTGTAGCTAACAAAAACAGAGCTTTCTCCACAGGAGATTACAAATGCCCCGATTATTCCAACTAGCCATTTTTTGCTTGCCACTATTCCACCAACTCCATTTTTTTATACAACAGAATAGAATCTCCAACGGCAAAAGCAACGCGATAAATGCCTGGGGTTGAGGTTCGCAGAATTTCCCTTGCGGTTAATGGTTTTGAGTCTGGTCCCTTTGCCACTGCTTTAGCATCCACATTTTTAACCGGAATAGAACGCTTGAACAATATTCTATCTCCAGTTTCTCCTTGATAAATCCTCAGTTCCACCTCTTCGGAGTGAAAGGGTCTGTTGCCGTTATCCATTTGAATAACGATTATATCTTTGGGCTTGAATACGGAAGTTGTATCTGCAACTACTTTGGCAGTGGCATTGTATTCGTGCCCCAAAACTATTCTAGGTTCATATTCCGTGGGGTTGCAGGCAAAGAATGCAAGCGCAAAAAAGGCGAGTATAGGAAATCTAAACATTATGAAAATATAGAAAACTTATGTCCCATTTTTTCTTTTTTTGCCTTTAAATATTTTTTATTGAAGGAATTTGGCTCTATTTCAACGGGAGTTCTTTTGGCGATTTTTATTCCGCATATTTCAAGCCCTTCTATTTTTCTGGGATTATTTGTTAACAAATTAACGGATTTTATGCCAAGCTCTTTTAAAATATGAGCAGCATAAGCGTAGTTCCTGTGGTCTGCCTTAAAACCGAGTTTTATGTTTGCCTCAACAGTATCTAATCCCTTTTCTTGCAATTCATAAGCCTTTAACTTATTTGCAAGCCCAATTCCCCTGCCCTCGTGCCCAAGCATATAAATTAAAATACCGCCCTCAGCGTTTATGTATTTCATGGCATATTCAAGCTGTGCCCCGCAATCGCATTTTAGGGAATGGAAAATATCTCCGGTTAAACATTCGCTGTGTATGCGAACATTGCAAGGATTTTTGGGCGCCTTTGATGATATAAAAGCGACATATTCCTCGCCGTTTATTTTATTTTTGTATGCTATGGCTTTGAAATGCCCAAATTTTGTTGGCACAAAAGGCTGTGCAATTCGCTCAACCTGAATTTCATTTGCAAGGCGAAAGTCTATTATCTCTTGAACCGTGATGAGTGTTATATTGTGTTTTTTTGAAATAGCCTTTAATTGAGGCATTCTAGCCATTGTGCCATCTGGATTCAGCACTTCGCACAACACGCCTGCTTGCGGCAATTTAGCCAGTTTGCAGAGGTCTATAACCGCCTCTGTGTGCCCTTCTCTTTCAAGGCAGCCGCCCTTTCTCGCTTTTAGCGGAAATATATGCCCTGGGCAAACAAAATCATTTGCACGTTTTGAAAAATTTGCAAGGGTACGGCAGGTTAAAGCCCTTTCCGCTGCGGAAATTCCTGTGGTTGTTCCCTCTCTTGCTTCCACAGAAACTGTGAATGCTGTTTCAAAGCGGCTTGTGTTTCTGCTTGCCATCATCGGTAAATTCAGTTGCTCTGCGCGTTCTTCGGTGATTGGTGCGCAAACAAGCCCGCGCCCGTGAGTCACCATAAAATTTATGTGTTTTTCTGTGCAAAGCGAGCCAGCGCAAACAAAATCGCCTTCGCTCTCGCGGTTTTCGCTATCTGCAATGAGCAGTATTTTACCCGCTTTGAATTCCGCTATCGCTTTCTTGACATTATTCAAAATTCCACTCCCTTGTTTTCGCCTTTTGCATAACTGCCTAGCAAAATAACCTCTGCTATTGTTTTTAATTCCTCCAAAGCCGCCTTAACGGAACTCTGCAAAGGGTTCCCTGCCAAATCCGCATAAAAAACATATTCCCAAGGGCTGCCGCTTTTTGGGCGGCTCTCAATGCGAATTAAATCCACATCCTGTTTTGCAAAGCAACCGAGGCAAGCGTGCAAGGCACCTGGTTTGTTGTTCCCCAAAATAAATGCCACAGAAGTTTTTGTGTGCAAATCCTTATCTATGGGGGGGCTATTTTTTTGAATGGCAAAAAATCTCGTTGAATTTGCGCCCGGAAAATTTGCAAGCGGTTGTTTCAATATGCTTAAACCATAAAACTGCGCAGCAAAGGCAGAGGCTATTCCGCCCGTGCCTTTCAACTGCTTTCTCGCTATGCGCTCCACAGAACCGGCTGTGTCAAAAAAAGGTTTTTTCTCTATTTGCGGATTTTTTTCAAAAAAATTTGAGCATTGCTCCAGTGCTTGCGGGTGAGAGACAACTTTTGTCAAGGTTTCCAAGGTTTCGCCTTTGAGGGCTATCAGGCAGTGGTCTATTTGCAGTTTTAGTTCGCCAACTATTGGCAATTTGTATTTCAGCAAAAGGTCGTAATTTTCCAAAATAGAGCCAGCTGTGGAATTTTCTATTGGAATAACGCCGCTATCCACGCTGCCGTCAATTACCATTTTGTGCAAATCTTCAAATGTGTCTGCTGGAATGGTCTCTATATTTTTGCCAAACAAATGAAACGCTGCGCTCTCGCTATAAGCCCCGTGCCTGCCTTGGAATGCTACTTTCATTTGTGGGTTAATGTAGAAAATTCTGCTATTTTTTCTCGTACCATTACACCAATAATCTCTGCCGGACTTTTATGTGTAGCAAGTGATTTGGTGAAAAGATAATTTACAGAAAGTTCGTCTAAGCCAAATAATTTGGCGTTCCGTTTGCTCACGAAACCTGTTCCATTTGCTCCGACCTTGGGAGTTGTTTTTGTTAACAACTCATCCAAATCATCGTATTCTTTTTCGGTCATAACCATTCCTCCTATTTCAACAAGGCAATAAATGCAGAACGACATTTCATTGCATGAAAAACCAAAATTACATTATTATCAATAACATTATACAAAATCTCAATTAAATTTGCATTTTTATCAAAACCTATGAGCAAGTATTTATCTGCGAATTCTTCTAAAACAGCATCGTATTGTATTGTTTTAAATGCCCACAAAATATCATCTTCGGTGATTCCATGCTTAAATGCAGAATTACTATACTTGATTTCAAAATTCATTATTGGAGAATCTTTTAGATCCATAATGGTAAAATAGAAATTGTCAGAACCCCGATTTTTCCTTTATTACCACCAGCAACCGCACTTAAAGTCAAGACTGGAATCAGACAAAGAGGCTAGCAACCAAAGCTACTTTCATTATCTGCATCCGGGGCTTAAACCTCCGTAAGTATTGGATGTTGTTAGGTAATTAATATAATCACCGAAGTAAATATAATAACCGCCATCTTTTTTTGTTATACTCGCTAGTCTAGTAGAACAAGAAGATTTACTCCAAGTTCCACTATTACTACAGCCATCAAAAGTTTGTCCATTAATTTTCAAATTTACGCCACCTTGTCCAAGATTACCTGTTAAAATTTCTGTTGCATTTGTAGCAAAAAAACATTTACCACCACTAGCACCTGTTATGTTTTGAGCAGTAGCTATAACACTTCCTTTTGCAATACCTCCGCAATCTGCTGAATTATAATCGCACGGAGGCGGATTTACTGTTATTGTACCACTACAAGTAGCGGTTTTGCCTTGACAGTTTCCGTTAGTTGCCGATACACCTATGTTAGTGTACGTACCTACATCAGGATTAGCCCAATTTGGCGCATAACTATTCCATTCAAGGTCACTGCTGGGTACTCCATTGCCACCGCATTGTACTTGCGGCGGAGTTATTGCCATACCTGTTGTAACTGTTGTAGTTATGGGATTGCAAGTGAGATTGTATGTTGTTGTTGTACCGGAACATTCGGATTGATTTGCAACTACGGAAAAAGAACCTTCGCAAAGTATTGCACCCGTTCTAGAGCCATAACTGCCATAAGCAAATGTAGAGCCACCGCAAGTAATTTCATACATATAAATACGAGCATTCTTTCTAGCACTAATACCACCACTACCAGTAGGCTGTTTATTGCCAGCAGTCCAATTTGGGGTTTGAGTCTCAGATGCACTTCCATTATCGGCGGCGGTATATCTGAATTGTGGGGAACCATTTGTTATGGGAGTTTGGTTACTTGAGTTACAACCGTATATTGGGGCATCTACGCCTGTACCTGTTGTGTAACAACTGTTGTTATTGGCGGAATTATTGACGATTTTGCACCAAGGAGTATTGGGATTTTCCTTAATTGTAATATTACCGCATAGTATCCCCGGAACACCAAAATCATAATCAATGTTATTACAAGTTACTTTTGAAAGAGTAATTCCTCTATTGTTGTCTGCATTGGAAAAAGAATAAGATTCCTTAGTATTCCATCTATCAGTAGAACCATCATAGTCTCTAGTTTGAGGATTATAAACATAAAAACTCCTAGTATTACCGAGAGAAGTAGGATATACACAATTTGCTCCATTTACCTTTACTGTTGGAATAGGAACAAGCTCTTTAGCGAAATATTCATTCTTTGTTATTTCACAACTTACATCATTATTTTGGGATGGTAATTTTTCTGTGCAAGTAGAAAGGTGAGATTTACCAATATTGCCATTGAATGTGGGAATTTCTCCGTTTCCGTCACCTGCCAATATATAATAACCTCCGTCTGCCTTGGGTGGAAGAGTGCCTGTGTTACCCCAGCAGCCTATATTGCCTTGACCAACATTAACACCATTGATTTTTGAAAGATTGTAACTTGAACAGAATTGGTCAATGTGCGTTGCAAAGAAACATTTTTTGTTTACATAAGCAGGAACATCGCCACCTTTAGTATAGAAATCATTGCACCAAAACGGGTCATATTGACAGCTACTTTGGTTGTTACCTGTTGAGATTCTAAGTGTATTAGTGTCTTTTACTAATGTTAATTTAGGAGAATTACCGCTTATGTCCATACCATTGAGACGAGTCACATAGGTTGATAGGTTGTTTGGATTCGTAACAGTATATTGCAATCCACTGTATAAAAGGCATTTATTGTCTCTTGAACAAGTTACAGCAGTGGCGGTGGAGCCAGCAGGTGTGAGTGTTATAGAAGACAAATCACCACTAAGCGTTAAATCGTGCTGTTTCCATTTATATGAAACATTGAATGTATAGCCATTGCTTGCAGGAGCACTCAATGTAGCATCGCTCGGAATTATCTCGCAAAAATTATCACCCGGAGGGCTTAGGGTAACAGTCTCGCCCGGACTGCATATCCACCAATCATCCTGCTTTTTTATAGCACAATTTGAAGACCATTTACCACTTGTTGGGCAGTCCAGCAAGTTGCTAATACCAGTGTTATGCTTATTAGTTCCAGTTGTTGCGTCCTTTCTGTAAACATCGGCAGTAGCTCTCAGACCTATAGTAACCTCATCTGGAAAATCTTTTTCACAACCAGTTACGGGAATAACTTTTATTTTAACAGAACCTTTCGCACTTGCATTATGGCAAACTTCTACAGTCTTCTCCATACTGCCAGCTGGAATTTTAATATCATTAAGATTACTAATTCTAATATCCCAGCCGTGACCATTTGGTTCTGTAACTAGCATAACAGTCATATCTGTTTCACTTATGTTATCTGCATTAATATGAATCTTCGTACATTTATTTGCATCAACCTGAGTTTCATCTGCTGTCAATGTTATTTTTGGCCTTCCTGTTTCGCCTTGTATCTTCAAATAGAATGGGCTTATTTTGGAATTGTTGCCGAATGAGCAAGTGTAAACACCAAGTTTATCATTTGTTAGTGTTGATGGAAGAATTGTAGTAGTTGGACTTATTGTCGCTTTGACAACGTTGTTTGAATCTCTTAGTTCACAAGCTGGTGCCGGCACTTGACTTGGTTTTTTTGCGCCATTTAGGTAAAGGAAATTATAATATTTATCAAGAGAATAAGTCTTAAAAGCATCTTTGGGCAGGTTAAGAACACGCGGCATAACCAAAACAGAAGAATCTGCGGGTCTGCCCGTGGTATCTCTCTTTCTAAGCGATTTGCTTTCTAATTCAACCTTCAAGCGAGGACCTATTGGAATAATATAATTATCATCCTGAAGTTCCAATTCCGAAGAACTGCCGCTGCTTCTGCCTGGGACGTCAGTACCTCCTAAACAATGGTCGGGATTCTTAGGGTTTGGGTTATCGCACAAAATTTTCTTACCCATTAAATCTTCTACAATGGTAGGATTGCGTTCCATATCTAAATACGGAGCTTGGCTAACACTAGACCCTGTATTGAGAAGTGAACATTTATTCATAAAAATATTGCCACGAAGTTTTTTACTTCCTCCAGTATCAAATACATTTATATCGTAATCACTAAAAATAAAATAATTATAACCAGTGCCAAGTTGAGTTCCACTAAGTACAATCTTGTTAGGGAAGCCAAGCGGCAAATAAAGCATTACGTTTACATTGGCGGCAGTTGGCGGAAGTGGAAGTTCGTTGGGAGGGCAACCATTGCTATAATCCGTGACGCTGCATTTTCCAGCATCAGTGCAATCATAGCCATTTCTCTCTGTACACACAGAGTTGGCCATTGAAGAAGTATAAAGTTCGTTTATTATGATGTATTTGCCAGAAGTTAAAGCCCCATCGCCACTATTGAAAAAAGTTTTGTTTCGTATATAAACAACCAGCCATTCTCCTTCATAAAGTTCGGTGCTTTGAGTTCCTTTACTTTGTATAGCATTCCAGCAGTTTTGAAGTTCTTTTCCCAAATCCACCCATTTATCTCTTTTAGCCAATACCATTTTACCATTTTCTGCGCTGCAACTGCCGGGTTTATCTTCTCTATGTACCCAATTTGCTGGGGACGCAGTTATTTTAACTCCATCGTAAATACTTTTGTTGAATTGTATGGGTGTATTTTGGCAGCTCTTATTCAAAGTCTTTGTTACCGTATCTATTTTTGCCTTATAATCTTTATTTTTGGAGCCATCCATTGGGTCTGCACCTTTGTCTTTCCAGCTTGTTAAGGAACAAGTACCAGTAGTTGGATTGTTTATGTTACTTGCATTAGGTACTTCAGAGCGAATTTGAAGGTTGCTAACGCTTGGGGTACCGCTATATTTAAATGTTTTTGAACCTTCAGAAGTCCAAGGACCTGGTATGAAAACAGAACTAGTAGCGGTTTTGCCAAAAAATGGTTTGGGTCCTACATCAGTATTTGGTATTGAGCCTTTTATTGCATTTTGAATACATACATCTCCATCAACAGACAAGGCATCAGAACTGTTGTTAGTAGTTCTTGACAAATCAATTTGCCCTGCAGTCATAACAAGATTTTTGGCAACGCTAAAACCTAAACTGCCGCCATTGCCATTATTGTAATAGAAAAAGTTATTTTCAATGGTGCTGCTTCCGCCTATTGCTACCACTCCGGGACCTGCCTGTCCTGTGCAACCACCTGTAAGACCTTGTGCATCGTTGAGATTTCTATTTGGATTCATTCCGCCTTTAAGATAGGCATTTCCGTCTATCCTAATAGCACCTTTGGGATGAAATTCACCTTCTACATACACATCGCCTGTTATATAATCACTGTTGCTATTCGGCTTCGGGCAAAAATCAAAACTGCCTGTGACATACAAATCTCCGTCAATCTCTATGCCATTGTTCGTGTAATAGTTTCCGTCTAGTATCAAATAACTTCTTGTAGTATCATTATTTTTTTTAATTTTAATTGAGTTGAGAGCTTGGCTTTTTCCCTGATCCTTAATTGCTGGTGATTGGGTTAGAACGGCTTTATTCAACTCTAATCTATTCATTACTCCTGTGTTTCCCCAAAGTTGTTCGTCAAACGGATTCGGTTTGCTTACATTTATTGTAAGTTTTTTTGGTATTTTCATTTTATATAAACCTTCTACATTGTAAACAGCCTCTTGCACAACCCGTGAATTATCGCGCCCAATGCCTACGCTTAAAAATTTTAACTTGAATATTTTATTGGTTTTGTCTGCTCCAACCTCGGTTAAATAAACTTCATATTTTTTATCGTTTTGACTGCTGCCAAGTGCTGCTTCCGTAATTCGGATTGTTTGTGGTTGTTTGAGGTAATCTCCTATAACCGCGCCAGCATCGGCAGCTTTGTAAGAAAGCCACGCATAGGCAGCATCCAACCCAGATTCGCTTGCTTGATAAGCCTCGCTCTGCTTTAAACGGCTGCCGCTTGCAAAGCCTTCGGAGCCAATCCATTTGTACACCACTATGCTCGCCGTGGTAGCGGCAAGCATAAACATTAAAACGGCGATTAAAGAAATACCTCGTTTCATAAAACCTCTCCTGCCTCTATGCCATTGTTTGGTGTTGAAATAGTTGAAAGATTGGAGATAACTTCACCTCCGTCAGATTTTCCTTTTTTAATTTCCAACTGAAGTTCAAATGCTTTAACCGATTTTTTATTTTTTAGATTTTCGCTTGGCGATTTATCGTCTTCTTTTGTTGCGTATCTTTTTGTATAGTAGCCGCCATCATCTGTAAAATGGTATGCCTTTGGTTTTTGCCATATTTCAAAATCTTGTATAGCAAGTTTGCCAATATTTGCCTTGGGGCCGTAAAAGGCAAAGGTAAAAACGGCACAAGCATTTTGCACTTCTGTTTGAACAGAAAACTCAAAATAATGATTTATTGAATTTACGTCATAGTCCTTTGTTTGCGGAACATAGAACATAAAATCTGTTTTTAGTCCATCTACATCTGTATATCTTTCAGTATTTGCTTTTCTAAATCCTATGGAAATATGGTCTTTATCTGGTTGAAACAGGGTCATTAAAGTATCTATCTTATTATCAATAGGAGGTGTTTTAAACTTAATGGAATATGTTTCGCCTACTTTGAAATTGAATTTATGGCAAGCTTGGTAATTGTCCACATTTGCATCTGGGTCTGCAACATATAGTTCGTTATGTTTTGTGGTATTACCCTCGTTTCTTGCAAAATTTCTCAGAGTCACCATATTTATGCTTTTATAGGTTATGTTATCTATTATGCAAGACGGGATGTCTGCTTTTCCTGTTCCTTCGTTTATAAGCTTAAAAGAAAGATTATCTGGGCTAGGGTTAGCAGGAAAACGCCAATCTACGACATTTGGGTTTCCTGGGCGGCTTGGAAGCAGTCTAAACGCCTGTATGTTATTGGCCATTGCAATTGGGGTGGCGTCATTTAAATTGTCTTTAACGCATATAGAAGCGTCTTCGTCGTCAGCAGCAACGTAATTCGTTTTATTAATTGTCGCGCAACGGCGATACAAAGTGTCCGCTTTAAGTTCCCAGCTAATTAGGCGAACACCCATATTTTTGCCATTGGCATCTAAAAGATTTTTTTTAAATCCTATGCTGTCATTGTTTTTTTCTTTTCCAGAAGCATCAGTATGATAGCGATGCCTTAAATCAAAAGAACTAAAATCTTTGTTCGGTTCATCTTTTTTTATATACACATTTTCATTCAGCAAAAGTTCATTTGCACCAGCATAGCCAACATATACGCCCTTTATAGTATCTTTTCTTTCCTCTGTTTTAGTGGTTTGGCTTATTTTATATGTTTTTGCTCCCATTTGAGAAATGTCTTCTTTTATAATCGCAACAACTTTATTCAATTCTTCCGTTGCCTTCACCATATTTTGGGTTCTAACCCTCATGCTGGTGGAATCACTAAAAACACGCCCTGCCACAATTATTATGAAGCCCATTATCGCAATATAAACGACTAGTTCTATTAAGGTAAATGCGCGCTTCATTTTATTACCCTCAAAACATTTATTTCTTGCCAAGAGTTTTTAAACGGCCATTTAACTTTCAAGTCAACTTTTTTTGCTGGTGAAAGTGTGTCTTTTATACCGGCAATTCTTGCGTAATTACTGCTCTCTACGGAGTTTAAAGTTTTTTCTACACTTATTGTGTAATTCCTTATATAAGGTCTTTTATCTATTATTTTTTCTTCATCGTTTTCTATGCTCTTCCATTCATAGAAAACAGTGTCTTTTTTATCCGTGACTATATCTACAGATGAAACCCCCTGCCGACTTAGGCTATCTATAAAATTCTGTGCCACAATTTGAGCCGCATCTCTTGTGCGAACTCTTAAAACTGCCTCCCTATTCCCCGATTGCAACCTGTTTAACCCAATAATTAAAAAACCTAGCACAACTGCGGCAATCATAACTTCCATAAGACCAAAGCCTTTTTTCATAAAGCCCTCCAGTCCGCACCATTTCCTCTTCTTATTTGCGCTTTGAATGAATTTTCGGCTACAGATTTCACCGCACCACCGCAGTAGCCTCTGGAGTCGCAGGCGGCAAAATAACCTTCTTCGGTTATGCCAGAGATACCTATGCGAACTTGGGATGTAGTACCAGCATTGAAGCAAGTATTGAAACCTGTTATGGCAGGACACGAGGCTGAAAACCCTTGCCCCAAGGTTTCGCTGGCAATTTTTGTATATGTGGTGGTGGTGCCATTTATTTCTTCAGTTTCGGCTATTATCGTATTTTTATCTATGCGTATTCTCACAGGTTTGTTCAGTCTCTTTCCCTCGCTCAAGGCTCTTTCCGCAAAAGTTCTCAAGGTCTGCGCTGTTTCTTTTGCGCGGTTTGTGGAAACCAATTCCATTAGGCTGGAATAGGCAAGCGAAGCGAGAATGCCTATGATTATCACCACCACCATCACTTCCAACAGTGTAAACCCGGTATAATTTCGTCCATTTTGGATAACTGCCGCGCCGGCAGTTATCCAAAGTACTTTTCGTTCAAAAATTTCACCCATTCTTTGTGAACTTTAACCATTCCTTCAAAGCCCGCATCACTTTCGCTGAA
>Ga0268262_10005084_pt1 | contig 13212 bp, 12 predicted proteins | sample TergutNc150P3_FD_190354 | JGI IMG/M metagenome (GOLD analysis project Ga0268262, IMG submission 190354) | Nasutitermes corniger P3 segment gut microbial community from laboratory colony in Florida, USA - Nc150 P3 (SPAdes) (version 2) | ecosystem: Host-associated > Arthropoda: Insects >... | reverse complement strand
TACTTACGATACAATATTTTCAAATTCCTCTTTCGGGATAGTACAGAAAACCTTGACTATTTCTTCGTCTAGCTGTGTTCCAGCTGCATCTTTGATAATTTCCACGGCTTCTTCGTAGCTTTTCTTGGGTCTGTAAATGCGGTCGGTGCAAAGTGCTGAGAATGTATCTGCAACGGCGATAATTCTGGATTCCAGCGGTATTTTATCCGGCGGTATTTTGAAATAGCCCTTTCCGTCAATGCGTTCGTGGTGGCAGAGAACAATCTCTCCAATAAACTGGTAGCTTGTAGGTTCAAGGATTTTTTTCCCCAACTTCGGGTGCTGTTCTATCATAAGCCGCTCTTCTGGTGTAAGTTTGCCTGGTTTATTGAGAACATTATCTGGGATTCCGATTTTCCCAATATCGTGCAAAATGGCTGCATCCATCAATCTCACTTTATTGATTTTATTTTTTGCCTGTTCGGGCAGATAATCATATATGAGCTTGGTGACATTTGCGACATGAATAGAGTGCCCCTGCGTGTATTGGTCCTTTGCTTCCATTGCGTTTACGAGAGTTTTAATGATTTCGTTGGTTTTTTCGGAAATGCTGGTTGACATGCGTTTGAGCATCATAATCATGGTATAAACGAAAACCGCACCGAAAACAAAAACAAATGCTATTAGCAAATTCGTCATTGTAACCGTATCTGAAACAAGGAAAATGATATCAACCGCTATGTAGCATACAAAAAAGAATACCATGAGAATCATACATACGGTGTAGATCCAATCTGCGAATAATTTCTGCTCATTTGCTTGCACTTTGAAGCTCACAAGAGATTTTAAAAACGTGATTATGCTGTATAACATAATACATCCTCCCATAGTGACAAGCAAAGTGCATATAAATTTCAGCAATATATGTTTCTCCTCATTTGTATATAATATAGTAATTACTGATTAATTCATATTCAAATGCTCTGGGATATGGGACTAGGGACAGGGGACATGATTTTCATATCCCTTATCCCTTGTCCCATACCCAAACATTGAGTTAATCATTTAACATATAAGGAGAATTTATTTTCATTGAAACGTTGGATTTGTAACGTTGTTTCACGTGAAACAAAAAAATGCCAACCGCCGCATATTTGAAAACCTACGAAATGGGTTATTGTGTTTTTGCGCATTTGATTGCGTTGCCATATTGCGGAATTGGGTACGATAAATCGTGTCTCTACGAAACAGGTTATTGGGTTTATGGAAAAAAAATTGCGAAATAATGTGAATTTCATACAAAAAAATAGAAATTATCGGTAATTATTACATTATGTCAAAAAAAAATACTATATTTATTGTTATATGGAATTAAAGAAAGTAGGACTTATTGCCACAGCAACTGCCATAGGTGCTATATCCTGTGCCGATTTACCCAAAACAGGCGAAACGCGGTTTTTGGGCGAACCTTCTTATGTTGCCGATGAATTTGAAAATCTCGACAATAATACCCGCAAAGAAACAGAATACAAAGCTGATTCCATAATCAGAAAATACAACACCAAATTCGCCGAAAACTGCACCCCATATTCAGAGGGTCAAAGACAAACTAGAAACAAACGCTTGGATTGCGTAAATTTCAAGTGACGTTTCACGTGAAACAGTTTTTAATTATTTCAGATATTCTATTCAAATACAAGTGTTCCCTTAAAATATGTTCCCTTGCGTTTTTTATGATTTCTTGTTTTGTCGCCGAATCTTTCATATAAAATTTTGCCAAATCCGCATACTCTTCTGTGGAATTTGCTACGCATATTGCGTTTTTGGGGAACAGCTCAAATAAATCGCTTTGGTCATCGCTAATCACAAAACGCTCGCAAAGGGGAATATCAAAAACTCTTTGATTGACCGCGGAGGGCATTTGGCAGCTTGTTATGTTTATGTGAATATTTCCGTTTGAATAGTGCGGGCATAAGCCGCTCCGGTAATCTATGTCGGGGAGGGTTTTTATATTGCCGCCGAATAAGTTTTTCCAGCCACTTGGGTCTCCGGCAAAAATTAAACCCAAAGCGAGCAAAGGTTCTAAACACAAACGCCGCTTTTCGGCAGAGGCTAAATGTATGCAATAACTGGCAAACCACGCCTCGGCTTTGGTATCTGCTGGAATTTGCTGCGCAAAAATTTCCCGCGACAAAATTTGCTCTGCGGCATTTTTCGCTATGGGCAGGGCTTCTTCTTTGTCATATTGAACGTGTTTCCAAATATCGTTTAAAAAATTGCCGGCTATGGCAGAACCGGTGAACATCAAATTGTGAATGGGCTTTTTGTTTTGCGGGTAAAATAAATGCGTATCTCCGGCAAGGGGGAGCCACTGAGCTTTTGAAAAACCTTTGTCAAGCAGCCAGGGGATATAGGCTTTTTCCCAAGTCCACGCCGTTATGTTTTTGCACTGTTCCCTGCTGAACAAACAAGCTATGGGGCGTGGGTCATCGACAAACCAAATATGCACAGGCACGGAAAACCTATTGCAAACGGAGAGCAAAATTCCCTCGGAATCTATGCCTTTTGCATTTACGCTGAGTACAAGGCGGGGCGTGTTCTTTTGAAACAAGTCCATGAGCAGGGATTCTTGCTGAACTGGATCTTTGCTCTGCTGCGGGAGAGTTATGCAGGGGATTTGCAATTCTTTTGTGGCGTTTAATATTTCCTGTTGCAAAAAATGAGTGCCAAAGGGAAGAGCGATGGTATTTATCTCCGCTTCTAGCGGGGTGGCAGCGAAGCTGACGGGTTGTGCCATAGCAAGTATGCTTTTTAGTGTGGGCTCGGCTTGGCTAACACAATATCTAGCGGCAGCTGGGTGGCGGATTACTGTTATTTTGTTGTTTTTGAATATGCTGGCAAATTGCGATAGGTCATCGCTGAACAGGGCAATGTTTTGGCCCACTAATTTTTCTTTTGCAACGCTGAGGTTTTCGGCAAAGGCATCGCAGAGGATTATCAGGGGAATTTCGTTTTTTGGAAAATCTTTTAAAAATTCCAAATGATAAGCGAGGCCTGTGCCAAAGGCAAAAATAATTCCATCAATAGAATTTGGCCTGAACCAGTTTCTTTCTTGTTCCGGCTCTAATGCGCTGTGCAAGAGCCGTTCAAAGCCATCGCCGTAAATGCGAGCGCTCAACTGCCCGGAGGAGGCATTAAAATGCTCGCAACGCATTTTATTTTGCTATTTCAGATGTTGGAATAGCTTTGTGGTCGCTGGCTTTTTCGTGCAGTTTTGAGAGTTGTGCTTTTATTTTTGAAATAGCCACATCCAAAGCCTTGCCAAAATTCTCTTCTTCGACAGAAGCTGCAAAGGGCGAATGTCCTTTTACGCTGGCGGTTATTTCAACCTTGCGTTTTAGCTCAATGCCATTTGCAATTTTTGAAATGCCTTCTACCACCACAGTAAAATCGGTAACTTTATGGAAAATGGCTTCCAGCTTGCCTAGCTCGTTTTGAATAACAGTCTGGAATTTAGACGCAGGCTCATCCAAGTGCCTAACGGTAACATTAATGGGTGTATTGCTCATGGTAGGAATATAGTAAATTTTGGGAATTATATAGTAAACGCTGATTAACTCATATTTAAGTACTCAGGGACACGGGACTAGGGACAGGGGACATGATTTTTTGCATATTCATGTCCCTTATCCCATATCCCTTATCCCAAACATTGAGTTAATCAGTAATTACTATACTTTAGTCACCATACTTTTCTATATTTATTCTTGACTATGGCTCTAGGAGATAAAACAGCAAATAGGTTAATAGACCTTGCGATAGAGGCAACTGAAACGCAGCAATTATGCCTTTTTGAAACAAAATTGAACAAAAATAATTATCAAAAAATCTGTGAGCAAATTTCTGATAAAAAAATTTTGTCGCCTGATGAATTTGGAAAAATAATAAAAAAATGGGCAAGCAACTATCTTGAACGCCCCATCAATATTATTGCGTTATTTTCAGGTGCGGGTGGGCTTGACATAGGTTTTTGCGACACTGGTTTTACCCTAGTTGAATCTGTTGAACTTGAAGAAAAGTTTGTACAAACAATGTTGCATAATCAATCTACAGGAAAATATTTTAATAAAGCCAATATTTTAGCTAAAGACATCAGACAATATGAACCTATTATTCCAGCACAAATAGATTTTATCATTGGTGGTCCGCCTTGCCAGTCATTTTCTGCCGCAGGGCGAAGAGCTGCGGGTGTAGCAGGAACAAAAGATGATAGAGGAAATTTGTTTAAAGAATATGTTAGAGTTCTCAAAAAATTACAACCAAAAGGATTTTTATTTGAAAATGTTTACGGCTTGTTGGGGGCAGAAAAAGGAATGTCTATAGAAAAAATAGTCCGTGCTTTTAAAGAAATCGGATATAACGTTTCTTACCGCATTTTAGATGCTGCAGATTATGGCGTCCCTCAGCATAGGGAAAGACTTATTATTGTTGGTTCTAAAGATAAAGTTTTCAAATTCCCCAAACCGACACACGGAACTGATTCTTTAGATGATTTTCCGCATTATTCAGCCAAAGAAGCAATACAAAAAGTTCCTCATCCTGAAATTAACAAACTTCCGTCAATCAATGGACGTTTTGGACATTTGCTCAATGATATTCCGCCTGGACTAAATTATAGTTTCTTTACAGAAAAAATGGGGCATCCAAATCCAATCTTTGCTTGGCGGTCTAAGTTTTCTGATTTTCTATACAAAGCCGAACCTGCAAAACCAATACGAACATTAAAAGCTTCTGGTGGTCAATATACAGGTCCATTTCACTGGGAGAATAGACATTTTACGATTGAAGAATTAAAACGGCTTCAAACATTCCCAGATGATTATAAGATACTTGGAAATAGGGCTATTGCAAGTAAGCAAATAGGTAATTCAGTTCCACCACAATTCGCAAGGTTTTTGGCTTTAAGCGTGTTGAATCAATTCTTTAATGTAGAGTTGCCCTTTGAATTTAATTATTTGGAAGAATATGAAAAATTATCATTTAGAAAACTAAAAAGCGAAAAAACAGAACAATATATTCAAAAAGTACAATTAGCGTTAGACGAACATAAAGAAAAACCTAAAAAGGAAATTTTAGCTAAAAAATATAAGGTTGAATTAACGGGAAATTTTAAAATTAAAAACGACCCAACATCTGAAGTGGAAGTGTCTTTTAATCCAGCTGCCAAGAGATGGTTTTTTGAGCTTCATAGAAAAGAAAAAACAAAAAAAGTTTACAGAATAGAACTGAAACGCCTTAAAAAATCCCCCCTATTTCTTTCAGTTAACGAAGTTTATTTAACTTCTCACAGTAATGTTTTAAGTGATTACACTATTTTGTGGAAAGTGTTTGAGCAAACATTAGTCGAAAACCATATAAAGGCAGATTTGATTCAACTAAATGGTTATTATCAATATACAAACGATATTTCCTATAACTTTGTTAAATCAAGTGATGAAACAAAAGAAAGCATTTGGAAACTTTTAGAGCAAATTTTAATTGATCCGACAATAGGCCAAATTAAACACATTAATCAGTTTGCAACAAATTATGATATTCGCAAGGAAAAATTAATTGAGTATTTCTTTGATTTACGAAAAATTGGATTTGAAATTAGAAACAGCAATACAAACCCTGAAATTTCAAAAGACGAATATTTAATCCCATACAAATTTCCGACTCTTACTCCACTAAGCGTTCAACTTAAAAAATCATTATAGAAGGCAAATATGGCTAAAGAAGAAAATGCAAAATGCGAATCCGTTTTACACATTTATTCGGACAGGAGTGTTTTAATAGATGAAGATGGTATAGAATATAGATACGATGAAGGACAATCATCGGAAGAAGCGAAGCAAAGACTGATTACTATCAGAGAATTTTTGACTAAAGGTTTTCTTGAAAATTTCATTAAAGAATGTCGTAGTTCTGAAATTAAAATCAATGGCATTACGGAAGAATACATTAAGGTTATTGAGTCATTGGTAAACTCTGTTACAAGTGAAGTAGGTAGAGCTATTGTAGGATTAACCATTTTGCAACTAACAGTAAAAGCAATAGTTCCAACACAATCAATCCGTTTGCACAAAGGAAGCACAAACATTGGCAAGGATTTTTCTTGGAAAGAGGGAATTCCTATGCGAACTCTTGACAAAAATTACATAACACCTATTTTGAGAAAATATAATCTTTTGAAATTGAATGCTGATGGAGTTATGATGACAAGAACTTTAGCAGAAAATTATCCGTATTCAAAACTTTACAAAGCGGCAATTCGTGGCGCAAAGGACAAATGGATAGAAATTACCGATGCTGTTGAAACAGGAAAATTAGACGCAGGAAACGCCTTGAAACAACTGATAGTTTTTTTGAATAATAAATCGGAAACATTTATTGAATTAACGAAAGAAACATTAGCTACATTAAACAAATTCCTAAAAAATAAACCAAATTTCAAAAAATGTTATTTTATAGTTATTGATTTCATTGAAAAATCAAACTACAAGGCAAGAATGCTTGAAGTGGCGATGCACGCTTTGTTTCAAGTATTGGAAGAAGAGAAATGTTTTGACGAATATCTAAAACCTCTTTCGCAAATGCGTTCAGCCAACAAAAAGCACGGAAATATTGGTGACATTGAACTTACTTTAACACAAGGCGATATGGATATTATTGAATCATGGGATGCAAAATATGGCAAAACATATTTACGAGATGAACTTGAGGAATTAAACGATAAATTGAAATTACATCTACAAGTAAAGATTGCAGGTTTTGTAACTGATAAAAATCCAAATTTAAGCCTAGAAATCAAAGAGCGAATTGACGAGTTGAAACAAATATACGAAACGGACGTTCGCATTATGGAATTTGGCGAATGGGTTGATTTTCAAATCAAGAAATATGGATTAAAACCTGATAAAATTGGCGAGAAATGGCTCACAGCAATTGGAGAATCCATTTGTCAGCACAGAAGAGAAATTGCACCTATTGACGAGCCAGCGGCAGAATGGGTTGAATCATTTAAAAACTGTTTAAAATAGCTGATTATGGTGACTAAAGTATGTTTTAGGCAAAATAGAAATAAATTTCCTATATTACCCTTATGCCTCGTATAATTCAACATCCTAAAAGAACGCTCTGGGTGCAATCCTATGTTCCCGAAGCAATTCGTGGTTTATTCACCACTTTGCGGCATTTTTTGCGGGGGCTTTTTAAATACGAAACCCTGCCAACAATTCCGTACCCAACCATAAAAACACCCATACCCAAAAACTATCGCGGAATGCACCGTTTGCTAAAAAGGGCAGATGGCACGCCCCGTTGCGTTGCCTGCGGAATGTGCGCGGCTGCTTGTCCTGCACGTTGCATTAGGGTGGACGGAGGGGAATCTGCGAATGGGCAAGTGGAAAAAAAACCGGTTCGCTTTGAAATAGATCATTTGGCTTGCGTGTTTTGCGGGCTTTGCGTGGAGGCTTGCCCAGCAGATGCCATAAGAATGGATACAGGGGTAACTTCTTTTGTACACGACTCGCGTGAAAAATTCGTAGTAGATATGCAAAAACTATCTAAGGCAGGTTAATGTGTTTTCAACAATTCTCTTTTTTCTGTTTGCGGCCGTGTGCCTCGTTAGTGCTTTTGCGCTCTTGATTTCAAAGCATCCGATAAATGGCGCAATGGCTCTTGTGCTAAATATGCTTTCACTTGCGGGTATTTACACTCTTGCTCACAGCACTTTTTTAGGCGTTTTGCAAATTCTGGTTTATGCAGGCGCGGTTATGATGCTCATAGTATTTGTGATTATGGTACTTAATGGAGCAAGAGAAACAAGGCTTCCGAGAATGGATAAGCTCGGTGCGAATTCTGTTTTTGCGGTTTTGTGCGGAGGATTGCTTTTGCTTTCTGCTGTTTTCGGTGCAAATTTATCAGAAAATCCAGGGGCAGTGACAGGAAGCGTTGCTACTATTTCCGAACACCTCTTTGATACCAGTTACAGAGTTTCTATGGATATCCCCGGAGGATATTTTATTTTATTTGAGCTTGTAGGTTTTATTTTGCTTTCTGCTATGGTAGGTGCGGTATTTTTAGTTAAGAGAAAAAAATTACCAGGGAAGGATGAATAACGACAAGCTTATAGGAAGCATTACAATAGCTGCGGTATTGTTGGTTATTGTATTCTTAGCCTTTTCTATATGGCAAAATGAAAGGAGAGCGAGAAACGTTGTGTTTGTGCAGTTTCCAGAAATGGGTGCTTTGCAAAACGGAGATGTTGTTGCCATAAGAGGCTTTGCAATAGGCCATATTGTTTCTGTCACCAAGGCAAACGATAAAGCCCTTGTTGAAATAGGCTTAGACGAACCTAGGATTTTTCGCAAAGATACCAGATTCAGAAATGTTAGCCCAAATATTATGGGCAGCCGTAGCATTATAGTTGAACCCGGAAAGAAGGGGGAACCTATGCCAAAAAATTATGTTTTTGACGGGGAATTTGAGCCAGGCTTTGCGGAAATTTTGGCACTCGCCGATGTTGCAAAAAAGCAGGTTGCAGCCCTTGTGGATCTTGTTCGTGCTTTGCACACAGGCGATGAAAAAAATCCATCTTTGCAAAAGCAAGTAGAAGATATTATAGAGGAATGTGAAGATTTGCTGAATGCTTTGTCTAAGGCTATAAATACCGTTGAAAATCAAACTATGGGGGCTTTGAATAAGGTCTCCGATTATGCCGTGCAAATATCGGATGCGAGCCACAAAATAGACAAATCTCTTGATACAATCAGGGTTCAAGCAAAAGAAGGAATAGAATCTGCGGATAAAATAATCTTGTCTGTTAGGGAAGCTATGGAGAAACTCGATAAAATTATAATCCAATTTGAAAGTAGCCCTGTCACTGTGGCTTTGCTGGATAAAAAAGAAATTGTGAATGACGTAGATAGTTTGCGTTCTTCGCTACAAGCATTCATAAACCGCATTGACAGGAAGGGTATAAAAATTTATGATGAAAACGGCAAACGGAGAAGCATGCTTAGCTTGAAAAACATACATCTGCTCAGGGAAACAGCTAGGAGCAAAGCTAAAAAACGCGCTCAAGAAGGGAGATAGTTATGCCTGTTCAAATGAACATATCGCAGGGAATGAGGCAGGAACAGAAGCTATCTGCTCAAACCATAATTACATCGCAAATTTTGCAAATGAATTCCTTGGAATTGGAAGCCGCCATTCAGCAGGAGTTGGAAATAAATCCCCTTTTGGAAGAGGACGAAAGCGGTGATAGCGACGATGATAAGAACGAAGAAACAAGCGATGAATATGGCACAAACGATGTAGAAAAAGGTATTTTAGACGAGCCGGATAATAATTCAGATATAAATTGGGATGATTATTTTCAAGATGGTTTTAAAGATTCAGAACCAGAAGATTTTAGCAAAAGAGATCCTGACGAAGATGATTGGGAACGCCCGCAAAGCTATGATTTGGATATTCAACAATATTTGCTGAACCAAGTTAAAGACAGAAATTTGCCCGCAGATGTATATGTATGCCTTGAATATTTAATAGGTTGTGTTGGCGATAATGGATTTTTGTCGGATGAAAATGAGGCGGAAACTTCTGCGGAAAATTCGGGCAAGAATTCCGTGTTCAAAGCCATAGATGCTGTTTTGCAAAACGAAAAACCATTGAAAAAAGCTCCGCGTGAGGTGAGAGAAGCCTTTGATGTTTTGCGCAGTCTTGAACCACCCGGAGTTGGAGCTTTTGACCTCCGCGACTGTCTCCTTATTCAAGCGAAAAGAATACCTGATTTTTCAAAAATGGCCATTGAAATGCTGGAAAAGCATTACGATTTGCTGGCTGATTTGCGTTATATGCAAATTGCAAAAGCGATGAATATTTCTACCCAAGATGTTACCGTTGCGATAAAAGAACTTGCAAGGCTTAACCCAAGACCGCTTGCACAAATTCCCGTTTCCAATTTATCTTATGTTACGCCGGATTTTATTGTGGAAAGGGAACCCAATGGTTCGTTCAGTGTGCAGCTAAGAGACGGCACAAAGGCAAAATTAAAAATAAACAATTCCTACAAAAATCTGCTGAAAACAAAGAACGTTAGCAACGAAGAAAAATCTTGGATAAGGAACAAACTGAATTCAGCAAGTGTTTTTATGCGTAGCATAGAAAGCCGCAAGGAGACAATGCTTTTGGTTATGAACGCCATTGTGCGCAGGCAATACGACTTTTTCGCTCGTGGGCAGCAGCATTTGAGACCTATGATTTTGCAGGATATAGCAAACGAGATAAATAGGGATATAAGCACGGTAAACAGGGTCACAAATGGAAAATATGTTCAAACTAATTATGGAGTTTTTGAGCTCAAAAAATTCTTCTCTTCTGGCGTTGCTCAAGACGATGGCACCGAAGTTAGCAATGTCAGAATAAAAGACAGCATTAGGGACTTGATAAACAACGAAAACAAGAAAAACCCACTCTCCGACCAAGAAATCGCGGAACTTTTGGAAAAACGCGGTTTAAGGGTTGCTAGGAGAACTGTTAATAAATATCGCGAGGCAATGGGTATTTTGCCAGTTAAAGTACGGAGGGGGCGGTAAATTTTTCTATCTCCCTTTCACAAGCACCCTATGCCCTTGGCAGGGGCGATTTTTCAAAAAAATGCACATTTTTGCAAACAAGTGTTTGCAAAATTCACTTTTTAGGATTTTTTTTCCCTTTTTTTACGTCTAAGTAATAGAACCAAAAAAAGGAGGTTTCTATGAAAAAAGAAAAGGCTAGACCTTGCAGTGGCAGTAACGGTTTTGTATCTTTAAAGGAGGTAGTTCTATGGAAAGCGTTTTGAACCTCATAGTTAATGCAGAAAATGTGCGGATGCTAGTGATATTGGCATTCTGCTTTAGCGGTTTTGTGCTTATTAAAAGCCAAATGAAAGAAATGGGGCATTCTATAAAGGAGCTAAATGTAACTTTGAATGGTCGAATAGACGAGCTAAGGGGAGATATGAACGGCCGAATAGACGAGTTGAAGCACAACGATATAGCTCATTTGAACAGTGCCATAGAAGCCTTGACTTATGCTTTGGAGAAGAACGGGTCTTTTAAACACGAAGACAAGGAGTACGTGGATAGCAGGCTGGCTCATTAAAATTTGCCACGCCGTAAATGCGAACCTCGTGCGTTTGGGTGTGGTTACTTTATTCCTTTTATCCTCTCAAAATCCCATTTTATCCTTGCAAATGCAAAAAAAACGGCAAAATTGCCATTATTTACCTAATTTCTCTATTGGAATCAAATCGAAAGGTGTAATATGAAATCCTTGTTAGCACTCATAATTATTGTGGCTGCCCTTGCGGGTGCTTTTCTCCTGCTTAATCATAATAAAACCACAAGAATGGAAACGCTTTCGCAACGCAAAGGCGTTGTTATGGAGGTTCCCGTTAAGCTTCACACGGTTCAAACACAGAATTTAGAACGCAAGATAAAAATAACAGGAGTTCTCTCTGCAAAAAGGCAGGTCATTGTTCTTGCAGAAACTGCGGGGCAGGTAAAAAGCGTTTATAAAGAAGTTGGAGATGCTGTCCAGCCTGGTACCATACTTGCTTATGTGGATGCTTCTGTTGTGGCCACTCAATTAGAAACGGCAAGAGCATCTCTTTTGAATAATCAGAGAGATTTGGAGCGTTTTCAAAAACTCGCCCAAAGCGGCGCGGCAACCCAGCAAACCGTTGATAACCTGCGCCTCGCGGTTGAGGCGGCAAATGCCAATGTTGTGGCTTTAAAAAAACAGGTTGAAAACACAACTATAAAAAGCCCGCAAAAAGGCGTTGTTGTTCAGAGAATGGTGGAAATAGGCTCGGTTGTTGGCGGCGGTGCCCCAACATTCAAAGTTGCCGACCTCTCAGATATGATTATGAAAATAGGTCTGACTGAAATGGAAATTGTGCAAATTAAGCAGGGTATGCCGGCAACCGTTCGCATAGACGCTTTGGGCAAAGATTTTAAAGCGTTTATAAGCAATGTTGGCATAGCCGCAGATTTGAGCGGTCGTTATTCTGTTGAGGTTATGATTAAAGATCCTTCTGTGGAAAAGGGAGAACTCCGCCCAGATTTGGCAGGGAGCGTTTCTTTTGATTTGCCGCCCATGCAAAATGTTTTAGCCATTCCAAGAGAGGCTTTGGTAAATGGAGTAAAAGATCCAAAAGTTTATGTGGTAGAAAACGGCAAGGCAAAATTAAAGAGAATTTCTCTGGAACTCGTGGAAGGTTCCAATGCAGTTTTGAGAGAACCCAACGCAAATGATGGCATAAAAGACCGCCTTAATGTAGGTGAACGCATAGTTTTAACCGGACATCAAAACTTGTTTGAGGGAGCTGCCGTGAGGATAATACAATGAATTTATCCGAACTCTCAATTAAACGCCCCACATTTATTGTGGTGGTGTTTACGATTTTTGCATTTTTGGGTGGGCTGAGTTACAGCAGTTTGCGTTACGAAATGATGCCAAATATAGATTTGCCCATGTTCATTGTGGTAACGGTTTATCCAGGTGCGGCTCCTTCGGAAGTGGAAAATTCTGTGACCAAGATTATGGAGGGAACTCTCTCTTCCGTGCAGGGCATGGATTTTACGCGAAGCATTTCGCGGGAAAATGTATCTCTTGTAATAGTTATGTTAAAACAGGGAACAAATACAGATGTTGCCTTAAATGATGCTTCAAGGCTTGCTGGCTCGGCAAAAACCTCTCTGCCAGACGAAGTTTATGATCCAATGGTTATAAAAATAAATTTCAACGCAATGCCAATTATGAATTTGGCTGTGAGAGCAGATAACATTTCTGCAACGGAATTGTACGATTTGCTGAATTACCGCATTATACCGGAATTTTCCAGTATTCTCGGTGTGGGAGAAGTATCCATAATGGCTGCCTCGCAGCGCGAAATTCAGGTGAATGTTGACCCTTCAAAATTGCAATCGCAAAATTTATCCCTTTTGCAAGTTGTGAACACGGTTAAAACAAATAATATGAGTTTTCCGGTGGGTAACATAAAAACGGATAGCTTAACAAGTTCCATAAGGCTTTCTGCAAAATACTCAGAAATAAAAGATATAGCCAATACCATAATAAAAAGAAACGGAGATGGTTCTCTGCTAAAAGTTTCCGATATTGCAGAGGTTACAGATGCAGTTAAGG
>Ga0268262_10005083_pt1 | contig 13213 bp, 9 predicted proteins | sample TergutNc150P3_FD_190354 | JGI IMG/M metagenome (GOLD analysis project Ga0268262, IMG submission 190354) | Nasutitermes corniger P3 segment gut microbial community from laboratory colony in Florida, USA - Nc150 P3 (SPAdes) (version 2) | ecosystem: Host-associated > Arthropoda: Insects > Digestive... | reverse complement strand
TTCTGCTTCAACCGGCTCTATCAACACCCGGTCTGCAAGCGGTTTAATGGACATATTTTACCTCTCGGTTAAGTGAAACTTTTGTTTTGCCTTAATAAAAGCAAAAGCCGTGCCACAAAAAAAACGCTGTTTTTAGCTCAAAAATCGCGTTTTACAGCCATAAGCGTTTCGTTTTGCAACACAAGCCCTGTTTTATCGGTTCCGTTTTGAAACAAGAGCCGTGCCACCTCTTCTTAAAAATTTTCGTTAATAAATTAAAAATAACTTCTTAATATAATATATATTATTTATTTATATTATGTTTATACATTCTTAATAAATTTATAAAAAATAAAGAGTACTAAGAAAAATAAGGCATCAATGGCAATACCGTTATTTATCCACTTGCAAAACATTAAAAATTTTTGGATATTTTTACTGTGTTTGTGAATGTCAATCTAAACGCAGCCGAAAAGCCTGCTCCCAGCCTTTGGGAGCAGTGCCTTTCGGCATTTTTACTCTCAAACCCCAAAGAATCCAGCAGTTTAAAGTGGCTATCTGCCATAAAGCACTTGTCTGCTCAAAACGGGGTTCTAAGCATAGAAACGCCAAGCGAATTAGCAAAGGAATGGTTTTTAGGGCACTTCAGCGAATCCTTTTTGAAAATCGCCCAAGGCATAGACAAAAACATAGCGCAAATTTCAATATCTGCCCCAAAAGAAGAAACCAAGGTTATAGCTGGAGTGCCGGAGCTAAAAAAACCGGAAAAGCCTAAACACAGCCATTTTTGCAAAAAATACACGCTGAATAACTTTATAGCAGGAACCTCCAACGAAATGGCTTTGGAAAGCGCAAAATTCATTGCCGCTTCGCAGAGAGAACAAGAAAATTTTTTAATCATCAAAGGAGCCGCAGGTCTTGGCAAAACGCATTTATTGCACGCCATTGGGCGCGAGGCATCGGCTTCTTGGGCAAAAAAAGCGGTTTTATGGGATTCCGATCGTTTTTTCAAGGAAAAACGCAAAGGCAATTTGGATATGCTATATCAAGCCGATATTCTGCTCTTTGACAATTTGCAGAATATTTACAGTTCCAAAAGTGCGCAAAATGAATTTTTGTACATATTGAAAAGCCTTAAAAGCAAAAACCGCTCCATAGTTATTTCCGTTAATCCAAAAAGCAAAAACCCACCCATAGCCGAGCTTACGGACTTTTTGAAAATGGGCATAAAATGCGAGCTTAAAACCCCAGATTTGCGAACACGCATAGCCATTTTACACCAAAAAGCACTGGAAAAAGGTTTGCCAGCAACTCAGCTTGAAAACTGTTGGAAGCTAATAGCAGAAAAACTAGGCGAGAATATATGCTCCCTAGAAGGAGCGATTAACGATCTTTCCGCAAGGCAAGGACTTTTGAAAAACGAAATTACTCCCCAAATAATCCATTCCATTTACGAAGAAAAAAAATCGAGCAACAACGCTCCGTCAATGAAATCCATAGCGGCAGCAGCAGCCCGCGCTTATGGCGTTCCATTGGATTCCCTCTGCGGAAAAAGCCGAGTGGCAGGCGTCAATAAACCCAGAAAAATAGCCATTTATCTGTGCAGGCAAAGCGGCCTTTCCCTGTGCGAAATAGGCAAATTTTTCAACAGAGACGTATCTTCCATATCCAACGCCATTCAGTCTGTTAAAAACAAACTCGCCGCAGATGGATATTCTTTTGAATTTGAGATAAAGGATATTTTGATGGCTGCGAAGAATGGGTAGAGGCTTATGGCGCCGCTTCTATTTTAATAAGAGTAGGAGGAGTTGTAAGCGCAGGGTGATTATTACACGGTATTTCTTCGCGAAGAGTAGCTAAGCCACACTTGATATTAGATACTCTTATGATACCTGAACCTACTGCTGTAAATTTTATTGAGTCACCGGTTGTCCATGCAGTTAAACTGGTTGAAGCAAATATTCCAGATGGTTCTGTTACCGAAAAAGTAGAAGTAGCTATAGACGGTTCACTACCATCGCTGCAACCGATATCTGGAGGTCCAACATTTTCCGTAGTTGTATATTCAGTCTTGGCAAATGTGCAAGAAGGTCTCTCTTTTATGTGGATAATGCCACATAATATGCTATTGGCAGTATCGGCATATGAGCCATAACTTAGGGGATGTCCATCGCAAGAAACCTGATACATACGAGCAATTCTATCTCCCACATAACCACAAGAATTTTTTTCGGGAGGAGACTTATCCCAATTGGAATTCTCACCTCCTCTAGTACCATCCACATTGGTTAAACTGAATTTGGCATTGCTAGCACTTCCACCACAGCTATATGTTGGAGCCGGTACCAATGCATTGCGATTGGTACTATCGCCAAGCATATAATTGTTACCCGGCGGATTATTGCCCGGAGGGGCGGTACAAGTTGGTCTCTTTGTTGTTATGGATCCGCAAGACGTGGAGCCAGCAACTTCAACGCCACCGCATTTTACCTTTGATACGGATATTGCATTAGAACTTGCGGCATTAGCGTCATAATAAGCATTTCCAGAATTTTTCCAGTTATCCACACCCGTAGGAACAGCTCCAGAACTTGCTGAGAAAACGGCAGTGCTTAGGTCTAATGCTCCGCAAGAACAGTTTATTGTAGGCGGCGGTATGTTTTCTCCATGCGTAACGTCTGTCTTTGCAAGCTGGCAAGAGGTTATGGTTGGCGCAGTACAATCATTGGCTGAACTACTGCTCGATGAAGGAGTAGAGCATTTAAAATTAAAGTATTGAGTGTTACTACTAAGTTGAGTTTTTAGGAAAACTTGAACAGCTCCACTTGTTTTGCAGATGGGTGTATATATTACAGATGCGGGAGGGTTATTGAAATTGGAATTTCCATCATTGCTCTGTACAATTCGATAATCTTCGCTACCACAGACAGGTACATTTATATCTTTGTAAGAACCACCAACGTATCCCGCTTCAAGATTTCCCGTGCATGATAAAGAGAAACAAGCACCGATAGGAGTATTAGAAGTAATCCTAGGAGTTTGATAAATTCCACCATCTTTTAAAATTGTTTGAATACAACTGCTACTACTGCTACCTTTTCCGCTACTACTGCTTACCTTTTCTCCGCTACTGCTGCTAACCTCTTCTTTGCTGCTGCTGCTCGCCTCTACCTCGCTAGAGCTGCTTAGGTTTAGGCAGATAGGATTGGTGGAGTTTCTATAGCATATCTTAAAATCACTGCTGCCGCTGCCGTCTTTGCAGTTAGCTGTTTTTCCAAGGCATACGTATTGAGGGTCGTTTGGTGATATACGAGTTGCTTCAATTTTAAGGTTGGGGTAAATACCCTCTATTTTTCCATCCATATCCCAATCAATATTAGGAGTCCAATCAACCTCATCGAATTCCAATGGATTACCCTTCTCTCCAGGGGCAGCACCGACTTTTACGCATGTTATAACAGGTATTTTATCTATATCTTCTTCAAGTTCAAATCCAAATATACTTTTTGTGACAAGCGGATTATTAAACATATCGCACTTTAGCTCCCATTCATCGCTGGAGCTGCTTGTGCCTGTGCCTGAGCTGGAAAGATCCGAGCCGCCTGAGCTGCTTTCCCCTAGCTCTGTGCTAGAGCTGGAAAGCTCGCCAGAGCCGGAGCTTGCTTCTTCGCTGGAGCTGCTTTCTCCAGACTCTGCTCCAGAAGAAAGCTCGCCGCCAGATGAACTGCCAAACCTCGCTTTGTTTATAGAGTCTATTTTTTCATCTAATGCTCCTTGGGCTATTACCATTTCTCTTTTTATTTTAGCATCCTTATCAACATTTATTATATCACCTTCACCGCAAGCAATAACAATAGCTATAGCCGTCACCGCAACTAAAATATGTGGAATTATGTTAATCAATTTAAATTTCTTCTTCACAATAATAACCTCTCAGAATATGGAAAATCCACACCCTTTGATAGTAATATATAAAATAAATTGTCTGAACCAGAATTTACAGTATTTTTCAGAATGAATTTCAATCATTGGCTTTTTCTGGAAATTCCCATCTTGGGAGAGGTGCCCAAAGGGCGGGGTGGGGAAAATCTGCACAAAAATGTAAACCATTGCAAACACTAGCTATGGCAGCGACACGGATATTCGCATAACCACGCTTGAGGATGCTCTGTTTATGGAACGCATAAACGACATCTCTTTTGTAATAAACGGCAAATTGGTGGTTTAAGAGGCTATGAATTTTTTATATATTTGATAAGAGAGTACCTTAAAGCAGGCATGGACAGGGATTCGGCTATAAGCCGTGCTGTTGCAGACTGCATAAGGCAGAATGTGTTGAAGGATTTTTTGGAGAAACACGGTTCGGAGGTGCATAATATGTTGTTCGGCGAATGGAATTGGGATGATGCCAAGCGGGTTTGGCAAAGGGAAGCTAGGGAAGATGGCATTGAAGAAGTTTTCTCCTTATTAGAGCAAGGCGTTTCCCTAGCCGAAGCGAAAGAGAAATTTGGTTTAAAGTCGAAAGATGTAGCTAAATTTGGAGAAACACAGTTCGGAAGCGCATAATATGTTGTTCGGCGAATGGAACCGGGATGATGCCATCCCAGCAGCTTAATAGCTAGTTGCTGACGCAAGCAGCGTCATCACCATTCTTATTATTGCAGGCTTGAGTCCAATACCGTCCGCCCTCATTCTTACCACCGGTACCCGTATCTTGACAATCAGCTTTATCTTCTGCATTGTACACATTATAGCATTTCCTAGGAGGACCAATGTGTTCTTTCCATAGGCAACAACCCATATTACTAGGAACTGTAGTCGGATAAGTACTTTTTTTACCGCAAACAAACGTATTGTTTGCACACAATTGACCCGCACCTTCATTATTACCTTGGAATATCCATCCATCTTTTGCACAAGCCGGCTTGTTATTGCTAGAACTACTACCTATGGGCCAGCAATCACCACTATCATATAAACACTTATTTCCTGTAGTAGCATTACCGCAGGCATTTACCGTTAATGTCCCGCTGCAAGTGGCAGTTTTGCTTGTTGTTCCGCAAGTTGCTGTTGTTGCTTTTAGGGTATATACAGTACTGCTACTACTACCACTTGGTGCCGCAAGATTATCCCAATTTGGCTCACTTGGCGTACTAGTTGACCAACTAACTAAAGAAGCCGATACCGTTACTCCGTCACAAGTCACTGCCGGAGGGGTTATTTTTGTACCTGAATATACTGCAGATGTAGGTGCAGTACAAGCAAGCACATAATTAGGTGTAGGTGCAGCAGAACTGCTGCTTGCAACAGAACTGCTGCTCGCTACGCTAGAACTGCTTGCCACGCTGCTGCTGCTCGCCACGCTAGAACTGCTTGCCACGCTACTGCTGCTGGCAATTGAGCTGCTGCTCGCTATGCTGGAGCTGCTTGCCGCGCTGCTGCTACTTGCCGCTGGCGGTGCAGAACTGCTGCTTGCCGCTGCACTAGAGCTGCTTTTGCAGAAATTAGAGCCTTTATAGCACAGCTTTAAATCGTCGCAGTTAGCTTCTAATCCATAGCATACGAATTTGGACTCGGTTGGCTTTACATACTCTACCTTAACTTTAAGGTTTTTGTATTCTTTCTCTATTTTTCCACCATTAGTCCAATCAATCTCAGGAGTCCAAATAACATCTTGCCAGCCTAATATAAAACTCTCCTCGGTACCTTTTACGCACGTTAAAACAGGTATTTGCTTCTCTAGATCAGGAACCTCATCAAACGGATCAAAAATATCATCTTTAGTTGATTCTATCGGGTTATATCTTGGGTCGCACACTAGCTTGTATGGATTGCTGGAGCTGCTTGGCGTGCCGCCTGAGCTGGTACCACCTGCTCCAGAACTGGAAACCTCTGCTGTGCCAGAGCTGGAATGTTCTGAGCCAGAACCAGAGCTTGTTTCTCCGCCTGAGCTGCTTTCCCCAGGCACCACCGTTCCAGAAGAAGAAAGTTCACCGCCAGATGAACTGCCAAACTTCGCTTTTTTTATAGAATCTATCACTCCCTCTAATGCATCTTGAGCTTTGTTAATCTCTTTCTTTTTTCTAGAATCATCATTAACGTTTATCATATCACCTTCGCCACACGCAATAACAATGGCTATAACAGCCACAGCAGCTAAGAGAGGTGGCATTGCATTAATAAATTTAAATTTCTTCTTCTCCACACTTATAATATAGAAAATGCTAAGTCGCTAGGCTAGTAGCTAGTGGCTAGTGGGGAGTGGTAGAACCACAAAAACCAGTATTTCTGAGACGACCACTAGCTACTTACCACTAGCCACTCCCAAACATTAAGCTAATCATTAGTTGCTTTTAGTTAAAAAAATCGCTTTGCAGGCTCAAGAAAAAGCGTTTTTCGCCTTTTTTAGTGATTACTACGTAGTTATTTCCCATAGAGTATATTTGGTTGTATCCTAGCACAAAATCAAATGTTCCTGTTTTGATTCTGATTTTCGGTTCCGAGAAAAGCCTTTTTGCCTCCATATCGCTCCACGGATTTGGCTCGCCGTCTTTTGCAAAGCCGCCTGCCCAAAATATGCCGCTCCCCTGCCATTGCACAGAAAAACCAGCACCGGCAAGACCGTATAAATGAGATGAATTGCCCGGAATTTGCCAGCTTTCCATATAGCTGCCCATTCCCATCGCAAAGCGATAGCGGTTATCCAAGGCAGGGTCGGGGTCAAATATATAAACGCCGTGAAGTTCGCTTGGCAGAGCATAAGCTCCGCCATCCGTTCTGCGGAAATTCGCGCCGAACTCCGTTCCTGCACTTACCGATACATACTCGTTCAATGGGTGCGTAACCCAAAGAATGCCCTGGGAAGAAACGTAAAGCGGGGCTTCCTGATCTGAGCTATGCACAGAAACAGCCTTGAAGCCGCCTGTGAGCTGCGCCATAAAGCCATTTTTTGCAAACCATCTGTTGTAGTCTTCGCTTTGCCAAAGCCATTTGGCATACGGGAAGATTGAACTCACCCCCACAGGCTCGTAAATAAAATATATCGGTTTTGGTTCCCTGTCTTCATCAAAAATATCATCTATATCATAAACTGGATAAGCCGATGCTCCGCTTGTTATGTTTCTATTCTCAATTTCAACAGCAATCTGCAAACGATCTTTCTCAACGCCAAGAACCATTCCTCTCGCCCTTTCTTTTAGCAATCTGGCATCTCTGTAAATGCTATTTTGAAAAAATGGAATTGGCTCGTATTCATAAAATTTTGCCTTTGCAAAAAAATCTCCGTCTCCCATAAAAAACTGCTCAAAGCGCAAATATGGCTCTGCTCCTCTCTTTCCCTGGCCGTAAAAAGCAATTAAATTCAAATTATAACCGAACTGGTTCACAAAACGGAAATTGGTATTTGCCGCAACGTTTGCGCCAAAAATCGTTCCGCCAAAACCAATAAGGGCAAGCGACAACTGCGGATAGCTCTCCGAGTTTATCTGCAAAAAAGAACCCGAATCCAAAACTAAATTCACTTCCCTATAAGAACCATCATTTTGCAAATTTTCCAAAAAATTGCGAACCCCAAGAATGCCTGTATCCTTAGGGTTCCAAAAACTCTTCAAATGCCCTTGTATCTCGGCAGGAACGCTGTCAAAAACGGGGAGGTAGAGAAAGCGAGGAGGAGGGACCCCGGTAGCTGCTGTGGGGGCGCGAGTGGGGGCGCCCATACTGAGTGCTACCTGTGCTAGTTTGGAGCGGCGGGCTTGAACCGCTTGTGTTCCGGCTTCAAAGAGGGAATCGGGGTTTGGCTTTGAGTGGGGGCGCAAAATTAGCAAGGTGGTATCTTCTTGCCATAGCTTTAGCTGGTAGCGCTGAGTTGCTGTGCCATTTGTATCTCTCAGCGCAATGGCAGTGGAAAGAATTCTGATGGATTCTTCATTTTCGCTTGATGGCAAAGGAAAGGGATAACTCTCCAAGCTGTCTATTTTGCGAAAAGGTATTTTGGAGCCTATATCGGAGCGCCAAAGAGCTTCCTGAATTCTCAAATCAAAGAAAACCTGCCCAAAATACGGTCTTCTTTCGCCAAGTTCAACCAAAAGCGGAGAGCCGTCTTCTTTGTGTTTTATAAGCCATTCTTTTTGCCACAAGGCGGCTTTTTGCGCTGGCTCAGACTTTGGCAGAGAATCCCAGGATTTGAGCAATTCCCTTATTTGCGCAGAACTCCAGCCCGCACTCCACAAAGCTCCGGCAAAGGCACCCCACTCGCTGCCAACAACGGTATCTATTGGAACTTGGAATCTCTCCATCTCGCTCAAAACTCCCAAATGATATTCAATTGAAGAATAATCCCCATTCATATACAATATAACCGCGGCATGGGACTGAAATGCCAAAACAGCCGCAAATAAAATTGTCCTTGGAATTTTGAGCATAGTTAGAAGATAGTAAAGTAAGTGCTGATTTAGCAGTTCGGCTAGTGGCTAGTGGTTAGTGGGGAGTGGTATAACCACAAAAACTAGTATTTATGAGACGGCTACTAACCACTCCCCACTAGCCACTCCCAAACATTTCGCTAATCATTACCCAAAACACATATTTCCGGTTCCAGCACAATGCCGTGTTTTTTTTTCACTTCTTGAACTATTTTCTTCATCAAGGCTTTTACGTCTGCGGCTGTTGCGCTTCCTCTGTTTACAATGAAATTCGCGTGAAGCTCGGACACTTGCGCATCCCCTACCCTGCACCCTTTAAGCCCGCAGGAGTCTATCAAATAGCCTGCGGATAAATGGCTGTCGGTTAGCGGCAAATTGCTGGTTGGGTTTTTGAACACGGAACCTGCGTTTGGGTATTTCAAAGGCTGCTTTTCTCTCCGCCACGCCAAAACCTCTTTTCTGTTTTTGTTTATGATTTCCTCCGGCATTGGAACAAAATCAAATTCGGCAGATACAATAATTTCATCCAGCAGCCTTTTAAATATGCTGCTTCTATATGAGAATTTGCACTCCTCATTTGTCCTAGTTATTATTCCCCCATAATTTGTAACGGAAACAACGCTTTTTATGCAATCTGAAATTTGCTGCCCGTGCGCTCCGGCGTTCATATAAATTGCCCCGCCAAGGGTTCCGGGTATGCCATCCAGTTTTTCTATGCCTCCCAAACCTTTTTTTGCGGCAGTTTGAATAACATCGTGCAGGGATTTTCCGGCTTCCAAATTCTTCCCGATTTTCATAACCAAGCCGTCATAGCCATTGTCGCTGAAAAGAATGTTGCTCCCATTGCCCAAAATGAAAAACTTCTCATTGTTTTTTTTGCAAAACATCAATAATTCCCTAATATCAGCAATAGACTTAGGCTCGGCAAAAAACTTAGCAGGACCTCCAATCTTAAACGTGCTGTATTTTTTCAATAAGACTTTTTGTGAAATCAACGCAAACCTCCTTTGAACCGTTATTATCAATCTTAACTATCTTCCCCACTCCCCACTCCCCACTAGCCACTCCCTGCATCTTCATTCTCCTTTCAACATCACTCTCGCTCATCCCTTTTTTCAATAGGCGTTCTCTCCTTATATTTTCATCTGCTTGCACAATCCAAATCGCTTGCATTTTTTTTGCGAAATCTTGCCATTTGTACAAAACAGCGGCTTCCACAAAAGGAGGGTTTCTCTTTTCAATTTCACGCTGCATAATGGGATGAACTATGCTTTCCAAAAGGCAGAGTTTTTGCTCATCATTAAAAACAATCTGCGAAACATAAGCACGATTTACGCCGCTTTCGTCAATAGCCTCTTCCCCAAACTCCTCTGCAATTCTTTTTCGCAAATCCGCATTTTCCCTGTAAAGCTCATGGGCAAGGACATCCGCATCCAAAACCTCAAAACCCGCCTCCCTAACAACAGAAGCCACAAGAGACTTCCCAGAACCTATTAAACCTGTAATGGCAAGCATTAATAGGAATCTAGTAAACTAAATGTTTGGGAGTAGCTAGTGGGGAATGGCTAGTGGTCGTTGCATAAATACTGGTTTTTGAGGTTATACCACTCCCTACTAGCCACTAGCTACTAGCCTTAGTAAATAATTTCTACATTAATCCCTATGCCTAATATAAATGTTTCAGAAATTTGGAAGCAAATTCAGGCTCCGGGTTTTAATCCGCAGCGTGATGCAGAGCTTGTGGAACAGGTGAAGCAAGCTGCAATTAAATCAACGGAACCTGCAGTTGTTAGCTTTGGCACAAGCGGGTGGCGCGGAGAAATAGGTTCTGAGTTCACGCTTAAAAATATTCAGGTTGTGGCAAAAGCCATTTTGCAAGTTTACAGAGAAGCAGATGCCGCAACTTTTGAAGCTCTTGGCGTGAGTTCTTTTGAGGAACTGCAAACAAAAGGCTTGATAGTTGGTCACGATAATCGCCTGCTTGGCAAAGAATTTTGCGAGGTGGTGGCAGACCAATTTATAAAAGCTGGCATAAAAGTTTATTATGGCGGTGAAATGCCAACACCGGAATTCAGCGCAGCAATAGAGTTTTTGGAAGCGGCTTGCTCGGTGAACATGACTCCCTCGCACAATCCAAACCATTACAATGGAATAAAATTCAACCCAGCAGACGGAGGTCCGGCTGGTCCAGAAATCACGGATAAAATCACTGCTAACTCAAACAAAATAATGAAAACCCACACTTGGGAAGAAATGGGTGCCATAAATTGGGAAATAATAGACCCAATCAAGATCTACAAATTATTTTCTGAAAAACAAGGAACCATAAAATACGGAAGAATCGCATCTTTGCTCTCAAAAGAAAGCATTGACTTGGTGTGCGACCACGTTCACGGCTCAACAAGGGGCAGACCTGCCGCGTATTTGAACAACCCTCAGTGCCTAACCAGCCTGAGAACCGAAACAGATCCTCTATTCGGCGGCATTGCACCGGAACCGTCTTCTAAAAATTTGGCAGGCGTAAAGCAAGTTTTAAATGCCAGCAAAAGCCGCTTTCGCTTGGGAGCAATTTTTGACCCAGACGGAGACCGCATTCGCTTTTACGATGGCACAAGGGAAGTAGATATGAACAGTTTTGGCGCACTAGCTCTTCATTATATGGTAACTTGGCGCAAAGAAGAAGGTGTCCTCGCAAAATCTGTTGCAACATCTAATTTCGCAAATATCATCGCAACAAAACTCGGCATTCCCGTTATGGAAACCCCTGTTGGCTTCAAAAACTTTCGCCCCTGGCTAAAGAGAAACGCAAACCCAAAAGCCCTGATAGCCTTTGAAGAATCCGATGGCATAACAGGCTTGAACAACACGCTGGAAAAAGATGCCTGCTTTGGGCTTTTGCTCGCGCTGGAAATTATGGCGGTAACAGGCAAAAACTTGGGCGAATATTTAGACCTTCTGTATGCAGAATATGGCCGCCTTTACCCCGAACGCTCAGGGTTTGAGGTGGATAAATCCCTAGTTGGCGCTCCCCTGCTCGCCAAAGTTCAAAAAATTGCGAAATCTGTGCAGCCAGGCGCGCAAGTTTCCATTGGCAGCAAAAACAAAATTGTAAAGGAGCTTATAACTGTGGATGGAGTTAAAATAATATTCACAGACGATTCCTGGATGCTGATACGCCCAAGCGGAACAGAGCCAAAAGTTCGCATTTATGCCGAATGCCGCGACAGCGTGGAAAAAGAGGATATGTTTGAAGCTGCAAAGAAATTATTTTTCTAGCGGTTCTTTCCTTCTATCCTGTCTCTCATAGCTTTCCTTCTCTCTTCCTTTCTCTGGGCTTCTGCCTTTGCAATGGAGTCTTCAACTCTCTTTTTTTCCTTTACAATGGAATCTGCAATCCTCTTTTTTTCCTTGGCAATGGAATCTTCAATTCTCTTTTTTTCTTTAGCCTGTTCTTTTTTTGCCGCCGCCTCTTCTTTTGCAACATCTGTTTTATCTACTGCCCTTGCCTGTGCTTTCATTATGTCATTTGAATATTTTGGATTTTTGAATACCTTGCCCGGCTCAAAATTCCAAGTTTTAGCCTGCTCAAGCGTAGCTGCACCCGGTGCTGCCCTGCCTTTCAAGGTGATTTTCATATTTGTGACTTTAATAGGCTCATCGTCTAAATATACCATAAAATCAAAAAGGCCTGCCTGGTAAGCAACTCCATCTATAGCTTTGCCCTGAGCATCGTAATAAGCCACAACAACAGTTATATTGTCTAGAATATCCAAATCTTCGGTGTGGCGGTCTGCATAAGCAACGCCGCTAAGTTCAAAAAACCAGGGCCTGTATTCCACGGGCATGGTAAAAGAGCGGTTATTGCCCGAAGCACTCTTAAATGTACTCCCAAATCTCATAAAACTGCCAGTGAAACCCATAAAGGACGGCTCTTTGGTTGTAAGCACCGGCTCACTTCCAGTTTGCGCAATTGCAGCACCAACAAACACAAGAAACAATAACAAGATTTTCTTCATAATTGAAAAAGTAGAAAACCTAAAACCATATATGCACCGCAATGCCGCCGAGCAACAAGGCTGAGCCTATTGCGTAAAAGATATTGCGTGCTGTTTCTGCGTTCTGCATTTTTTTGAGTTTGGAGTCGTATTCGCTTTTCCTCTTTTCGTATTCCTCTTGCACCTTGGGTATATCTTCCATCAGTTTTTGGCTTTCTCTGTGGTATTCCCTTGATTTTGCGTTGTTGTAAATGCCGAGACTGAGCGCGGTTGCTCCGAGGATATCCAAGCCGATGGCAATCCAAAGTGAGTTGTTGCTTTTCTCTGGTTCGGCTGGTATATTTGTAGGTATTATTACCACTAATTGAGTATCTTTTACAGTTTCTGGCATTGCTATGGCAGGGGGTTCTTCTTTGGGTATTATTTTTGCGAATAGGTTTGGAGCATTTTCGCGGATTATTTCCAGAAAGCCTTTCAGGTCTGGGGATTCCTTTGTGAAATAGCCGAGCAATTTGCCGTTTGAGGTTTCGTATAATTCTACCGTGAGTGTGAATATGCCGCCTAGTTTGCTTATTAAGCCTTGAGTTACGTAGTCGCTTTTTATGGCTCTGCCTATGTTTATTGCGGTGCTGAGGTCTTCGGTTGTTTGATGGGCGAGGGATATTATTTCTTCTCTTGTGAATACTGAATCATCTTTTGGCAAGAGCACTGTTGCTTGTCTTCGCAGTTCGTCTGAGAGGAATTTGGTTTCGTCTATGGAGAAGTCTATTTCGTCATTGTCTGCTATGGTTATTTCCAAGACGGCTATGGTGGCGGCTT
>Ga0268262_10005082_pt1 | contig 13216 bp, 10 predicted proteins | sample TergutNc150P3_FD_190354 | JGI IMG/M metagenome (GOLD analysis project Ga0268262, IMG submission 190354) | Nasutitermes corniger P3 segment gut microbial community from laboratory colony in Florida, USA - Nc150 P3 (SPAdes) (version 2) | ecosystem: Host-associated > Arthropoda: Insects >... | reverse complement strand
CGCGGTCTTTACCGGCTGCGACAGGATGGCGGCTAACGGGGACGCCTGCAACAAAATCGGCACTTCAGGCGTCGCGATTCTGGCGAAGCATTACGGCATCCCGTTTTATGTATGCCTTCCATTTTCTTCCGTGGACTTAAACACCAAAACGGGGGAGGGCATTGTTATCGAAGAGCGGGATCCGAAAGAGGTAACCGGGATGTGGTACCGCGAGCCTATGGCTCCTGAGGGAGTAAAGGTTTTTAACCCCGCTTTTGACGTGACCGGCCATGAACTCATTACAGCTATCGTAACCGAGCGTGGAATAATCCGCCCGCCCTATGATGAAAATTTAAAGAATTATTTTTCCAAAACTTTCGAGTAGCCTGAAAGGTCAAAACCCGTGTTAAATTTGGGAAGATACCCAATATCTGCGCCGGTAGAAACCTGGGCTTTCCCGATAAAGTGGTAGTTTACATCAACAAGATTTATTATTTGATCCAAAAGGCGCCGTTCCATGTTGATAAAATTCATGATGAGGAATAAGTCACCCTGCATTGAAGATCTGCCTTCAACAACGAACCCCTTTTTTTCCGATGCGTCAGCCCAAAGCCTGCCATTGCCGTAGAGTTCATAAACAAAGTTCGACAGTTCCAGCGGAAAGGGGTTTGGGTTGTCCATCCTCATACTGACCCTGAACCTCGTATTCACAAGTTCCGCCTTTAGAATCGCGATTGATGTGATGCTAAAGACAGGCTCCCGCAATCCAGGAAAGCTTGCGGTATCGCGGGCAACAATTTTTTCCGGTGAAGCCTTGTCTGATAAGACATCCAGCTCTGTGATCAATGTGACGGCGTAATCATCCTTGGGCGCAAAACCCTTTTTGGCAAGGGCGGCTATGTCCATGCTTAAAACAAGCGGAACACGGGAGTTGGCGGCGAGATCATTTTTGGGATAATCCAAGCCGAAAGCGAAACCTGCGTCCTGCCCGTCAATCTCGACCCGCCATGAATCTATCCTGACACGGCTGTCTGGTTGAGCTTTTGCTTCCAGGGAATAAGACAGTTTAAGATGCTCTATATCGTCAGCATGGATACCAGTGAAGGTTAAGGTTGCGGATGGGGACGGAGGCTGTGGTATAGATGGGGCGGCTTCCATTTCAGGCACAGCTTCCGGCACAACAGGCTTGCTTTTGCATGCCGTGAAAAGCAGTACGGAGACTATCAAAACCCGGAAGCAAATAAATCTTTTCATAGCTTATATAATATCGGTCTTTTTTCTGCTATTATTTGGGTGACTTATTAAAATCTTTGGTTGCCTGATTAAAAGGAGCGCATTATGCCACAGGAAACAATACCTTTAAGGAAAGAAACCGCGATAGAAGATACATGGGATCTTTCAAAACTTTTCCCCGGTGATAAAGAGTGGGAAGAGGGGCTTGGTTCATTCGATAAAATGACCGCAAAAATCCCCGGCTTTCAGGGGACTTTGAAGAGTTCCGCCGAAAGCCTTGCCGCCTGGCTCAACTTTTATCGCGATATAAGCATTCTGGGAGAAAGGCTTGCGTACTATGCGCAGCTGAGGCAAAGCGAGGACGAAGGGGATGACGCCGCCAGGGCGATGATGGGCAAATTCATCATGTCTTTTTCAAAGGCCGAAGCAGCCGCTGCATGGGCTGCCCCGGAAATAATGGCGATTCCCGATAGCGATATGGAACGCTTCATGTCCATGCCGGCGTTTGAGGAATATCGCGTTTACCTGAAAAAATTGCGCCGCCAAAAACCCTACATTCTTTCGGAAAATGAGGAACGTATAATCGCGCTTCACGCGGAGGGGGAAGGGGTCTCAAGCGACGCCTTTTCTGTGCTTACAAATGTAGATATGGATTTTGGCGTTATCGATACGCCGGGGGGTAAGCGGCCCCTTTCGCAGTCTACCTGGTCTGTCTTTATGGAAAATACCGACAGGGAAATGCGCCGCCGGGTTTACGAAACTTTTTATCGCCACTTTGACGCTCACAAAAATACCCTGGCAAGCCTTTACGCGGGGCAGGTTAAGCTTGACGTGATCCGCGCCAGGGTAAGGGGTTACAGCTCCGCAAGGGCGGCGGCCTTATTTTCCGACGATGTCTCTGAGAGCGTTTACGACAACCTGGTCGACACCGTAAACAAGAACCTCGCCCCGCTGCACCGCTACTATGGCCTGCGTAAAAAGGCCCTTAAACTGCCTGAGTTAAGGCATTACGATGTGTATGTCCCCCTTGCCGCTGTTCCGGCAAAGAAAACCACCTGGAACGAGGCGGTGGAATTGGTGTGCCGCGCCCTCGCTCCTCTGGGAGATGAATACACGGGCGTTCTCAGGGATGGGCTTTTGAACCGCTGGGCGGATCGCTACGAGAACAAGGGCAAGACCTCTGGGGCGTTTTCGGCGGGTAGCTTTACAGGCGATCCCTATATCCTCATGAACTACAAGGATGATTCCATCCGCGATGTATTTACCCTGGCCCACGAAGGAGGCCATTCGATGCATTCATATTATTCCGCAAAGAACAATCCCTTCATGCACTATGGCTACACGATTTTTGAAGCGGAAGTTGCAAGCACCTTTAACGAGGAGCTTCTTGTCCGTTATTTGCGTAACAATATAGAACCTGACTCAAGGGAACTAAAGCTTTACATCATAAACAAGAGGGCCGATGAAATCCTGGCTACCCTTTACCGCCAGACCATGTTTGCCGAATTTGAAAAGCGCACCCATGAGATGGAAGAGAGCGGCGTCCCGCTGACTGTTAACGCGCTAAGGGAAGAATACAGAAAGCTGCTTGAAAAATACTTCGGGAGCGAAATGGTTCTGGAAAAGGAAAGCGATCTGGAGGGCTTAAGGATACCTCATTTTTACAACGCTTTTTACGTGTACAAATACTCAACCGGCATTTCCGCCTCCCTTGCCCTCGCTGAGCGCGTCCTCTCAGGCGGCGAAAAAGAGCGGAATGATTACTTCGGCTTTTTGAAGTCCGGTGGCTCGCGCTTTCCCATTGATTCGCTGAAAGCCGCCGGGGTGGACATGTCCTCACCAGCGCCGGTAGAAGCTGCCTGCAATGTCTTTAGCCGCCTGGTCGATGAGTTGGAACGGCTATTATAGGCAGCTGGCAGTTCTGCTTGAATTAAAACGCTTAGAATGATACATTCTAATGCAAGGAGATCTCATGATTCGAGGCGGTGATATTGTTAAGGGAAGCTGTCTGCTCCAGAACGGGCAGCCCTATCTGGTGGTAGAACGGGAATTCCATACTCCCGGCAAAGGGACCGCCATTGCCCGTGTAAAAATGAAGAGTATCAAGGACGGTGCTGTGCTGACTTTGACGATTCCAACCCAGCAGGAAATAGAAGACGCCCAGGTTGAAGTCCATGTCTGCCAGTTCCAGTACGCCGACACGGAAAATTATCATTTTATGGACAACGAGTCCTATGATCAGTACGAGATTCCTATAGCCAACCACGAAGACAAGAAATTTTATTTGAAGCAAGACGAGACCTATGACCTGACCTTTTTCGATGGTCATGTCATAGATATAAAGATCCCGTACAAGGTGGTTTTTACCGTGGCGGAGTCGGAGAATTACGTTAGAGGCGACACTGTTTCCGGGGCAACCAAACCTGTTGTTACAGAGACGGGGCTTACCGTCCGGGTTCCCCTTTTTATAAAGCAGGGCGAAAAAATCCGTGTGAATACCGAAACCAACGAATATCTTGAAAGGGTAAACGATTAGCGGGAATCAACCTCAGCTATCTTAGCGGGAGTACTCTGATAATTTTTCTTTTACAGCCTCGGCTACCCAGGTGTTAAGGCTTCTGCCTTCGGACTTTGCGGCAACGGTGGCAAGCGAATGAAGTTCCGGCGGTATTCTGAGTATTAGCCTGCCGGAAGCCGGAACATCAGGAGCTTTGCCCATGCGTTTGCAAAAGGCAAGGTAGTCGTCAATGCTTTCTTTGAATGATTTCTGCATTTCCTTGACACTGGAACCTTTGAAAGTAACTACATCCCGAAGTCCGATAACCTCGCCATAAAAGGTTTCGGCTTCATCATCGTATTCGGCTTTGCCGATATATCCTTTATAGTTCATCATGTTTCACCCCCGCGTTTATCAAAAACCGTCTGACAGATTTCAACGCGCCTTTGTCTGTTTCCTTCTGCGGATGCGGCCTATGGAACACCGCAACTACATCGTTTAGTAAAATACAGACTCTGGAGCCGCTTCCCTCCTCGATGTAGGCGCCGCATGCCCTGAACAAGTTTTCCACATCTGACCATAAAACCGTGCTTTTAACCGGGTCATAGAAAATATCATTCAAAGTTTTCCTTTGCTTTGTGTTCACCTAAAAATGATATCACAATATGATATCATTGTCAAGTGAATTCTTATCAGAAATAGCCTGGATACCCGATACCTTGTAAAAAAACAAAAAAAACCTGTATCATACCGTATGAAGTATCCCTTTGAGACAATAGAACCCAAGTGGCAAAAATACTGGGACGACAATAAAACTTTTAAAGCCTCTGAAGATACGGCTTTTCCAAAAGAGAAGCGGCGTTATGTGCTTGATATGTTTCCGTACCCTTCGGATCAGGGGCTGCATGTGGGACACCCCGAAGGTTATACCGCTACCGACATTTACTGCCGTTATCTCAGGATGAACGGTTACAATGTGCTTCACCCGATGGGTTTTGATTCCTTCGGACTCCCGGCGGAAAACTACGCGATAAAGATGGGGATTCATCCGGCGAAAACCACAGGCGATAACATCAACCATTTCAGAAAGCAGATTAAAGCGCTTGGTTTTTCCTACGACTGGGATCGCGAATTGGCCACGTCCGATGAAAATTACTACAAGTGGACGCAATGGATTTTTCTAAAGCTGTTTGAAAAAGGGCTAGCATACGAAGCGGAGAGCCCGATCAACTGGTGCCCTTCGTGCAAAACCGGCCTTGCCAACGAAGAAGTTGTGGACGGCCTTTGCGAAAGGTGCAAGACCAGGGTTGTCCGCAAGCGTATACGCCAGTGGATACTAAAAATTACAGCTTACGCCGAACGGCTCCTGGATGACCTTGACGGCCTTGATTGGCCTGAGCCGGTGAAGCAGATGCAGCGAAACTGGATTGGCCGTTCGGAAGGGGCTGACGTAACTTTTAAAATTGAGGGGCGCCCTGAAACGCTGGAGATTTACACCACCCGCCCTGACACGCTCTTTGGGGTTACTTACATGGTGCTCTCCCCTGAACATCATCTTGTAGAGAAAATCACCACATCGGAACAAAAAGCCGCTGTTACCGCGTACCTTGAAGAAGCCGCAAGGAAAAGCGACCTAGAGCGCACGGATCTGGCAAAAGAAAAGACAGGCGTTTTTTCCGGGGCTTATGCGATAAATCCGGTAAACGATGAAAAAATTCCAATCTGGATCGCCGACTATGTTTTGATCTCCTACGGCACGGGGGCCATCATGGCGGTTCCGGCGCACGATGAGCGCGACTGGGAATTTGCGAAGGTCTTTAGCCTGCCGATAAGGCAAGTGGTCGCGGGCGAAAAACCTGAAAGCGGGAAAGATCATTCGGCCGAACCAGCGGAGTGTGCCATCGCCTACGGTTACTCAGTGAACTCTGGCCTTATCAGCGGGCTGCCTACAAGCGAGGCTCAAGCCAAAATTACCAGGTGGCTTGAAGAACGCAAATTGGGAAAATCGGCGGTGAACTACAAACTCCGCGACTGGATATTCAGCCGTCAGAGGTACTGGGGGGAACCCATACCGCTTGTTCACTGCGATAAATGCGAAGCTAAGCATGGCTCAGCAATAGTGCCGGTAAGCGAGGTGGATCTTCCACTTAAACTGCCCGATGTGGAATCCTACGCGCCGACCGGCACCGGCGAATCTCCGCTAGCCGCCATTTCAAGCTGGGTGAACACCACTTGCCCCAAATGCGGCGGCCCCGCAAAACGCGAAACCAATACCATGCCACAATGGGCCGGTTCATGCTGGTATTACCTCCGCTACCTTGACCCGCATAACGACAAGGCTTTTGCGGGCCGGGACAAGGTTGATTACTGGGCTCCGGTTGATCTTTACGTCGGTGGGGTGGAACACGCGGTGCTCCACCTTCTTTACGCGAGGTTTTGGCACAAGGTGCTGTACGATGTCGGCGTTGTAAATAGCAAGGAACCCTTCATCCGTCTTGTAAACCAGGGAATGATCGTTTCTTTTGCTTATCAGAGAAAAGACAAAACCCTTGTGCCTGTCGACCAGATTGAAAAAAGACCTGACGGCAGGTTTGTTGAAAAGGCAAACGGCGAGGAAGTTACCGAAGTGGTAGCCAAGATGAGCAAAAGCCTCAAGAATGTTGTCAACCCGGACGAAATAGTCAGAAACTATGGCGCGGACTCCCTTAGAATGTACGAAATGTTTATGGGGCCGCTTGAAGTGAGCAAGCCCTGGAGCACGGCGGGTTTAATAGGCGTATCCCGCTTTTTGGAAAAGCTGTGGGCAATCAGCGAAAAATGCAAGAGCGAGTCTGAAAGTGGTGTAAGCGAGGAGCAAAGGGTTGAGCTGACAAGGCTGCTTCATAAAACCATAAAAAAAGTGAGCGGCGACACCGCAACCTTGAATTTTAACACAGCCATCAGCCAGATGATGATTTACTCAAACGAGCTGATAAAACTTGAAAGCGTTCCTCCTTCGCTCTGGCAGCCCCTTGTGATCATGCTTAGCGCTTACGCCCCGCACCTTGGCGAAGAGCTTTGGGAAAAGCTGGGGAACAAGGGATCCGTTTCAAAACATCCCTGGCCTACATATGACGAGAGCCTTACGGTGGACGAGGAAGTTACGATTGTTGTTCAGGTAAACGGAAAAATCAGGGACAAGTTTGGCGCTGCGCACAACACCTCTACGGAGGAACTTGAGAAAACCGCCAGGGCTTTACCGGGAATTCAAAAGTGGATAAGCGGTAAAAACATTGCAAAAGCTATCGTGGTGCCGGATAAACTGGTGAATATTGTGTTGAAAAATTGATTCGCTGTTAATAATTAATTATGGACAGAAAAGGGATCTGTGTTGCAGGTAATATAACTGTCGATAACCTCTATTCCGTGCGGGGGCTGCCGAAGCCGGGAGAACTTACTACCATTACAGGCATACAGCGGTCAACCGGCGGCGCGCTCTGCAACGTTATTGGCGATCTGGCAATCATAGACAGCTCCCTGCCGCTTACAGCTCTGGGCAGGATAGGCTCGGATAGCGATGGCGATTTTGTACTTGATATACTAAAGGCATATAAAAACATCGATCTTTCAATGATCAAGCGGGAGGGTAAAACTTCCTTTACGGCGGTCATGGCGGATGAGATTTCCAAAGAGCGGACTTTTTTCCATTACCGGGGGGCAAACGCCGCCTTTTGCGAAGATGACATTGACTGGGATAAAATCCCGAGCGCTTTACTGCACATCGGATACATCCTGATTCTGGATGCCCTGGACGCAGAGGACAGCGAATACGGCACGAAGATGGCGAGGCTTCTCTGCCACGCGCGGGAGCGGGGGATCAAAACTTCCCTGGATGTGGTAAGCGAAGCCGGGGACAGATTCAGGCGTATAGTGCCACCGGCTTTAAAATACGCCGATTACTGCATCATCAACGAAGTGGAAGCGGAACAGATCACAGGAATAAAGCTCAGGGACAAAAAAGGAGCGTTGTTTTCCGCTTTTATACCGCAGGCGTTGGAAGCAATCCGGGGCTTAGGCGTCACTGAATGGGCTGTTATCCACTGCCCCGAAGGAGGCTACGGCCTGGATCAAAACGGCGTTTACGCGGAATCCCATGCCATTGATCTTCCGCCTTCCGCAATAAAGGGAAAGGTCGGCGCAGGGGACGCTTTCTGTGCCGGGGTGCTGTACGCCGCTCTGCAAAACGGCAGTCTTAAAGATGCCCTGGAATTGGGAAATGCTGCCGCGGCTGCCTCCCTTATGAAGTCAGGCGCTGTCGAAGGCATGATGAAAGCGGAAGACCTATGGAAGCTTCGCGCTTCTTATAACTAATAACCATAAAATAACTAAAAAGGTGGCAGGCATGAATATTATTGAACCGAAAGAAAGAAACGATATTTCTGAAGACGTTAATTCAAGCAGAATTTATACCCAATTCCAAAAACTTATAGAAGAGTTAAAAGACAGGGAATTGCCTGATAAAATAATTGAAACTGTTAATAAAGATATTGAAGACTTAAATTCAACATCCCTTATTGGCAAAGAACTAAGGAAGCTAACCTGGCAAAAGCAGACGAAGATTTTAGGCCTTCTTGAAAAAGAGCTTAAAATCGTTCCTAAAAATCATTATCGAAGCATTTGGCTGGCGTTGGGAATGTCTGTTTTTGGACTGCCTATTGGAATAATATATGGAACAATAATAGGCAATATGGGGATGCTCGCGACAGGTGTGGGTCTGGGGATGTGTATCGGATTGCTTTTGGGCGCGGGATTGGATAAAAAGGCGTTAAAAGAAGGAAGACAATTAGGCATGGAAATAAAGTATTAGCTTAGCCGCATGTATTACTCCACCTTAAAACGCGAAACTTCTTTTAACAAAGTTTCAATTGCATCACGGTTCTTGCCGCTTATCTCACTGACGTGGTGTACCGCAATGTTCATCTGATCCGCGCCCAATGCCATCTCGTTCATGCCGCCGGTTATTTCCTGCGTAATTTTTTCGAGATTCCGGCTTTCATTCATAACTTCCTTGCTGCCCTCAAGCATTTCCCCGGAACCGCTCTTTACCTGCCGGGTTATTTCGTTTAAACCGCTTGAGCTTTGCAGGAGCTGTTTGCTTCCCTCGCTTTGCTCTTCCATCGCGTTGCGGATATTTTCTTCCTGCTGTGAAACGATCTTAACGCCTGAGTCAATCGCCTCGAATCTGGTTAACACGTTCCCTGTAGCGTTTGTAATCTTTTTGATTGACTCCGCTATCTTTTTCAATACCGTGCCAATCGTTTTGGACTGCTCGCCGGAGCTTTCCGCCAGTTTGCGGATTTCATCGGCGACTACGGCGAAGCCTTTGCCCGCTTCCCCCGCATGAGCCGCTTCTATCGCGGCGTTCATACTCAATAAATTTGTCTGGCTGGCGATGTTTTCCATTACCGCGTTAATTTCCAGAAGCCCCTCGGACTCGCGGGATATTTCCTGAATGTCAGCCGCCACATCCTGTAATCCCGTGCGGCCTACTTCAGAGGCTTCTTTTAGCGTCTTTACATTGGCGGCGTTGCTGATCAGCGTGTTGGTAACTGAATTTATATTGGCTACCATTTCCTCAATGGCAGATGACGCCTGGGAAATATGGCGTCCCTGGTTTTCAACATGGCTGTTGAGTTTGTTGATGTTCGCGACAACCTGTTCCATAGTCGCATTGGTTTCTGTAACGCTGGCGCTCTGGTTTATAACGCGGCCTTTGATGCTCTGAATATTGGAGTTAATTTCATTCACCGTTGCCGCCGTTTCAGTCATGTTGCTGGACAGGTCACCGCCTATATCTGATAACACACCTGCCTGTTTTTTAATTAGAAGAACCAGGCCTTTGATTTTTTCAAGTGTTTTATTGAAGTAATTGGCAAGGTCGCCTACCTCGTCTTTTGAGCTGATGGCAATGCTCCGCGTCAGGTCGCCTTCGCCTTCGGATATGTCTTTGAGGGTAGCGGTTACGCGGATAACCGGCTTGACAATGCTGTTGGCGACGAGCAGGGTAATAACTGCCGCCAATACCAGAAGGATAACGGCGAATATTATGGCATAGAATATCAAATCATGAACCGGCTTCATTATTTCATCCATGGGGATGCCTAATTGCAAAGACCAGGGAGTTGATTCAAAACCCGAAACGAGAATAGGCTCAAAAATGAAGTATATGTCTGTTTTATGAGCAGGGGAATACTTTTCCAGTGTAACGGCGTTTCTGCCGTTTCCACCGCCATGCAATATCGCGTCGGCTAAACGGCTAATGTCGTTTCCAAAAAGCGCTTTCTCCTTGGCGCTGGTTTTGATATTTTCCTTGACCCTGTCCTTGTCCCAATGGGCTACAATCGTGCCATTGTCGCTGTATATCGCGGCCAGCCCCTCGCCGTTGTACACCTCTTTTACCAAATCATCTACTAATGCCTGAACTGTGCTGATAAAGTTGATCCCAATCAGAGAAACAATTCTGCCTGAATCATTTTTAACAGTAAAGATAGCGGAAACGATAGGGACATTCCCCTTTCCGGCTACATTCGCCCAGTAGGGGTCCGTAAGTTCCTGGAAGGCAGGTTCCGCCCCTGTTGTGGAAGCAAGGCCTTTTGGAGTTACTCTCGCCAGGTGACCCTGCCAGCCTTCATATCCGGCTGGTTCCCTAACCACAGGGCCGTTCATTCTATGGAAGTATGTTTGGTACTGCCCCAGTCGGGCGTCCTGATTGTCTATGGTTCCGGGAAACCACGCAGTCCAAATGCCTGTAATGGAATCGACCGTTGAGATAAGGCTATGCAGAATATCGTCATACATTGCCCGCCGCCCGCTCATTTCCGTATCTTCATAGCTGTTGAATATCTGGACTAGCACGTTCCCGTAATCCGTGAAGACTTCCATTTGCCGCTGGATTTCCTTTGCGTTGAGCTTTGCCAGCTCCCCGGCGTACTTGTGGGTTGTTTCGACCTCCAGTGCCGCAGATCGTGTAAGGGTGAACACAGATAAAACTGCGACGGATACAAGGATCATCGATAAGATTATTGTAGTTAATTTGATTCTCAGACTCATATCATTACTCCTCTGCCTTAACAAAGTGGCTGCCATGCTGCGGGTGTATTAACGCCCACTGTTAATATGTAAACATTCCAGGTAGGGGACAAGGCGAGGATTGGTACTTTTTGCGGAAAATATCAGTGCAAATTAACAAAAATGATTAAAATTCGGAATTAAGCAAAGTCTATAATTTCTCCAAAAAATCTATTGCCTATAGTCTTTGGGCGTGCTCACACAACGCGGAGGAAACTACAGCTTTATACCTTTTGTCTGTTGTTTTGCCAGTATTATCTGGTATGACTACACCCTATTCATCAAAAGGTTTCGCCATATTCTTTTTCCCCATTAAGTATGATTTTGAAATAAACGTTTCAATGACTTGTTTAACATCGTCACTATTTTTATCAAATACTTTTTTTGATAAAATAATCAAATCTTCTACAACACCAGTAGAATCAATTTTTTCTTTTATTTTTTCCAGATTCATATTCCCTCCAATCTTAAACCTGATATGCAATGATGCATGATACCGTCTCTCATTACATATATATAGCGTCCATAATAAAGTCAAGTAAGCGAACAAGAAACCCTGCTGGAGGGGTTACCAGGCTCTATCACAGATAGTTTCAAGGGCCTTACCAGGGCTTTTTCAGGCGGTTTAGCGGTATAGCTGACCGGTTTTCCCCTATAAACCTTCGCGCAAATGCTTATTGTGCTTTTCATGACCAGCCACATTGGTCCCTCCATGTCCGGCAGGGACCATTGTAATTTGGGCTGGATTTTAGTTTTGGGGCAAAGATCCTTTCGGCCAGGTTAATTTTGAAGCAATCCGCCCATTTCGACCAGAAAAATAATTAGGCAACGCGATATATTGCTAAATTTCTTCACTCGCGGTATTATAACTAAAGTACCTATAAAGGAAGGTCAAGCAATGTCGGAATCAATAAATCTATTAAATACAATCGAATTAAGTTATGAAATCGAAAATATGCTCAGAAAAGAAAGTCATTTTATCCTTATATTGGCGTCTCATTTGGATATAACAGAAAAAATACAAGCAATACTGTCAATGTCTTCCGCCGAAATAGTCATCTTGTGTCACGAATCCGGCAAAAAAAGCGATAAGGAAAAAATTGATAACTTAAAAAAAACAATGTCAAATGTAAAGTTTTTCAGCGTACCGGATTTGCATGCGAAAGCATATGTCGCAAATAGTACTCTACTCATAACATCGCTAAATTTGTATGAACGTTCGCTGGAAAACAATTTTGAACTTGGAATTGCTTTAAAAGATGATTCTTATAATAAGGTAATTGGCAAACTACTGGAAGAACTGAAAATATTGTTCAAGATGCATAAACTTGATACCAAAATACTTGATAAATTGAAATCTCCGGCATATGAAGAAGCGCCCCAGGAGGAAAAGTTAGTTACCGAAGAAGAGCCTGAAGAGGAGCCTGTTGTCGGGGAAGCGCCTCAAGAAGAGCCACCTGCTGATGATGGTGAGGGTATAGCATTCCAGGAGTCGCTGGTTACTGAGGAAGCGCCTGAAGAGGAACCTATTGACGAAGAAGCGCCTCAAGAGGAGGAGTTGGCTGTCGAGGAACCCGTTGTCGATGAAGCGCCACAAGAATCGGCTATTGAAGAGGAAGCGCCTCAAGAAGAACCTGTCGTTGAAGAAGAGGAGGAGCCTCAGGAAGAAGAGTTGACTGCTGAGGAAGCGTCTGAAGAGGAGCCTGTTACCGAGGAAGCGCCTCAAGAGGAGGAGTCTCAGGGAGAAGAGTCTGCTGCTGAGGAAGAACCTGAAGAGGAGCCTGTTACCGAGGAAGAGCCTCAAGAGGAGGAGTTGGCTGTAGAGGAACCCGTTGTCGATGAAGCGCCACAAGAATCGGCTATTGAAGAGGAAACACCTCAAGAAGAACCTGTCGTTGAAGAAGAGGAGGAGCCTCAGGAAGAAGAATCAGCTACCGAAGAAGAGTCTGAAGAGGAGGAGCCTCAGGAGGAAGAGTCTGCTGCTGAGGAAGAGCCTGAAGAGGAGCCTGTTGTTGAGGAAGCGCCTCAAGAGGAGTTACCCGCCAGTGAAGAGGTACCCCAGGAAGAGCCGCCTGCAGATGAGGATATAATATTCCAGGAGTTGCTGGTTGTTGAAGATGTACTTGAAAAGGAGCCTGTTACCGAGGAAGGTCCTCAAGAGGAGGAGTCGGCTGTCGAGGAACCCGTTGTCGATGAAGCGCCACAAGAATCGGCTATTGAAGAGGAAACGCCACAAGAAGAACCTGTTGTTGAGGAAGCACCCCAAGAGGAGTTACCCGCCAGTGAAGAGGCACCCCAGGAAGAGTCGCCTGTTGATGAGGATGAGGGTATAGTATTCCAGGAGTCTCTGGTTGCTGAAGATGTACTTGAAGAGGAGCCTGTTGCTGAGGAAGCGCCTCA
>Ga0268262_10005081_pt1 | contig 13218 bp, 13 predicted proteins | sample TergutNc150P3_FD_190354 | JGI IMG/M metagenome (GOLD analysis project Ga0268262, IMG submission 190354) | Nasutitermes corniger P3 segment gut microbial community from laboratory colony in Florida, USA - Nc150 P3 (SPAdes) (version 2) | ecosystem: Host-associated > Arthropoda: Insects >... | reverse complement strand
ACGGGGGTCCCGCCGTCCATCAGGATGTAAAGGTTCCCGGCGGAAACGTGGTAGCGGTAGGGCTCCGGGTCATTTTGGACGGCAAAAGGGGAACCAAAGCAGTCGCTGGCAAAGCCCTCGCACCAGTAGGGCAGGAAGGCCATGTCGCTTTCCGTGGCCAGGCGGATTTGCCCGGATAGGATCGCGGGGTTCACCTCCCGCAACTCATAGAGGCGCAGGCTTTTGTGCACGGAAGATTCCAGGCCGGCGGCAGCGCAATACGCATGGGCAAAGCGCTCGGCCAAAGCCTTCTCCGTCATCACGCCGGGGATGGGGATATCGGCTTCCAGCAACGCGTCAATCAGGCAGGCCAGGGCCGCGTCATCAATCTGGTTGTCCGCCGCGTAAAGCGTTAGGTTGTGCGGCGGCGTCATGAGGACGACCAGACGGATATCCGCGCCGTGCGAAACCGCCGCCATCAGCCAGTGGGCAGGGTCGCGCCAGCCGGTTTTGTCCTTCCCCTCCTGGCCGATCATCAGGTTGCCCAGGGGGATCATGTTCCGCGCTTCGCCGCGCATCAGGACGGGAACCGCGTCCCAGTAAAAAGATGCAACGTCCTTATATAGCCTGCACCGCATATGCCGCCTCCCTCCCTGACTATTATAGCCGGTTTTGGAGGGGTAGTCAAGGAGATTTTGCGCTTTACGGGGCATCCTTCGGCGCAAGGTTCACGATGCGCAGCCCGGATTGCTTCGCGTATTCCACCGTATAGGCCGTGCCGGTGGTTGTACCAATAGCAAACGCAAATCGCGCTGTTGTCCACCAGGTGGCGGTTGCGCTTGAGCATGCAGTCGCGCTCGCCGGGCTTCGTGGTATATACGACCTTATCTGCCCGGCGCAGGATATCGTTGTATATCATTTTATCGCCTTCGCCCCAGGTAAGCGCCTGCTGCCTGTTGGGCAAAACCAAAATGAGCCGGATGTCCGGGTATTCCTCCCGCAGGCGCAGCACCGCCTCCGCCGCCATGGTGTCGAAGCCACGCGCGCCTCCCGCGCCGAAATACCGCACGCCTTGCTGGATGAGATGGACGATCTCCTCCTCAAGGCGTTTTTCCAATGCCGGGCATTCGCTGGCCGCGATGTTGCGGTGGCCGGTGAAGCAGCAGGTTTGTTCCCTCATATTCATTTTCTCCTTTCGTTGGATATATCCTACTATACCACATTTTGAATAGTGGGACAAGTCCCTCGCATTATTTTGTTCTTATGAAATAAAATAGACGAAGGGACATCTGCCGATAGGAGAGACGAGATGACACTAAAAGAAACCATCGCGCATCGGATCATGCAACTGTGCAAAGAGAGAACCATTGCGCCTTATACGCTGGCCATGCAGTGCGGCATCGACAAATCCACCGTCTACAGCATTCTGGGCAACAAAAGCAAAAGCCCGGAAGTTGCAACAGTTAAAAAAATCTGCGACGGATTGGATATCACCCTCGGAGATTTTTTCAACACGCCAGAATTTGACGCATTGGAGCAGGAGATAAAGTAGGGGAGGAATAAACCGTGGGCATCCGAGAAGTGGTCGCCAATAGGATCGTAGCTATTTGCTATGAAAGAAATATTACGTTTAACGCGTTGGTGCGAAGCTCGGCTATCCCGCCAAGTACGTTAAAAAATATTTTAAGCGGTGCCAGCGCAAACCCGGGCATTGTCACAATCAAAAAAATCTGTGACGGATTGGATATCAGCATTGTAGAGTTCTTTGACACGGAGGAGTTTCGTGGGCTAGAGCAGGAAATAGTATAGCCCCGCAGCTGAAAGGGTGCACATTATGCCAGACCAGAAAATCAAGCAGGATAGCGCCATCCATATCGGAGAGAATATACGCGCTATCCGCAAAGAACAAGGGGTTGGGCAGACCACGCTGGTTGCGCAGCTGCAACTCATGGGCGTAGAAATGACCAGAGAAACGCTGGTGAAGATAGAGCGAGGTATCTAGCACATCCAGGCTTCTCAGCTTCGAGGGATCCGCGATGCTCTGCAAACTATGTATGATGAGTTATTGAGAGGGAATAATGAGTGACCCCCTCTGTTGCTGCGCGGAACAGTGACAGAGGGGGTGAAAAAATCTCTACATTAAATCCTTATCTCCCGTTTGACAAACCTTACCGGCCTGAGCTCCAGCCCCTCGGCCAAACCCCGCGCCTCATCCACGCCCGCGTATAAATCCTCCGCCACGTGGGCGTCCGAGCCCAGGGTGACATATTGCCCCCCGCGGGCCATGTATTGCCGCAGCAGGGCTTCGCCGGGCATGAGTTCATCGCAGCCCTTGCGCAGGGAGGACGTGTTGATTTCCAGCACCAGGCCCGTTTGCCGCATGGCGTCAAAAATTTCGTCCAGAACCGCGGGGTCGTATTCCAGGCGCAGGAAGTAGCGCTTGGGGAAATCCAGGTGCGCCACGCAGTCGAAGCCGCCGCAGCGCGCCATCTTCAGCATCTCGGCCCAGTAGGCTTCGTAGCAGTGGCGCACGTCCATTTTCCGGTCCCGCATCTGGCTGGGGAACAGCCCGCCCAGCCAATAATGTACGCTGCCCAGGAGGAAATCGTAGGGGCGGCGCTGGGCTTGTTCCAGCTCCCTGGGGTGGTCGTGGGGCTCGGAAATTTCAAGTCCCGCCAGCAATTCCAGCTTCCCCGCGTAAACCTCCCGCAGGCGGGCCAGCTCCGCAAAATAGGCGTCCGGGTTGTAGTAGCCCAGGCTCAGGGCGTCGAAATCCAGGTGCTCGGTGAAGCACAGGGAATCCAGGCCCAGCTCCAGGGCCCGCCGGCACTGGCCCTCCATGGGCTGTCGGCTGTCCGGCGAGAAGACGGTGTGCACATGCAGGTCGTCTTTAAGGGCTCTGGTCATGCTTCTTCGCCTCCGCTTTCCGCCCGCTTTCGCTGGTGTTGATGCTCCCCCGGAACACGACGAACCGCTGGAAAAGGAACTCCGTCACGCCGTTGACGAACATGGTGCCGAAGAGGATGAGGTACTTGTACCGGGGCCAGCGCGCGTCCAGGGCCACGCCCCACCAGGTGGAGAGCGGCGTGAACACCAAGTAATACCCCGCGACCTTGAGCATGGCCACCGGGATGTTGTTGGCGCTTTTAAAGGTGAATTTGCGGTTGAACGTGAAGTTCCACAGCACGGAGAGCACCAGGGCGATGAAATAGCTGGGCCCGTAATCGCCCTCTTTGTCGTGGAAGATCAGCTCCGACAGCAGCGCGAAGGAGCCGATCTGCACCGCGCCCGCCGAGGCGGCGACGCAGCAGTACTTCGCCGTCTGGAGGAAATTCTCCTTCGCGGTGAGCCGCACGGGCGTGCTGTCCATAGGCATTCTCCTTTGGGCGTTTGCGTTCCGCTATTCAGTATACGCTTTTTTCTGGGGAATAGCAAGTTTTTTTTGCAAGACCCCTTGCAAAACGGACGGTTTTATATTATAGTATGAATAAGGCCAAAAGCAAATGAAAACCTGAAAGAAAAAGAAAAAAGGAGAGATGTTGGAGTGGCAAGGCAAAAACCGAGCAAAGAGGGCGCGAACCTTTCCGTGGCGCAGTCGACCATGGACTACATGATGGAGGGCGTGCGCCACGTCTGCGAAACCTACCGCAGGCGCCTGCCGGGTTCTCAGTCCGAGCGCGACGCCCAGGGCTTTTTCAAGGCGGAGCTGGAGGGCTGCGCCGACGAGGTGCGCATGGAGGACTTCACGCTGCACCCCCGCGCTTTCATGGGCTTTATCCCCCTGGCGGCCCTGCTGTGCCTGGCGGCGATCCCCTGCTTTCTGCTGAGCAACGGCAGCATCCTGATCGCCCTCCTGGGCGCGGTGCTGCCCCTGCTCGGCACGCTGATGTTCCTGTTCGAGTTCCTGTTCTACCGCGACTTCGTGGATTTTCTCTTCCCCAAGCGCAAGTCCTGCAACGTCTACGCCCTGCGCAGGCCCGAGGGCGAGGTGAAGCGGCGCATCATCTTCGGCGGGCACACCGACGTCGCCAACGAGTGGACCTATTCCTTCCTGGGCGGGAAAGCGGCCCTAGGCGTGACAATCTTCGGCGGCGTGCTGGCCGTCCTGGTCAGCCTGGTGTCGAACATCGTCAACGCGGTCTATCACCTGGCCGCCCACGCCATCACCCCGGGCGCGCCCCTGTCTTCCAAATGGGAGGGCGGCTGGCTCGCCTGGTCCATCCTGGTGCTGCTCACGGCGCTGCCGTCCGTGGCCCTCTTCTTCTTTATCAACTACCGCGTGGCGGTGGACGGCGCCAACGACAACCTCAGCGCCAACTACATTGCCATGTCCGTGCTGCGGGAGATGCGCGACAGCGGCGTGCGTTTTGAGAATACCGAGGTGTGCTGCCTGCTCACCGGCGCGGAGGAGGCGGGGCTGCGGGGGGCCAAGGCCTTCGCCCGGGCCCACAAGGCCGAATTCTCCGACCCCGCCGTGGAAACCGTCTTCATCGCCATGGACACCATGCGCGAGGTGGAGGAGCTGCGGGTATGCGGCTTCGGCTGCACGGGCATGGTGGTCAACGACCAGGCCGTGGGCGACCTGCTCCACGACGCCGCCAGGGCCTGCGGCATCGAAATGCCCGATTCCGAGCTCTATCCCGGCGCGTGCGACTGCGAAGCGTTCTCCATGTACGGCCTGCGGGCCAGCGGTTTCACAGGCGTGAGCCACGACGCCAAGCCCTATTACCACACCCGCATGGACACCCCCGACAACATGGACCCCGACTGCCTGGCCCTCTCGCTGAACATCTGCAAGGAGGCCGCCCGGATTTTTGATGAGAAGGGCATGGCGGGCTACGACGAGGCCAGAGGGAAGAAATAGAAATAGCCCCCTCTGCCGCGTAGCCGCTATTGACGGTGCAGTGCGGCAGAGGGGGTCAATCCAGTAGATTCTCCCTCTTGACATTTCCCCTCCGGCGTGGTAACATAATGATGTGGAATTGCTGCGTTGGGGGGTGCTGCGCCTGAAACGGCATTGGAAGAAAATTGCCGCCGCGCTGGCCGCCCTGCTGCTGGCCGCCGGAGGGTTGCTTTTCTGGCGGGTGGCCTCCTCCCGGGAGGGGGGAGCGCGGCAAAGCGCGCCCGCGCCTTACGCGTTCCCCGCGCCCGACCCTGTGGCGTTCGAGCCCGCTCCCGAGGACGCGCCTCCCGTGCGGGGCTATGCCCCCTCCCCCGAGGCGTTTGCCCGGGACGAGGCCACCGGCGCGCGGTTTGTGAAGAATATCGTGGTGCTCTACTTCGAGCGGGGAGCCACGCAGGCGCAGAAGCAGGCTGCCCTGGAAGCCGTCGGCGGCCAGGCCGCGGGGCAGGCGGACATGATCGGCAAATGGGAAGTGCGCGTGGACGGCGAAACCCTTGAGGCCATTGACGCGCTGTGCGGGCAGTTGGAGGCCCTGCCGGGCGTCGCGGCGGCCACGCCGGACCATGTGATCGAGCTGGCGCCCCAGGCGATGCCCGGCGACCCCTGGGTCGGCGCGGGCTATGAGGACGCGGCGGCAAACCGCCGGTGGGCGGAGGCAGTGCGCCTGCCCGAGGCCTGGGACTACAACGCGGCCGTACCCGCCCAGGTGGCGGTGGGCATGGTGGATACCGGCACGAACGCGGGCCACGAGGAGCTCAGCGGCGTGGTGAGCGCCGTCACGCGCGTGGGCGGCGCGGGCTACCCCCAAGCCCCCACGGACCACGGCGCGGGCGTGGCGGGGGTCCTGGCGGCCAGGGCCAACAACGGCCGCGGCCTGGCGGGGGTGCTCTGGAACGCGAAGGTCTACGCCGCGGACGTGATGAACCCCCGCGGCGCCAACGGCTCCCTACAGATGGTGTACGACGCCATCGCGGAGGAGCTCCGCCTGGGGGCCAAGGCGGTGAACATGTCCCTGGGGGTGATGGGCTCCTCCTCGAACCCCGATGGGCTTGAAGATGCCGACGTCGCCCTGAGCGCGCGGGACAGCGCCCTGTTCCTCTCCCGGCTGCTGGCAAACGGCTACGGGAATTTCGTGATTATCCAGTCGGCGGGAAATTCCGCGGGCGGCGACGCCATCCGCAACGGGCTGTTCGCCAGCGTCACGCCGGAAAACTGCCAGCTGGAGCCCGCTATGGCGCAAATGGTGTGCAGCCGCATCCTCATCGTGGGGGCCCTGCGGGAAACCGGCGGGGGCTGCGCGCTGGCGGAGTTTTCCGCCGCAGGCAGCCAGGTGAGCCTGTGCGCCCCCGGCGACGGCCTGTTCCTGCCGGCCAGCGCCTCCAGCGCGGCCTACCAGGTGGCCCGGGGGACCTCCTTCAGCGCGCCGCAGGTGGCCGCCGTCGCCGCCTGGATGCTGGCCGCCAACCCGGCCCTGGACGGCGGGCAGGTGGGCCAGCTGCTGAAGACGGACGCGGTTTCCCCCCTGGCGGTGCGGCCCGGCGGCGGGGGCGCGCCCGCCTACCGCATGCTGGACTGCAAGCGCGCCCTGGACGCCGCCCTGAACGACCCGCGCCTTGCGGCCCTCTCCGGCTGCACATTCGTGGTGATGGACGACACCAGGGTGGTGAAAAATATCCCCCTTAAAACCACGGCGGGAGATTTCCTTCCCCAGGTCAGTACTATGGGCGGCGCGGCCGTCTATGCCAAGGCGCAGGGCACGCCCGCGCGCTTTATCGGCACGGGGGACCAAGTGACCGTCACCGCACCCGGCGGCGCGCAGGCCATTTATACCCTGGCGGTGCGGGGCGACCTCAACGGCGACGGGCGCGCGGACGCCCTGGACGCCCAGCTGCTGCGGCGCAGGCTGGCGGGCCGGTGGGCGCCCGCTTACGGCGAGGCGGCCTTCCTGGCAGCGGCGGACTGGGACGGCGACGGCCTTGCGGACGGCGCCGACGCGGACGCGATGTTCGCCCAGGGGCTGGAGTGACGGGCATAGCTTTTTACTTAGTATAGAAATCAAAACTGAAAAAAGGGGTGTTTCAATGGCGGACAAAGCGCAGGCCCCCAAGGGCCGCAGGTATGTTGGCACGAAGGAAACGGTTGCGTATGTACTCTACGACGTGGCGCAGAACGTCCCGCAAATCGACCTGGGCGAGTTCTGGCTGCGGGTGTTGCCCATCGACCTGAAAATTTCGGCCCTGCTGGGCCCCTTCGCCACCGCGTGGGACATTATCAACGACCTGTTCTGCGCGGCGTGGGTGGACAAAACCCGCACGCGCTTCGGCAAGTTCAAGCCCTACCTGGTGCTCTATCCCATCTATGGCATCCCCATGCGGCTGCTGCTCTTCCTGCTGCCCTTCTTTTTCTGGCAAACGCCGGCGGACTTCCTGCCCAAGGTTGCCCTGAACTTCGCGCTGGGCCTGTTCAACGAGCTGACCGGCACCATTTCGGGCATCTGCCGCACGGGCATGATCGCCAACATCACGCCCAACCCGGAGGAACGGCTGCTGCTGATCACCCAGGCGAACCTCTACAGCATGTTCGGGGAGGACTTCATCCCCAAGCAGCTGTTCACCGTCCTGCGCGACATTATCTCCAACGCGAAGGGCAAAACCCTCTACCAGATCAACACGAACATGCGCTCGCTGTACCTGATATTCGGCGTGGGCACCACCATCCTCGCCGGGGCGCTGTCTTTGTACTTCGCGGTCGTGGCCAGGGAGCGCGTGTTCGGCGCGGAGGCGGCCAAGGAAAAGCCGCCCTCGGTCAAGGAGCAGCTCCTGGCCCTGCGGCGCAACCGCCCCCTGCTCATGATCATGCTCTCGGAGGTCCTGGGTAATTTCAAGGTCAACAGCCAGGCGGGCCACTACGAAAAAGCCGTGCTGAACTTCTCCTCCTTCGGCCTGGTTTCCGGGCTCCCCGGCGCGCCCCTGAGCTTTATCAGCTACGCCTGGGTGCCCAAGCTGCGCCAGCGCTTTTCCACAAAGGCCCTGTGGATCGCGAAGGACTACATCAACCCGCCGATGATGGTGGTCATCTACTTCTTCGGCATGATGAAAATGCGCAACCCGAAGAAGCTCGCGAAGGGCATCACCCATAATTTCCTGGATCTGACGACCATGCTCATCGCCTTCGGCATACAGAAGACCATCGACATGTGCTTCTACGGCATGGGCAAGGTCATCCCCGAGGAGCTGCGCAACGAGTGCATCGACTACGGCGAATGGAAGAGCGGCTTCCGCTCCGAGGGCATGACGGGCGTGCTGCGCGGCCTGCCCGCGAAAATCACCGCCTCGCTGGGCGGCTCCATGAACAACCTGATCCTCGACGCCGTAGGCTTCCGGCTCGGCGACGCCTACATCAACCAGGACGCAAAGACCAAAGCGAGCGTATTCGCCCTGTCCACCGTCCTCCCCGCGCTGTTCAGCCTTGTCACCCTGGCGCCCAAGCTGCTGTTCAACATCACCAAGAAGGACCGCGAGGTCATGTACAAGGAGCTGGCCGAGCGCCGCGCCGCGGCGGCCGCCCTGCATGGGGGCATCCCGGAGCAGGCGGAGGAAATCGCGTAGGCCTTCCATCAAAACCGCCCTTTGTTTGCCGGACGAAAGGGCGGTTTGTGCATTTTCCATGGCTTCCCCCCTGCGGAATGGAGCGGCTGCAAACAAAAATGCAATTTTATCGAAATACGCTTGCAAAACCCGGGGAAGTGTGCTATCATATAGGGAGTTTCAAATTTATAATAGGGAGGTATAGCCCAATGAACGAACTGACGAAGAACCCCACCGTCCTCGCCTGGCTGCAAGAGAAGCTGGAGCTGGTGCAGCCCGACAGCGTGGTATGGATCGACGGCAGCGAGGCCCAGCTGGAGGAGCTGCGGGCCCAGGCCCTTGCCAGCGGGGAGCTGCACAAGCTGAACGAGGAGCTGCTGCCCGGGTGCTTCCTGCACCGCACGGCCATCAACGACGTGGCCCGGGTGGAGCACCGCACCTTCATCTGCACCCCCACCCAGGAGGAGGCGGGCCCCACCAACAACTGGATGGCCCCCGACGAAGCCTACGAAACGCTGTACCGCATCGCGCGGGGCAGCTACAAGGGCCGCACGGCCTACATCATCCCCTACTCCATGGGCCCCGTGGGGTCGCCGTTTTCCAAGGCCGGGGTGGAGCTGACCGACAGCATCTACGTGGTGCTCAACATGGCGATTATGACCCGCGTGGGCCAGGCTGTGTTCGATGCCTTGGGCGGCAGCGACGACTGGGTGCGGGGCCTGCACTGCCGCTGCGGCATCGAGGAGGAGAACCGCTACATCTGCCAATTCCCCCAGGACAACACCATCATCAGCGTCAACTCCGGCTACGGCGGCAACGTGCTGCTGGGCAAGAAGTGCTTCGCGCTACGCATCGCCTCCTACCAAGGCAGGCAGGAGGGCTGGCTGGCCGAGCATATGCTGATCCTGGGCGTGGAGAACCCCCAGGGCGAGGTGCGCTACATCTGCGCGGCCTTCCCCTCCGCCTGCGGCAAGACCAACCTGGCCATGCTCATCCCGCCGGAAAGCTACCGCGCGAAGGGCTACAAGGTTTGGTGCGTGGGCGACGACATCAGCTGGATCCGCAAGGGGCCCGACGGGCGGCTCTACGCCATCAACCCGGAGAGCGGCTTCTTCGGCGTAGCCCCCGGCACCAATATGAAATCCAACCCCAACGCCATGGAATCCACCCGGCGCGGCACGATCTTCACCAACGTGGCCCACAACCTGGACAACAACACCGTATGGTGGGAGGGCATGGACAAAAACCCGCCCACCAATGCCGTGGACTGGAAGGGCAACCCCTGGAACGGCAAGGAAAGCACGGAAAAGGGCGCGCACCCCAACAGCCGCTTCACCGCCCCGGCGCGCAATTGCCCCTGCATCAGCCCCGAGTTCGAGAACCCCCAGGGCGTGCCGATCTCGGCCTTCGTGTTCGGCGGGCGGCGCGCCAAGCTCGCGCCCCTGGTCTACCAAGCGTTTGACTGGGACCACGGCGTGTTCGTGGGCTCCATCATGGGCAGCGAAACCACCGCGGCGGCCATCGGCCTGGCAGCGGGCGTGCGCCGCGACCCCATGGCCATGCTGCCCTTCTGCGGCTACAACATGGCCGGGTATTTTCAGCACTGGCTGGACATCGGCAAGACCCTGGATCCGGACAAAGCGCCCAAGTTCTTCAACGTCAACTGGTTCCGCAAGGACGAGGACGACAACTTCCTATGGCCGGGCTTCGGCGACAATTTGCGCGCCCTAGAATGGATCCTGGCGCGCTGCGAGGGGCAAATCGGCGCCGAGGAAACCGCTATCGGCTATGTGCCCAGGGCGCAGGACATCAACCTGGAGGGCATTGAGGACGAGGTGAGCCTCGAAAGCCTCAAGGCCATGCTGGACGTGGACCCCGCCCTGTGGCGCGGGGAGGCCGAGGGGATCGCGGAATTTTACGCCAAGTTCGAGGACCAGGTGCCCGCCGCGCTGACGGACTGCCTGGAAGCTTTGAAGACGAAGCTGGGATAACATCAGGAATGGGCGGGGGCGCTTGGCGGCGCTCCCGTCCATAAAAATGCTAAAGCATCAGAAAGGCAGGGCAATGATATGAGCAATCTTTTCAGGGCGTTTTATGAATGGGCGTTTACGCCGCGGCAGTATGACGCGCTGGTGAGCGCCTGGGGCTACTGCAAGGAGCTTTTCAGCGTCAGGAACATCGCCAGAACAGGCGTAGTTTTCGTCGCATTATTCCAATCCCTCAGCGCGGCCGTTTTTGACAGCCCCCGCACGCCGATGGGGCCGCCGCTGGATTTGACGGGCTATGAAATCGTTTTTGAGGACGAATTTGAAGGCGCCGCCCTCGACCTTGACAACTGGGAGTACCGCGGCACCGGCCTGCGGGGCGGCGCGTTCATAGACCCCGGGCAGGTCCGCGTGGAAGACGGCAAGCTCATCCTGAAGGCCGAATACCGGACCGGCGGGACTTACGGCGATGGCTGGTATTCCGCCATGATCCGCACCAAGGACGAATTTGTGCGCGGCTATTTTGAAATGACGTGCATCTGCTCGCGCGAGGGCAACTTCAGCAGCTCGTGGTGGCTTAACTCCACCGGGATGAACTCGGCGGAGCTCTCCGACGGCGGCCTTGGCGGCGCGGAAATAGACATCATGGAGGCTTTCAACCACACCCGCCAGCCCATAAAAGCCTGGCAGGACTCCGTTTCGCTGGCCGTGCACGTTGGCGGCTATGGCGACGGCCTGCATTCGCGGGGGCTGGGCAGCTATTACGGCAAGAATATCTATACGGAATACAACACCTACGGCGTCCTCTGGACGGAGGAGGAGTACATTTTCTACGTCAACGGCGTGGAGGCCGTGCGCACCAGCTTCGAGAAGGGCGTTTCGACGGCCCCAGAATACGCCATCATTTCCCTTGAGCCCCCCGACGAAGTAACGGCGGAGCACGATGTCACAGCGGAGTTCATCATCGAGAACGTGAAGATTTGGCAGTTGGCGGATTAAATTGCTAAAGCCCATCAGTTTAAGCCCCGCTTGCGGCGAGGCTTAAACTTGTTTTAGGGCGGCTCCACTGGCCATGCAAGGCTATTTTTTAGACTTCCTCCTCCTGCGCCGCCGCAGGATCAGCACCAGGGCCACCGCCACGGGCACGGCGATCAGCACCAGGTAGGGGATGGCGCTCAAGAAGCCCGAGGCGAAATCCCGCAGGCCACGGCCCACCGAGAAGAGGTTCTCCTTGAAATTGGCCCAGGTTTTGGCCCAGAAGCCAATGGGCTGCTTAGGCGTAAAACTCTCCACTTCTTTGACTTCCAGCATGACAAAGTTCATGGCGGTGCCGGTGTCGCTCGGCTTACTGTCCCGCAGAGATAAGATGGAATACGTGATCCCGCCCAGTTCATACAGAGCGTCGCTGAACGCTTCCATAGCCCCATCCGGCACGAGGAAATGCAGGCTGGCCTCGCGCAGCATGGTGGTATAGTAATAGCTGCCGCCTTTGATCTCCTTGCTCTCCAAATAGCAATTCAGGGAGGCGGCTTTGCTCTCCACAGCAGCGATGTACTTGTCTAGCTCCAGGGTTTCCGCATCGATCTCCAGATCCGTAATGATTGTGTAGCCGGCGGCGCCGGGAGCGTTGTCGCTCTCTGTTGCGCACGCTTCCGGCGCGGAAAGCAATGCCAAGCCCAATAGGGCTACAAACATAATCGCGATGGATTTGCGCATAGCACGGCCTCCTTGCTGATGGTTACTTGGACTTCCTCCTCCTGCGCCGCCGCAGGATCAGCACCAGGGCCACCGCCACGGGCACGCCAATCAGCACTAGGTAGGGGATGGCGCTCAAGAAGCCCGAGGCGAAATCCCGCAGGCCGCGGCCCACCGAGAAAAGGTTCTCCTTGAAATTGGCCCAGGTTTTGGCCCAGAAGCCCTGGGGCTGCTCCGGCGTGACGCGCTCTACCTCGTAGATGCGCAGCGTCACGGTGCTCAAGGCGATCTGCTCCTCCATCTGGCGCATCTGGCTTTCCAGGTTGTCCAGGCGGTAGCGCACGTCGGTGAGGAGGTCCTGTACCTTGAGCAGGTCTTCCAGGTTGCCGGCCTGGTTCATGAGCTTGAGCAGGGCGTCGCGCTCGGTGCGCAGCGCCTGGATGTGGGCCGCCACGTCGGTATAGTTGGACGTGATGTCCCGCACGGATTCGTTCATGGACATCACCTTGCCCAGCTCCTCCAGGCTGCCCTTGAAGCGTTCGAGGGCGTCGGCGGGGACGCGCAGCACCAGGGTGGCCTCGCGCCTGTCGCGGCCCCAGACGTTGAGGCTTTCCACGTAGCCGCCCAGTGCCTTCGCTTTCGCCTCCGCCGCGGCCGCGTAGCGGTCGAACTGCCGGGTTTCCACGCTGGCCTCGACGTCCTTGATCACCTTGCGCCCCGCGAGGGAATCCTGCACGGGCGCGCCTGTCAATGATTCGCCCGCTTTCTCATCCTCCGCGTAGCCTGCACCGCCTTCGCCGTCTGCGACGGTCCACGCGTCCCACAAATCCTCCTCGTAGGCGGACGATTCCGCCATTGGGGCGTATTCCTGCGGGGCCTCTCTCTTGGCCCCGCAGGCCCCCAGCAGCGCCAGCCCCAGCAGGGCGGCCATAAGAAACGCGATGGTTTTGCGCATAAGTAATACCCCTTTCCGTAATTTCGCTGTTTTCATCACTTAGTCGGCGGGAGGAAGCGGTTTCCTTTTAAAATATTTTGAATAATTTCAAAATAACCCGGACAAACCGAAAAA
>Ga0268262_10005080_pt1 | contig 13219 bp, 10 predicted proteins | sample TergutNc150P3_FD_190354 | JGI IMG/M metagenome (GOLD analysis project Ga0268262, IMG submission 190354) | Nasutitermes corniger P3 segment gut microbial community from laboratory colony in Florida, USA - Nc150 P3 (SPAdes) (version 2) | ecosystem: Host-associated > Arthropoda: Insects >... | reverse complement strand
AAATAGTAAACGAGGTGTCTATTGCTGTAGCACAAGGGAATTACCGCAAAGCGACAAAAAAAGAGTCTATGGAAGTCCGTCTTGCCGCACTTGCCATGCTTGTTAAAAATATGCAGTGTGAAATGCACGACATTGTTCAAGATGAAAAAGAATTGTCTCACGCGCATGGTTAACGCTTATAGCATCTCTGACACAACATCATAAACTAGGTTAAAATAATGAAATAAAAAAGCCCTATGCTATAGTCTATGAAAAGCCATAACACGGGCATAGCCTGCCAGTACGAAACTTGGACAGGTTGGCAAAGGGGATAACCCTGGTGTCGCTGCACCTAGCCAATAATCGGCATACCCCAATGGGAAATGGCTATAAAACCACCCACTACAAATGTAATCTGAATTGATTTATCCGTCAAGACCTTTTTCCTTTGTGATCTTTGTACCTTTGTGCTCTTTGTGTGAACTCTTCCGTAACCAAATCTGTGGGTCAAGTTGAGCCTTGCGGCAGGCGCTATTTTCCCCAAATTTCCCCCCAAAAGTAGTTGACAACAAATTAAAAAATCCCCATTGTACTTTTATATAAAAAAAACCGGGAGATTAAGGGCGGTACTACTGCCGCCGCCGAGCATCACGGCGTATTTCATGCCTACAAAGGAGGCTGGAAGAAACAGATTGAAAGGAAGTGATGTGGTCATCGGAGGTGTTTCCAAGTCCTTCGATAATTTTGTAGCGCTCAGAAATGTGAGCCTTGAGATAAAAAAGGGGGAGTTTTTTTCCCTGTTGGGGCCTTCGGGTTGCGGAAAAACCACCCTTTTGCGGATTATTGCCGGTTTTGAGTATCCGGACAACGGGACGGTTACCTTTGACGGGCTTGACGTACTGCCCCTCCCCCCCAACCACCGCCATGCCAATACGGTATTCCAAAATTATGCCCTGTTTCCCCACCTTTCGGTGTTTGAAAACGTCGCTTTTTCACTGCGCCTGAAAAGGGCGTCAAAAAGCGACGTGGAAAGCAAAGTAAACGAATACCTCCGCCTGGTGCAGCTTGAGGGCCATGCCCACAAAAAGCCCAACCAGCTTTCCGGCGGGCAGAAACAGCGGGTCGCCATTGCCCGCGCCCTGATAAACGAGCCGAAGGTGCTGCTGCTGGACGAGCCGCTTTCCGCGCTGGACGCGAAACTGCGCCAGCACATGCTGATAGAGCTCGACCAGATTCACGACAAGATCGGCATTACCTTCATTTATGTTACCCATGACCAGCAGGAGGCCCTTTCGGTATCCGACCGGCTGGCGGTAATGAACCAGGGTAATGTGCTGCAAATCGGCACGCCCCACGAAATTTATGAAAGCCCCGCCACCGATTTTGTCGCCCGCTTTATCGGCGAGACCAACCTTTTCGACGCGACGGTGCTGAGCGTCCGGCGGCTGGAGCAGGCCCCCGGCGCGGAAACGGAAGTGACTGAGTACATGGCCGAGCTGGAAATCCCCGAACTGGGACAGATAAAAGTAACCACGGTGGATCAGGTTCAGGCCGGTCAAACAGTCAGCTTTACCATAAGGCCGGAAAAAATTGTCATAGCCAAAGACCGCCCCACGACCAAACGCGAAGACATTAACCTGTTTCAGGGAACGGTGGATGAGCCGATTTATTCGGGTTTTCAAACCAAGTTCTATGTCAAAGTGATGGACAAAACCATAATCAGGGTGATTAAACAGCACGCCAATTATTCTGATGAAGGGCCGGACATTCGCTGGAAAGATTCAGTGTTTCTTTCATGGAGCGCCAACGACGGCTACATTGTCGAGGTGAAAAAGTGAAGCCGCAGGCGCGCGGCGGCGGCGCCCATGGCGGCGCGTTGAAACACGGCAAAAATTTTGGCCCTCTGTATTCAGGCCCTCAGGCGATATGGTTCACGCTTTTTTTTCTTGCGCCCATTGCCATTATTGTCATTTACAGCTTTTTGAAAAAAGGGCTGCACGGCGGCGTTGAACCGGAATTTTCGCTGGACGCTTACCGTTACCTGGGCGACAAAATTTTTCTGGGTATTACCCTTCGTACCATCGCTACTTCGGTGATTGCTACCCTAATTACCATTTTTATCGCCCTGCCCTGCGGTTATTTTATGGCGAAAAGCAAAAATCAAAATCTGCTGCTGCTCCTCATTATCATTCCCTTTTGGACCAATTTTTTGATTCGGGTATTTGCCTGGATGAACATTTTTGGAAACTCCGGATTCCTCAACGAATTTTTGATCCGCATCGGTTTGATCGATGACTATATTCATTTTCTCTACAATCAAAAGGTAGTGATACTGGTATTGGTGTATATGTACCTGCCCTACGCGATACTGCCGCTTTTTTCCAGTATCGATAAATTTGATTTTTCCCTGCTGGAAGCGGCCCGCGATTTGGGGGCGACCAAGCCAATCTCAATAATCAGGGTGCTGCTGCCCAATATCCGCGGCGGTATTTTTACGGCGGTGCTGTTCACGTTTATTCCCATTTTTGGGGCCTATGCCGTACCCCTGCTCGTGGGAGGCAAGGACTCCTATATGCTGGGGAATATCATCGCCGACCAGCTTTCCAAGTCGCGGAACTGGCCCCGCGCCGCGGCAATTTCAATGGTGCTTACCCTGGTGACAACGGTGGGCGTTCTCCTGATGATGAACGTCCAAAAACGGGACGCTTCGCGGCTTACGGTGAAAACCGAGCCTGAACCGCAGGGCAAGGGGCAGTCATGACCTTCAGAGAGATTGTCCGTTTTGTAATTACTTCCCTCAGAACCGGCAAAACGCAGGGGGAAGCGGCCCGTCACGCAAAGCGGGCCATGCGCCGCCCGTTTTCCTTTTCCCAGACCGTTTATTTTGTCACCATCGTTTTTCTTTTTCTGCCCCTCTTGGTGTTGATCTTCTATTCATTTAACGATTCCACCGGCATGAACTGGACCGGTTTTTCCCTGCGCTGGTATCAGCGGCTGATCGCTACGCGGGAACTGTGGCGGGCTTTTTTCAACAGTCTCGTTGTCGCCGTGTCATCCGCCGCAACCGCAACGGTAATCGGCACTATCGGCGCAATCGGGGTCAACTGGTACCGCTTCCGTCTGCGTCCCTATGTGCAGACCATTTCTTTTCTGCCGATGATTCTGCCGGAAATCATCATCGGCGTATCCCTGTCGATTTTTTTCGCCGGCGTCGGCATTCCTCTGGGCCTGTTTACCATTTATGTCGCCCACACCACGTTTAACCTGCCCTTTGTATTCCTGATGGTAATGGCCCGGCTGGACGAGTTTGATTTTTCCATTATCGAGGCGGCCCACGATCTGGGGGCAAACGAAACACAAACTCTGTTTCGCGTAACGGTTCCGATCTGCATGCCCGGTATTTTATCCGGCCTGTTAACCGCCGTTACCCTGTCTCTGGAAGATTTTGTCATTACGTTTTTTGTGGCCGGCCCCGGTTCATCAACCCTGCCGGTTTTTATCTATTCGGCGATTACCCGCCGGGGCGGCGTTACTCCGGTCATCAGCGCCCTCTCGGTGGTAATGATACTGGGAACAGTGGTATTATGCGTTACGCTCAGGAGATTCCTGAAATACATCGCGGCGAAATAAGCGGCATTGAAATATCGCTTATCTCAAATATGTGATAAAACCTTATGGTTTTATATATTTTTCGCAGAGGAAGGTAGAAGAGATGAATAATAAAAGGCATGTCATCTTTCCTGTGGTTTTGGCGGCATTGGCGGCCGCCACATTTATCGGATGCGGTTCTTCAAAGAAGAACCAGCTATTTATTTACAACTGGACGTATTACACGCCGGACTCGGTCATCGAAAAATTCGAGAAAGAGTACAAGGTCAAGGTAATTTACGATGAGTTTGCGTCCAACGAGGATATGTTCGCCAAACTGAAGGCGGGGGGCAGCGGTTACGACATTGTATTCCCGTCAGGCGATTATGTGTCGATCATGATCCAGCAGAATATGCTGGAAAAAATTGACAAGTCAAAATTGTCCAATCTGAAAAACATCGACCCGGCGGTACTGCGCAAGGCGACCTACGATCCCAATATGGAATACTCGGTTCCCTACTATTACGGCGCCGCGGGCGTGCTGGTCAATACCGCCAAGGTTCCCAATTTTGAGCGGAGCTGGTCCATTTTTGCCCGCGAAGATCTGCGCGACCGCATGACCATGCTGGATGATATGCGCGAGGTAATGGGCGACGCCCTTGCCTATTTGGGTCATTCGGTAAACACCAAAGACCCCGCCCACATTGCCGCCGCGCGGGACCTCATCAACAATTCGTGGAAACCGAACCTGACCAAGTTCGACGCCGAGGCTTTTGGCAAAGGCTATGCCAACGGCGACTTTTGGGTGGTTCAGGGCTACGCCGAAGTGGTTTTTGAGGAAATCGCCGACAACGACCAGTTAATGAAAGATACTTTCTATTTTGTTCCCAAAGAGGGCGGCCCGGCCTATCTTGACAGTATGTGCATCCTGAAAGGATCAAAGAACATCGATCTGGCCCACAAGTTTATCGACTTTATCCACCGTCCCGAAATCTACGCCGAGTTTGCCGACATCTTTGGCTTCCCCGCCACGGCAAATATTCCCGCCCGTCAGTTAAAAACCGGCGACGCGTGGTACTCTGAAAACGATCTTGTCAACACCGAGTTAAAAGACGACCTTGGCGACGCGTTAGACCTGTACAATGACGCGTGGTTTAATTCGATTAGAGTAGGCGAGTAACAGCGCCCAGGAAGAATTTTTACCACGGAGGACACGGAGTTTCACGGAGGAAAAGATGGTTTTCGTACCAAAACTCCGTGAAACTCCGTGGTTAAATTCTCAAGCTTATTCAGTACTTTTATAAAACTCAAATTCGGTAAATGTTAATGTTGGGTGTCTTTTCACAGCGTCAGCGGGGTCTATCAGGAATACCAGCCTGTTCGCTCCAGCTTCCGAAGAAGACGCTGTTTTGGTGGCGGTAAAAGTTATGGAGCCCTTTATTTCCCTTTTAGCCGGTATACTAGGCATGAAATTATTATCTGAATAACCTGAAAGCTCGCCCCACCACTGCGGCTTGGCTGTCGTGGAATTATCAAGAAGAAGTAAATAAAAAAACTTATCAATATCATCTGCCGTATCATTTACCGTTATATCGGTATCCGATGTGAATGTATAGTTGAATGTAAATACATCGCCTTCTTTAATTCCCTGACCCCTTACCGAAACCGGAATGTCATAAAAACCCACCCAGTTATCATATGGTTCACCATTAATACTAACATCGCCTCTGCTGCGGGAAAACGTAATTCTTTTGGTTGAAGAAGGAAGTTGAACTTCCTCAAGTTTAAAATCGCGGATTGTAAAAGAACCGGTATCTCCGCCTGCCATAAAGGTAAAACTCATAAGACAATTTTCCGGTATGGTAAATTCATACGATTTGGTTTCTTCTTTTACAGGAATGGTTAATTTATTTTCATACGTGCCAAGTTCATAATATTCATCGCCATTCCCATCCTGTTGAATTTCTTGCACGTAACGAATGGTTACATTCTCAAAAGCCTTCGTATTCGCTTTCGCTTTCCATTTCCATGTTACTTTATAGGTTTTTCCCACGGCTGCCATATAAGTACGACCAAATTGCGATGCCCAGTTGTTATCGTCAGGATTGGCTGTGCCTGTTACCGTTACATCACAACCGGAATTATCTTCAGTTGGGGTAATGGTTATTTCAGTTGTTGAATCATAAGTTATGCCCTCTTGAGCGGTTGACGCGTCCCATGTCCACCAAAAAACCGCCTGATGCATTTCTATCGTTTCGTTATTCCGCCCCAGCTTTAAAATTACATCTTTTGAGCCTGTCGCGTAAATTTCGTCATCCAGATAAGAATTAACCACTACATTCCATTTGCCCGGCGCTACAGAGGTTTCAAAGGCTGCTCTGCCTGTGAAACTAAAGTTCAGCGTTTCTGTCGCGCTGGTAAGTATAACCTCATGTTCAAGTTTCTGAAAAGTTTCGTTATCAGGAGGATAAGCGGCGGCGCGTCCTTCGCCGCCAAATGAAATAATGATTGTCGCCAAATCGCCCTGCCAGTGGCTGCAGCCGGACAGGTTTAAGACGATAAATAATATCAATAAAATTGATGTTTTGAAAAAAGAACCTTTACGCGGCGTGATAATAGTCATATATTCCCCCTGAAATATTCCGCTCAATGGGCAAATTCAGTCTTATAATGACATTTTACCACAAATCATTATATTATTCCAATTCATATACTCTGGGTACGCGCTTATTAATATTGCAGGTAATCTCGTAGGGGATGGTGCCAATTAAGCGGGCAAGGTCTCCGGCATCGGGGGCGGGGCCGCCGAACAGTACCGCTTCATCCCAGCGGCGGACTCCCGACGCGGGGCCAAGATCCGCCATACACTGATCCATGCAGATACGACCCGCCAGCGGATACGCCTTGCCGCCGATGAATGTCTGCCATTTATTGCTGGCAAGACGGGGCAGACCGTCGCCATAGCCAATGGACAGCACGGCGATTTCCGTGTCCTGCGGGGCGATCCAGGTTCTGCCGTAGGAAATGGCTTCGCCTTTCTTCACTTTTTTGACAAAAACAACCGTGGTCCGCAGTTCCATGACCGGCTCCACCCGCAGGGGCGGCAGCGTCAGGCCGGCCGCGGCTTCCTCAACAGCCTTGTAACCGTACAGGAGAATCCCCGGCCGCACCATGTCAAACCATGCCCCGGGGTGGAGAATGATAGCGCCGGAATTGGCGGCATGCACAATTCCCGGATTCAGGCCCGCCGCCCGGATACCGTCCAGCGCCTCATTAAAACAGGCAATTTGCCGTTCAGTGTAGGCGCGGTCATCTGCGGCGGCGGAATCGGCGGCGGCCAAATGGGTGGCGGTTCCCGCGTATTCAAGCGCGGCGCAGGCGGCTATCCGCTTCGCCAGAGCGGGGGCTTCCGTAACGGTACAACCCAGTCGTCCCATGCCGGTATCTATTTTCAGGTGAACGGGAAGCCGCGTATGAGCCGCCCCCGCCGCTTGATCCAGCATGGCGGCAAATTCCCCGTCCGAAACCAGGGGAATCAGCCGGTTTTTGATAATTTCAGGGATTTCATCGGGCAAAGGCTGGGAAAAAAGCAGTATCGGGGCGTCTATCCCCGCCGCCCGTAGGGCCGCCCGCAGTTCCGCCCCTTCCCGCGCTTTGGCTACAGCAAGGAAAGACGCCCCCGCCGCAAGGCTCGCGCGGGCAATAGCGGCGGCCCCATGCCCGTAGGCATCCGCCTTGACCGGTACACAGATATGCCGCTCCGGCCCAACCCGCTCCCGAATCACCTTAAAATTCCCCTCAAATTTGCTCAAATGTACTATTGCCCTGACAGCTTGCATAACGCCATTTTACCAAAATAAAAATGAAAAACCTAGAATTTTTTCCATTTTAATGCTATATTATTTATGGAATATTTGTAGTGTTATGACTATCAATGCTGCCGGAAAAGCAGCCGTTATCCTAATTTTTTTTTCTCTTTTTTCAGCCTGCGGGGAGCTGGATATGCTGGTTCCCTCAACAACCGGAAGCTACCAGGTAAGAGCCTTGGTAAATGGCAGCTCTCTTGAAAGCTGCTCCGTGCTGCGTTCTAACGATAAAATTCGCCCCTATTTTGCTGTTTCAGTGATAAATGACCCGGATTTGGTCGGCTTGCTGGTGTATTTTGAGAATTCCCAGGGTGAGGTTGTCGGGGGAAAGGTTCGGTACATACTCCAGTCTCATGCCGATGGGGCGAATTCAACAGAACCTGAAGTAATTGAAGAAAAGACAAAAACGGATAAGATTGACGAAAAAGCCCCTGAAAAAACAACAACAGAAAAAATAACTCACGAGACCGAAAAAACCGAAAAAGTTGAAAAAACGGAAAAAACGGAAGAAAACGAACTGAAGGAACAGAAGGTGGAGGAATTACCGGAGCAGGAAACGGTAAAAGAGACTCTGCCTATAGCCGACGCCAAGCCTGTAGTAAAAAATACCGATGTGAATATTGTGGTAAAATCCTTTTCTGAGGAATTGCCCTATTTGCCTCTGCCCAAAAAAATGGAGATAGGATCGTACACTCTGGTTTTTAAGGCGGTTGGAGTAAAAGAAACCCTATCCCACACAGAAATAAATATATTCTATCTGGATAACGCCGAATTTCAGCTTAAAGATATTTCGATGTACCTGCCCAGTCAGTCCGGTTCACAGCTTATCGCGCCGGAGACCACCGTCATGCTGGAAGCCAGGCTTGATTTTGACAAACGCCTTGACCCTTACGTTATCTGGTACAATGGCAAAAATATCATGAGCGAAGGGAAAATAAGCAGCGGCGCGGGAACCATCCTGTGGAAAGCGCCGGAACAGGCGGGCTTCTATTCTCTGCGTATGGAAGCTTTTCCCCTCCAACTCAAACGAAATAATTACATCGGCATCTCCCGTGAAATAACGTTGCCGGTCTCCCCAAAAGCGGGAAACCCGGGCTATTTCTTCACCAACAACCGTGAATATACCGCCCGAAGCCCTCTGGCGGCGGGAACGGCCTACCCGGAACAAGTCCGCCTGATAACGGCAATAAGTTCCTCAGAAAAAACTGATAAAACAAAAGATAAAGAAAAAAGCGCGCCGGCCTTGCCGCCGGTTCCGCCATCGCCGCCGGAACTGCTCCGATGGTATCAATTTGAAGGCAGCCTTCACAATTCAACGTCTCCGTTGACCAATACACAATCACTGACGCCGGTCAATATAAAAGCCCCCCGCTGGGCGGCGGTGGGACAGAGTTACGGGCTTTCTACCGGATCGGATCACTCCTATACACTCTCCCCGATAAACTTTTTCCGTAATGAGGACGAGCAGGGCGGGGGTATTTTCCTGTTTCATATTATGCCCGCCACAGAAGGGGCTATCTTCAGCGCTTTTTTCCCCCTGCAATCATCTTCAACTAACGGCGTCTGGATGTATATGACCAGGGAAAGAAACAGCATTACGCTGCGCCTCAGCGCCGAAAATACCATTGTCGAGATACCGGTATATTTAACCTTTCCTGAATCGCGGGACTTTATCCCCATTGTCGTAGAATTCTATATCCGGCCATACCGGCTGGAAGCAAAACTGAGTCTGGGCGCGGAATACTCCCTGGAAAACAAGATTGGGAATATAAAACTCCCTGGCGCCTTATCAGGAGAGGGCAAGATCAGGCTGGGCGGCAGTATCGATAAATCCATGTTAACTGCCGAAACGGACAGCGCCAAAAAAGACGCCGATATTACCGCGGTATCCAAAACACTGCCTCAAATGGTGATTCAAAATACCATTTGGGATGAATTTGCGATTTTACTTTCGACAGTACCGCTTCTGCAGGAAGAAGTCCTGACGGAAATCGCCGCTGAAGAACAAGATGCCGCCGAAACAAAAACCGTGGAAACAAAGGCCGCAGAAACAAAAGCCGCGGAACAAAAAGACGAAAAGCCTGTTCCGGCAGTTCAATATGAGACAGAAACGATAACAGCCGCGGTAACAACGGCGGCGGCGGACTATGACTATAAGCCCGAAACAGTTTCTGAGGCGACGGTCATCGAAATCCCCCTGCCTGACACAGATGAAACAACAACCAGTCCCACAACTTCCAATTGATGTATTATGAGAAAAAATAAAATAATTCTGCTGTTGTCAGTACTTTTTTTTACCGCCTGCGTCACCAAAAAAGAACCGATAATATTCCGCCCCGATCCTGTGCAGAACAAACTACAGGAACAAGCCGGCTCGTCTGAGTCCTGGGAGATAATTAAATCGCAAAATGGCTCGCCGGAAAAAGGTATTCCCGCATGGCTGCGCGGTTATTTAGACACGGGAATTCAGGGGATTGAAGCCCTGGATACATACAGGGGCAAGTATATGTTTGTCGGGGAAAACCGGGGCGTTAACATTAATGTTTTACAACAATGGGCCGATGGTTTTACCACCGCGCAGGACTTACCCCGGCTGATTGTTCAAAGGGTGGAAAAGCGGCTTATCGCTTCGGCTACCCTGTATCCCGATGATGAATACGGCGAATATTTTGCCGCTATGATAAAAGAAATATCCAACGGGGAATATACACAAGCTCATAAGGAACAGGTTTTCTGGATACAGCAAAGAAAAATTCCCGCCAGTAAAGAAGACGCCGCGGATTCCGAAACACCGCCGGCAAACAATGATCCTGAACGATATGAATTTTTTGTTTTACTCAGTGTAAACAAAGAAGTACTGCGGGAAAAAATTCAGAAAACAATGACGGATATAAAAACACGCACCGCGCCGACAAAAGAACAAAAGGCGGCAATAGCCATTATAAACCAAACTTTTTTTGAGGGATTTTAATGGAAGCCATAGTGGAAGCCACCCTGCAATGGGGGCTGGATTGTATCAGATGGATCCAAACCGGGGCAAATCCGCCGCTCACAATGTGTATGAAAATAATCACCGAACTTGGCTCCGGCGCGGTATACATAATTTTACTGCCGCTTATTTACTGGTGCATAGATGAAAAAAAATGTCTGCGCCTGGGAATAATGATACTCATTTCAGTTTGGCTGAACATCGTCCTGAAATTTGTGCTGGATCAGCCCCGTCCGTTTTTTGTAAACTACGATCCTTCAGTTGACATTACCCATATCCAGGAACCCATGGGCGGTCTTCCGTCGGGCCACGCCCAAAATTCGCTGGTCATGTGGATCATTATCGCCTCATGGGGAAAACAGAAATGGTTTTACGGCATCACCGCCCTTTTCTGCCTGCTGATAGGTTTTTCCCGTATGTATCTGGGCGTCCATTTTCCCACGGACGTTTTGGGCGGCTGGCTTATAGGCGGCATACTGCTTGCGGTATACTTTTGCGCCGAAAAGCGCATTGAGGCGCTGCTTGCCGCCCACAGTCCCCGCGTAGGCCTTGTCGCGTGCGCCGCCCTTGCCTTTGTTATGATCCTGTACCGGCCGTTTACAGAACTGTTGATGCCCGGCGCGATGATCCTCGGTTTGGGAGCCGGTTACTACTTATGCCGGTTTCACATCGGCTTTACCGCTTCCGCCCTTTCCGGCAGAACCGGCGTTTATAAATACCTTGCCCTGGCTGTCCGTTTTTTACTGGGAATGACCGTTATGGTTTTGCTGTTTGTACTCACTGAAAAAATTATGGTCAGATTAAAAGATTCCGGTAATTACCCGCTTCTTATGTTCCTGTGTTTTGCCCTGTTTGCCCTGTGGATTTCAGCCGGCGCTCCCTGGCTCTTCCGGTTTTTACGTCTCGCGGATAAATCCTGATGGGCGCCGTTAATTCATCCGGTTCCTACGGCGATGATTCTCCCATAGCGGCCTTCGCCACTACGCCCGGCGGCGGCGCCCTTACGTTAATCCGTTGTTCCGGCAAAGGCGCGCTCAATCTCGCTGAAAAGATTTTTTCCGAACCGGAAAAGCTGCGGCAGGCCGCGGGGAATATCGTCCTTCACGGCTGGATAATTGCGACTAATGAAAAAATTGACGAAGTGCTAATCTCGATATTCCGCGCCCCCAAAAGTTACACCGGCGAAGACAGTCTGGACATTTCCTGCCACGGCGGCGGCGCGGCGGGCAAAGGGGTAATGGCCGCTTTACGGGCCGCCGGTTTCAGGGACGCCCTCCCCGGCGAATTTACCTTTCGCGCCTTTATGAACGGTAAACTCGATCTGACGCAAAGCGAGGCGGTTATGGAACTGGTTTCCGCCCGAACGGACAAGGGCCGTAGCCACGCGATAGGCCGGCTCTCCGGCGTACTGGAACAGGAAATCAACGCCATTAAACAACAACTGGTCGAAGTCCTTTCCGGCGTGGAAATTTTTCTTGACTATTCCGAGGATGAAATCAGCGCCAACGCGGATGAAGCCGCCGGACATTTTTCCGGCCAACAGCCGGTACGGGAAATTCTTGCCCGCCTGCGCGCGCTTGCCCAATCCTGGAGCTGGGAACGCATCTATCAGGAGGGTATTCTTGCCGTAATAGCGGGCCGTCCCAACGCGGGCAAGTCCAGCCTGTTCAACCTGCTGTTAAAAGAAGAACGCTCAATCGTCACCGAAATTCCCGGCACCACCCGCGATTGGATCGAGGCGCTCATTTCCCTTGACGGCATTCCCATCCGCCTTGCCGACACCGCCGGCCTGCGGGAATCACTTGACCCTGTTGAAAAAATCGGCGTAGAACGCAGCCGCGGTTTACTGGAATCCGCTGAATTGATTCTGTATCTTATAGACGGCGCAGCGGGCATTACCGATGAAGATCAGGCCTTTATCGACGAACTACAGGCGGCACACCACACACCGCTGCTGACACTCTGGAACAAGGCTGACATTAGCCCGCTTCCGGAAACCGGCGGCGATTGTATCAGCATCAGCGCAAAAACCGGCGAAGGCATCGCGGAATTGGAAGCGGCAATCGTTAAAACCATTCAGGCGCGGTTGAATACAGCGGATGATCAGGCCATGTCAGCCGCCGCGTCTTTAGGCACTGTCAGGCAAAAAAATCTGGTAGAAGCCGCCGCCGCCGCGCTGGAAGAAGTTCTGGCTTTGGCGGAGCGAGGGCAGCCGCTTGACCTTATCGCCCCCCGACTGCGGGAAGCGGTCAATTCGTTAGGCGAAATTACCGGCGAAGTTTCCACCGCCGACATTCTGGAAGAAATGTTCAGTAAGTTTTGTGTGGGGAAGTAAAAGGCTAAAACAACTCCATTTGAGCGCCTTTCTTTTCCTCATAAGTCCGCATATATTCAAATAACGCTTCATTATCGCACACAATGCCATGATTGTTACATTCATCGTATACCAATTTGGTTAATGCGTCATTATTATCGCTGGGTATCATATAATCAAAGCCGTACTTTTTTTGATAGGTTTCTTTCAGGCCGGGAAAATGTTGATCAAGTTTCGCGTAAAAATGTTCGCGGTTTCCTTCCCGCAAAGTAAGGCCAATCCCAAAAGAAATAATGCCGTAAACCTCGGCCTGAATACAGTAATCCAAAAGCCCCCGCAAATTTTCTTCGGTGTCGTTAATAAAAGGCAGAAACGGGGAAAGCCACACAATGGTTTTAATGCCGTTATCACGCATAATCCGCAAAACCTCAAAACGCCGTTGGGAACCGCAGACATTTGGTTCGATAATCGCACACAGGTTTT
>Ga0268262_10005079_pt1 | contig 13220 bp, 16 predicted proteins | sample TergutNc150P3_FD_190354 | JGI IMG/M metagenome (GOLD analysis project Ga0268262, IMG submission 190354) | Nasutitermes corniger P3 segment gut microbial community from laboratory colony in Florida, USA - Nc150 P3 (SPAdes) (version 2) | ecosystem: Host-associated > Arthropoda: Insects >... | reverse complement strand
CACGCTCCATGAGCCGTGATTCATCGCCGTCCATTTTGAAATCGCCCAGCACAAGCAATTTCAAAGGCAGCTCCATTTTCTTTTGCGCTCCTCCGCTATCCACGCTAAGCTGTATGTTTATGCGTGCCGGCGGAATTTCATTCTGATAGCTATTAGCCATGTTTTATTCTCCTAGGTTACGGGTTAAAGAAATCATCATAATTTATTTTTTCCTATGAATTTTATGTTTGAACTTTAATAGTGCAAGGTTAATTTCAATATCTGTTTCCGTATCGGAAACATCTAAACTGCTACCTAAAACATCAGAAATAATCTCTCCGCTTTTTTGCATTAGCGTATGTTGGTGCTTTTTTTCAGGTTTTTTTGCTAATTCAACGACATTTCTAGATAATTCCCTTATTTTTGTGAATGTTTCAACTATTGCCAAGGTGGTTTGTGCAGCTTTTGTGCTTTTTAAAATGGTTGCAAGCATATAAAGCCCTTTTTCTGTGAAAGCTTTGGGAGAAGTAGAGGAATGTTTTAATTTGTCGAACCGGTCAAAAATTTTGACCAGTTCCATTTTCTCGTGTATCTCAAGCTCAAATACATATCCTTTTGGAAATTTATCAGGATTATTTTTAACCGCTTGATTAATCTCTTTGGTTTCTACTCCGTATAGTGTAGATACATCACTATCCAAAAGAACTCGTTCATTACGAATCGCGATAATCAAATTTTCTACTTGATTGCTTTGAATTATATTGCTCATACTATTCTCCTAGGTTACGGGTTAAAGAAAGGTTTTTTATTAAATTTGGTTCCAAACGAAGGGCAAACCATTCGCTTGGTTTTATGGAGTTTTTTGGCAAATGCCAGTGAATTTGCAGTTCAACATCCACTGAATAGCTTTTGTCCATAAAAGAAAATTCGTGCTTGTCTCTAATTTTCAGCAAACTCCATTCGCCCTTGATGCTCTCATAAAAAACATTATTTGCGGTTTTTGCAGTTAGTTCAATTCCCTTGCTGTTTTTTATCGGAAAAAGCAATTCTAAATTTTTGCTGCCGCCCTGCTCAATTTCCACATACTGGCTATCTATCCAAAATTTCACAGATGCCATTTTTGGTGCCTTTATCACTATGGAAACAGGTATATCGTTCCATAAACTGTTTTTTAACTGCGCAAGTTCTGCAAGTGTTTTTTTATTGAATTTAATTCTTTCATCAGAGGTGGTATCTATTATATCCATAAATTTCTGAAATTCTCCCTCACTCCCAAAATAATCGCTCACTTCTGCAACAGATGGAATTTTGCCTTCTTTGAATGGGAATTTTTCCAAAATTTCTTTTTGATAGCAAAGCTCCAAATTTCTTAGCCTATTTTCAAATTCCAATTTAAGGCTGTCTTCTACCGCTTTAAGGCTGTCAAGTTTGCGTTTTTGCAATAAAAATATCGCTTCGGTTTTTATTTCTTCTTTATACTGGTTAATTGTGGAAACCACAAAAAATATAATTGAAAACAAAAGGCTTGCTAAAAACAAAAATAGCGCTACTCTCTTTGTTAAGCTATAGGCAAGAGGCTTTTCACTCCGAAAAAACGAAGAAAAATGGAGAGAGTAAAAAGCATTGCCCTTTTTGAATAGCTCAAGTTTTCGTGGCAGTGAGAGTATATTTTTGCAAGCGGCTTCGTCTAAAAAATATTTGTGCAGATAATAGTTTAAATGATTGCTGTTGAATTCATAATTTCTATCCAAAGCTTTATCTATTTCAGGAATCTCCAAATCTGCAACTCTGTAAACTGGTGCTTTGAATTCAAATTCAGGGTAATTGTTTACTTTCAGAGGATTTATAACGATAATTCCGTCAAGAAATGGCAAACCTTCTGCATTTTTCATATCTGAATATATGTATTTATAACCTTTGGGTGGTTTTTCTTTTTTTGCAAACTCCTTGCATTGATTTTCGCAAGAGCCTGTTATTAAAATGTTTTTTATACCTCGCCTAAAAGAAAATCTGTGTTTGCTTTTTGAAGCTGGTTTGTAATTTATTGGTTCCAAAAATATATCTGTTTTTGAAATTGCGGTATTCAAAATTTGTTTTAGCTCTGAGTGTTCTCCCATTCTAAATTTTCCCATAAAGCCAAATAATATGCACTTTGCATAAAGTTCAAGCAACCTATTGCAATTTGCGTTTTTATGCAAGGCATCCATTCTGTCAAAAAAATGCTTACCAGCCTCGGCATCTCCAAATTCACTTAAAGCAAGTGAATACGAAAACCACTTTGCAGATACCAAGCTATTTGCATAAATATATTCATCTATCCAAGCGCAAAGAGCATATTTTGCATTTTCTATTTCAAAACTGGAATATCCATTATTTGCCAGTGCATTAGCAAACTCTTTTATCTCTTCTGCAAACTCCCTTTTTATTTCCTCAGCACTAACCTCGCCATCAAGCGAGAGCAAAAGCACAGAGCAAAAAACAGGCTCAGAAAGTGCGATTATGGATTTTGTATTACTCATAAAGTGTTCTCCATTAAAATATCCGCTGAACTTATTCTAAGTGCTGTTGGAGCGTAGATTCCAATTTCATTTTCTTCGCATAAATCTTTCCACAATTTTGAATCCGTTGTTAGTTTGAAATAAAATGTGTTTGGCATTTCTTGAATTGTTCCAGGTGTTATGGTGTGAATGCAGTTTATGCCGTGTGTTGCGCTAACCACTATGCTGGATAGTTTTGATTTGGGCGCAATTTTCAACTGAGCGGGCATAAATTTAATAGCTTCTTCGGGGGGTAATTTTGATTCAAGCGCAAGCCAAACGCTTTTTGCATCGCTAATGCACAGTTCTTTGATACTTGCGAAAAATATTTGCCCATCTTGTTGTAAACGTTTTTGTAAAAAAGCAATTTTCTTTTCGGACAATAAAAATTCATTCAAAGCATTGAAAATTTTATTGAAAGATTTGTTGAATTCTATGTGCTTGTAATCATAAGCATCTTGCAAAAAACGTGATATTTCCAAAAAAATCACAAAAGGCAAAGTACCTTCCGTATTTTTAAGGCAGTTAAGCACAGCTTTTAGAGATTTTAAATCTTTGAGCAATAATTCCTTTGAATGAGAAATACCCTCTACGCGGCTTTGCAAAAGCCTATCAAAATACGTCAATTTTTGGGTGAAATATTCATATCCGTTTATTGATGCTAGTGGTGGGTAAAAATTTTTGTCTATCTCAAAAGAACCCTGCATATTTCTCAGCAACCTTACAAGCGGAATAAACTCCTTTCCATCTAAAGATTCGCCGCCAAAAATTATGGTCGGCATGGGAACAGAAATTGGCATTTGCAAGGAGTTTTCCGCAGAATACGAATCTGGATAATTTTCCCACACAACTTTAAAGCGACTATTTTGATCTTCTGAAAATTCAACCGCGCTGTTCAATTCCAAAGCGAGATACACATCTAGCGCATTTAAGTTTTTATCAAAGATTTTGGCAAAATTTCTAGCCTCTATTTTCACAGACGGATTTTCATAGTCCATAAAAGAAAGTCCGCTTGGAAAAATCGCCTCGCATTCTTTAATTGCAAGCAGCCCCTCCCGAATGAGTTCCTCTGCAAAAACAAGCTTATCAAAACCAAAATTCATCCCTTTTGGTAGTCCTGCTACATTTTTTATATGCCGCAAAAAAAACCTATCCGACTGCTGCAAATGTTGCTGCGATAGTGCCATGCCTTCTTTCCAAGCCACAAGTGCCGTCATTTTTCTACCTCGCGTATTTTATATATGTAAACGGGCTTTGGCGGATTTGAATAATAGAGCATAAGCCCCGCCGCCGCAAAACCAGCCCCTATTATTGCCATAACTGAGTTTTCACCAATTAAAGGCTCTTCCCGTTTTTTGACATTATGCCCAAATATTTCCAAAACTGCATTTTGTAACTCAATATTTGGCAATTCTGCGGAGCAAAATTCAATTTTTTTAAGGTTTTTCCCATTATATATATCTATAAGTTTTAATGTATAAGCATTGCACTGCCTATTTTTTGCAATATTAACCCTTAAAATTGCATTTTCAGTGCCTGCACCAGCCTCATTTGCATAAACCAAAACCTGTTCAGCAATTTCTGGCGGTGCCTCTACGTTAATTGCAAAAGCTATTTGAGCTCCTATTAGGAGAATTATTATAAAACCCATCTTTTTTTCCTCTCATTAGCTTAGACGTAAAAAAAGGGAAAAAAAATCCTAAAAAGTGAATTTTGTCAACAACTGTTTGCAAAATTGTGCATTTTTTTCTATTTTACACCTATGGGCATAGCAAAATTCCTCGTACTCCTTGCTTTTTTTGCAATTTTTTTGGCTTGTGGCGAGGTTGGAGGTGGTTTCGAAGATAAATCTGGTTCCTCCAGTTCGCAGAATTGCAGAGGGGAAAATTGCCCTTCTTCTAGTAGCAGGGTAAATAGTTCAAGCAGTTTTGACATAGGATTGAGCTGGAAACCTGCTCCCGACAGCTCTTATGTGCATGGAACAATTCAAATAACGCTTGAAAACTACTATGTTTCTAAAGACTTGATTACGCAAAACCAATATAAAACCGTTATGGGTGGTGAAAATCCTTCAAAAGGAGTAAAAAATGACACTCTGCCTGTTGAAGGCGTAAACTGGTTCAAGGCAGTGGAGTTCTGCAAAAAATTATCACTTTTAATGGGACTAGATTCAAATGCTGTGAAATTGCCTACAGAAGCTCAGTGGGAATATGTGGCTATTCCTAGTGTTATACAAAGAAAAGCTAATTACTGGGAATGGACAAATGATTGTTGGGATAATAACTTTCCTTATGAGCCAGATAACCCAAGCGGTCCACCAAATTGCCTTGAACTAGACTACAAAGTACGCAAGGGTTTTGCCAAGAGAATAGATGAACGTTATGCCACAGACCCTTATTTAGAAGATGTAGGTGGTGGCTATATAAGTTTTAGAGTTGTTGTCAAAAAGAAATTTCTAAATTAAGCGTCATGTCTAATCAAAATTATGTTCCGCCGTCTTACAGATACTTAACTTTTGCCATAATAGTTGCAGTTATAGGCTCGGTTTTGGTATCTGGTTCTTTTTACACAGTTAGGGCAGGTGAAAAAGCCCTTGTTTTCACTTGGGGAAAAATAACTTCGGTCACAAGCGAGGGTTTACATTTTAAGATTCCCATTATGCAAACTGTTTCAAAAGTGGATATTCGTACCCAAAAAGCCGAGGCTCCGGCAGCAGCAGCTTCTAAAAATATGCAAACAGTTTCTACGGTACTAACCCTTAACTATCACCTTGATCCAAACAAATTGAGCGAACTATACTCTACAGTTGGTTTGGAAGTTGAAAATAAAATAATAGCGGCGCGTATTCAAGAAACGGTTAAGGCGGTTGTTGCCCGCTATACGGCAGAGGAATTGCTCTCTATGCGCGAACAAGTTAAAAATGAAATTTCTGAGAGCTTAACAAAGCAGCTTATGGAATATAATATAATAGTGGATGCTGGTGGCGTACAAATAACCAATTTTGATTTTAGCCGAGGCTTTAACGAAGCAATTGAAGACAAACAGGTTGCAGAGCAAAAAGCATTGACGGCAAAGAATAATTTGGAAAGAATAAAAGTTGAAGCCGACCAAAAAATTGCTCAGGCTCGCGGCGAGGCAGAGGCTATTCGCATTCAGGCAGAGGCTATACGCGCTCAGGGTGGCAAGGAATATGTTAATTTGAAAGGCATTGAAAAATGGGATGGCAGGTTGCCTACTTACTCTGGCGGAAATGGCCCAGTACCCTTTTTGGAAATTAAGTAATTGAAAGCATTATTTTTTTTGCTTCGCACAGCTGGTGTGTTGTTGATAATTTATGTAGCTTTGGTTCTTTATTTGAATATGCGCAAAGAAAATATTTTATCTTTCGCATATCAAGAAATTGAAATAAAAAAAGAAAACGATTCCATTGTGGTAATAGGCTACAGACTTGGCTGTGCAAGGGCTAAAGAATATTCAGACTCTTTAACAAAAGAAAATATCTCAAACAAACTGCAACTAATGGAACCCATATATAACGAAAAAGATTATTTGCACAGCAGGTATGGAATTTTTTACCCAAAGTTTTAATGCCCCGAATTAAAATAAGGGGGGGGGGGGGGGGTGTAAATAACAATAATCCAAACATGTTTTGGAGACTCTTTTGCGTTTTTGTTAGTTGAGTAATAAAAAATCAAATTTTTTTTAGGAAAGCTTAGGGCTTAGGGGTCTAGGTTTGGTAAATTAATATGTATTTTTTTTACTATATTCTTCTCCATGCCAATAACAAAAAATGATTTGATTAACGAAACTGCTATATTATGCGGAATAACAAGAGATGATGTGAGAATTGCCATAGAGCAATTCTTTAATTCTGTAAAAGATTCAATAAAAGAAGGTAAATCTTTAGAGCTAAGAGGTTTTGGTACATTTTCTCCAAAGACCTGCAACCCAAGGGTAGGTCGCAATTTGCAAACTGGAGAGCTTATACCTCTAGCTACCGGCAGAAGCATGAACTTTAAATTTTCTTCTGAACTTAAAGCTAAGATAACAAGCTCTAATACTAATCCGGCAACTGCCAGCAAACGGCCCCAAGTTCGTGAGCTTGCAAAAACTGATTCGCTTTAGAGAAATGCTTGCAGCCCATAAAGCCTTGATATGCCGAGAGCGGTGAGGGATGCGGAGCTTCAAGCACAAGGTGGTTTTTATTTTTAGCTATTAAAAATTTTTTCTTGCGGGCAAAGCTTCCCCAAAGCATAAACACTAAATTTTCTTTGCTCTCAGAAAGCCTTTGAATTATTGAATCTGTGAATTGTTCCCAACCTATGTAAAAATGTGATGCAGCTTGATTTGCTCTAACAGAGAGAGAAGCATTGAGCAGCAGAACTCCTTGCTTTGCCCAGCTCTCCAAGTTGCCGTGAGTTGCGGGTTTAATTCCTAAATCATTTTCCAACTCTTTGTAAATATTTTGCAAACTTGGCGGAATGCCTACTCCACGAGGAACAGAAAAAGAAAGTCCGTGAGCTTGCCCTGTTCCGTGATAAGGGTCTTGCCCTAGAATAACAACCTTGGTATTTGGCACCGGACACAAATCCATTGCATTGAAAAATAAATTCGCGGGCGGATAAATGGTGTATTGTTTTCTCTCTTGTACAATTTTATTTTTTATTTCTGCAAACCAAGGAGTTTCAAAAAGGTCTGCAAGCAAGTTCAACCAAGAAGGTTCCAGCTTTACCATTTTTAGTTCTCAAGGTGCATAGCTTCTTCTGCAAGCAAAACAGGAATGCCTCCTCTAATGGGGTAAGCTATTTTTTTATCTGCAGTAACAAGGGTATTCTCATCTCCTTCTTGCAAAGGCTGCTTTGTTATTGGGCAGCATAAAATCTCTAATAAATCTTTTGAAATCATAATAGGAATATATAAAATCTCCATGCAAGGGGGGACTTTACTATATACTTACTATATTAACCTTTTAACCTAAGGAGAATTTTATGTCTAAAGATTTAAAAGGTTCGCAAACCGAAAAAAATTTGCTCACCGCATTTGCAGGTGAATCGCAGGCACGTAATCGCTACACCTTTTGGGCAAGCATAGCGAAAAAAGAAGGCTTAGAGCAGATAGCTTCCATTTTTGAAGAAACTGCAAGCCAAGAAAAAGAACACGCAGAGCGTTTTTGGAAATTTTTGCAAGGCGGTGCTGTGGAAATTACCGCAGCTTACCCCGCAGGCAAAAACGGTAACACACTTGAAAACCTAGAAGCCTCGGCAAATGGCGAAGAAGAGGAATGGAAGGAGATATATCCTAAATTTGCGAAAATAGCAAAGGAAGAAGGCTTTGGCGATGTAGCCGCCTGCTTTGAAAATATATGTATTGCGGAAAAACAGCACGGAAAACGTTACCGCGATTTGTACAACAACTTAAAAGATGGCAAGGTGTTCAAAAAAGATGGCAAAGTTGTTTGGCGTTGCCGCAATTGCGGTTTCTTGCACGAAGCTACTGATGCTCCAAAGTTATGCCCAGCTTGTTTGCATCCGCAGGCTTATTTTGAAGTTTTAGGCGAAAACTGGTAATTGCTAAAAAAGGTCAAACCAATAGCCTATACCAAAACCAGCTCGAAATGCCACTAAAGCTATATCTCCATCTTTATTCTTATTGGATGGAATTCCTCCTCTATAATGCCGAAAAATTTGGTATCCCCCAATATAAAGGGGAATGCCAAGTTCCACATAACCGAGCAAGTGTTTTATCCAAATGTCTTGATAGCCACCGCCGGTATTGATTTCCCAAATATTCCCTACTTTGGAATTGAGAAAGTGATGGCTCTGAAAAGCATAAAACCCTGCGCGGCTGGTGAAATGATAAGAATACGCAAGACCAACATCACTGTAATTTGCAATTGAACCTGAAAACACGCCAACTGAACCGAGTATCAAACCAAAAGACCAAGGCAGTGGCGATATTCTTGCACCCAAAAGCCCTTTGTTGGGCGAAGAATAACCTAAATCAGCCTCTATTCCCACATCGCCTACCTCACTAAAAGCAGTGGTGGAAAAGAATAACAAAAATGCAATTGCAAACAATATTTGTTTCATATTACCACCACCCCATTTGCTTGCAATCTTCACCTTGAATTAAACACGTGACATACGGATCTGGCAAAGCAGGCGGTACTGTGTCAATGGAAGAAGTGTATTTATCAACTAAATATTTAGGACAGTCAACTTTTTTGTAATATAGAGTTGGGTTATTCGCCGCCATAAACCAGTCTGCTTGCCACAAGCAACCGTTTAAAAGATCTTTTATCTTGGAATTTCCACCAAAGATCCTTTTGCATTCCGATCTAAGACATTCTTGCCACTGTTCCAAGGTAGCTCTCCAAGCACCATCACGCGGAATATCTTTATTATTCGGAAGTATTGTTTGCTCACAATTGCTTAACAAACCGCCAAATCCAACTCCCATATCTTTGGCAGAAACGCCTATTTGGTTAGAAAGACTGTTGAAAGCTCCTACTCCGCCACCTGGAATCAAAATATCAAATTGGCCACGTTTAACATCAGCACCTATATTGCTCGCCATAACTATCATTGTTTTGCCTTTTAAAGCTCTTTGAGTTGGTCTTGGCATTTCTGGCTCATCGTACCAATTGCCATCAAAATCCAGTTGATAACAAGTTCCACATTCAGCTAATTCAGGATTCATTGCCGCAAATCCGTAGGCAAGCATATCGTTTATGGCTATGGGTGCCATATCCCAACATGTATAGGCAGGGCCGCCTGTGCAACTGCTTTCCACGCTATTGTAACCAGTAAAATATGGACCCCAGTCTGGATGCCTGAAATAAGTGGAAATTTCATTATTATTCTTATCACAGTTTTTGCAAATTCTCCAAGGTTTGATATTTTTATTGTGATTCAACCACGAGCAATGCGGTTTACAACCGTCCCAATAGCGTGTAGCCCAGCCTTTTAGAACACCTTTTGCTCCTTCTTCAAGGGCAGGGTAATCTGCATACCCTTTTGAAGAGCTAGACCTAATCCCTCTACCACTGGAACTGGAACTAAGAGGTGCCGGAGGCTCTTCTCCTGAGGAGTATGTAGGTATTTCTTCACTAGAGCTACCGTTCATTGTTATTTTTATGCTAGAACTACTTAATCTTACAACACTTGAACTTGATTCTGGCTCATTTGGCCTTTTCTCTATGCTTGAGCTGGATTTTTTCTCTTTGCTTGAACTGGATTCTTCGTTATCTCCCCAAAAAACGAGCTGCAAATTAAGTTTACCATCGCTGCATCCTAAAACAGCGAGCACCAAAGCTACGGCAAACAAAAATACACGCATGTCTGTAATATAGAAAAAAATCTATATTTAATTTAGGCAAGAATGCTTATCTCGGTGGCTTTATGAAGAAATTAAAAATAATTTTTCTACTTTAATCCTATGGAATGGTTAGGTCAAGAGGAGAATCATGAACCTGAATGAAATTTGTGCTCATCCAAAAAAGTATAATTTGAGTGTTTCTTCCATAGGGAAGCCAGAGCTGGACTCTCCAGTTAAAGATCAGGCTTTTGTGGATGAAAATAGCCGGATAAGCATTGCCACTAAAATTGATCAAATAGAATCCCTAAGGCATAGAAAAGAAGAGATTCCCTCTTTGGAAATAGCCGGACCGAGAAAAAAATTATTCCACGACCCCGCCCAAACTAGGGTGGCAATAGTCACCTGCGGAGGTCTATGCCCAGGACTAAACAATGTAATAAAGGGTTTGGTTGAGGTTTTAGCTTACGATTACGGCGTTAGGCAAATATTTGGCATTCGCTACGGCTATCAAGGATTAAATCCCCATTACGGGCTTACTCCGGTGAATTTAACGGTTAAAGGAGTTGATGATATTCACGAAGCTGGTGGCACCATATTAGGTAGCTCAAGGGGCAACCAAGACCCAAAGGTAATGGTAGATACCCTCATGCAGCGGCTCAATGTGAATATTCTTTTTTGTGTGGGTGGAGACGGCACCCTGCGCGGAGCACAAGATATAGTTAAAGAAATTACCAAAAGAAAAGCTCCTATTTCAGTGGTTTGCATCCCCAAAACCATAGACAACGATTTGAACCTTATTGACCGCACATTCGGTTTTGACACCTGCGTTCAATCTGCCGCAGAAATAATAAAAAGCGCGCACGTTGAGGCTAATGGAATTCCAAACGGGCTTGGGGTTGTTAAAATTATGGGGCGCGATTCTGGCTTTATAGCTGCCCATGCAAGCCTTGCAAGCTCGGTTACCAATTTTTGCCTAATACCAGAAATACCCCTTGTGCTGGAGGGTCACGAAGGGCTTTTCAAAGCTCTTGACAGACGTTTTTTCAAGCACCGCAAAGACCACGCTGTTATGGTTGTGGCAGAAGGCGCGGGGCAAGATTTATTCAACACAGCGGCGGCAAAAGATGCGAGCGGCAATGTGTTAAAACACGATATAGGGCATTTTTTGGTGGATAAAATAACCGAGCATTTTAAGGCAATCGGTAAAGTGATAAATATAAAATACATAGACCCTAGCTACATAATAAGGAGCATTCCCGCAAACAGTTCCGATGCCATTTTTTGCTTTCAGCTTGCCGAAAATGCCGTTCACGCGGCAATGGCGGGCAAAACCGATGTGGTGATAGGAAGTATCAATGGAGCATTTGTCCTTGTTCCTCTCGCGTATGTGGTTAGCGAGCGCAAAAAAATAGATACAGAAGGTGCTCTTTGGCACGCTGTTATAGGTTCAACAAGGCAAAACGACTATTTCTTTGACAATTCCTTTGAAAACGAACTTCCAGGTCGTTCTGCGGCTATGGATTTCGATTGAGAGTAAAGACAAAATAGTGACCGATTTTTGACAAATAACTGATTTTTTTTAAGATATATCTGTTTTTTTTCGCAGAAAATCGGAAAATTTGCCTATACTATTGACAAAATCAATAAAAAAAATTAAATTTGAGGTATGACTTTAAAGATCGTCAAAGAAGCAAAGCCCAAAATAAAGCGTAATGTGTATTTTCAATATTTGAATGAAATATCGCAAATACCTTTGCTTACAAGAGACGAAGAAAATCTTTTGCTTCAAAAAGTATCTAATGGTGATAAAGCTGCCCTTAACCATTTGGTAAAGGCAAATTTGCGTTTTGTGATTCGTGTTGCAAACCTTTATAAAGGGCAGGGTTTAGATTTAAACGATTTAATAAACGAAGGAAATTTGGGGCTAATGGAGGCAGCGGTTCGCTTTGATTCCTCCAAAAACATAAAATTCATAAGCTATGCTGTGTGGTGGGTTAGGCAAAATATAATAAAGGCAATCAACGAAAAAGCCCGTTTGGTGCGCATTTCCGCAGAAAAAGAACTTATACTCCGCCGTTTTGCAAGAAAAGGCGGCAGGTTAAAGCAAGTTGTGGGCGGAACCCAAGTTGTTGACCCAAAATCTTTGGAAGGCTACAGCCGCTACAATGCCGAAGAAATAGAAAAAATTTTGCAAATGGGCGTGAAATCTTCCAGCTTAGATGCCCCCATTGGCGAAGACGGCGACACCAGCCTGATAAGCATAACCCCAGACCCTTCAGACGATGCTTCAAGCGTATTTTTTCAAAAGAGCAAAAAGGGCTTAATAAAAAAGCTACTTTCTGAGTATTTAACCCCAACTGAACTAAAGGTTATAGACCTATTTTACGGCTTTGACTCCGGCGCAAAAAACAATTTGCAAGAAATTGCCCAAACCACCGGTTTAACAAAAGAAAAAGTGCGCCAATACAGGGAATCTGCTATGGCAAAACTCCGCACAGCAAAAGATTTGAAAGATATTTTGACCGAGGCTTCGTAATTTAAGGTAAAGCAATGCTATGTTCCTTTTGTTCAAAGCAGGAGCCGGTTCGCATAGACATAAGTTCGCTGAATTTGCGTATATGCCCTAATTGTTTTGCAACATTTTTGCCCGCCACCCAGTTCGGAGCAATCCGCAGAGAAGTGCAAGACTCAACAAAGGGGGCGTGGATACGAAAATTGAAAACCATTCCAAGCTCATTGAGCGAAGCCGAAATGAGCGGCATAAACTGCCTAGAACACAATCAACCTTTAGTTTCTGGAACAATACCGGGCTACAGTTTTGAGGGCTTAATACCCACTTGCTGCGATTTGCAGCATATTCCTCCACCTTTAATGATAAAAATCTTAGACATGGGCATTGGTGCTCCAAATTTGCCGGCAAGGAGCATGGGAGGAGGCCTCGTTGGGGGGCGTGGGGGTCGGCGTTCAAAAGCAGAGGGCTTATCCAGATTTTTGGGCGGTTTTATTTTCCGTTTTTGGGAAAAAAGGCAAAAAAATGTTGAAGACGGCCTTGACCGCCTGCAATACAGCTTTAAATTCAAAAATATTCTGGGCGAATGGATTGACAAGTAGGGGCGCGATTAATCGCGCCCCTACTTGCGGTTTTCGTGCCTCAACCTTGACAAACCCACCTAAATTTTCTATATTTATAGACCAACAAAAAACACTGGCTGCGTTTCAGCATCCTCGGTGGCAGAAATGCTCGGATGTATAAACAGCTGGGAAGAACAACCAAATGGAGATATTATGGCTAATTTGCCTTCTATAGAAGACCTGCTCGCCGCAGGCTCGCACTTTGGGCACCAAACCAGACGCTGGAACCCAAAAATGAAACCCTACATTTTAACC
>Ga0268262_10005078_pt1 | contig 13221 bp, 12 predicted proteins | sample TergutNc150P3_FD_190354 | JGI IMG/M metagenome (GOLD analysis project Ga0268262, IMG submission 190354) | Nasutitermes corniger P3 segment gut microbial community from laboratory colony in Florida, USA - Nc150 P3 (SPAdes) (version 2) | ecosystem: Host-associated > Arthropoda: Insects >... | reverse complement strand
GCGCCGCAAGGGCAATGCCCGTGTTGCCGCTTGTCGCTTCGGTAATTTCATAGCCCTCTTTGATTGTGCCCTTTTCGTAAGCTTCTTTCAGAATGTAAAAGGCCATCCTGTCTTTTATGCTGCCAGAATAGTTGTAATACTCCAACTTGGCATAAACGTGACGAATCTCGCCTTTGTACTTCAGCGTGATTTTTGTCATTGGCGTGTTGGCCACTAATTTAGAAAGTGCTTCCAATTTTTGCTTTACTGTTTCGTCCACAATCTGTACTCCTCACTAAATAGACTCAAAATTTGAGGCTCTTGCAAAACCTATCGGCTTTGCAATTGTCTCAATTGTAACCCTCGGCGAAAAAAACAATCGGCCATTTCAAACCCCTGACGCAAAACAGCTTCTGTCTATTTTATCTTTTCCTGCATGATCTGCAAAACGACTTCGTCCACATTTTTCATTCCCTCCTTGGCCAAAAGCCCAAGGTTGGCGAGCGAGGTTTTCCCATCGGCCCCCAGAATGCCATCCGTGGCGGGGATGCCCACGCCCGCCATAGCAAGCTGCGCCGCCCTAAATGCTGCATCTACGCCTGTCATCGTCTTCATCGCGCAGCCTATCTTTGCCCCATCGCAAATCATGCCCGCCAAATTGCCCACCATGTTGTTTATCGCCAAGTCCACCTGCACTTCGCTCCCGCCTTCAAGCATCACCAAGGCAGTGGCTATGCCGACCCCAGCGGCGTTGGCTGCCCCGCAGATCGCGCTCAGAGTACCCAGTTGATACGTCACCGCCGACGTCATGATGCAGGCCAGCGCGAGAGCTTCTTCGACTTGGGCCTCGGAATGGCCTTCTTTTCGCCCCCAAAGGGCAATTGGAACTGAGGCCGTTATGCCTTTGTTGCCCGACCCGGCGAGAGACATCACGGGCAATGGCTCGCCGGACATCCTGGCGAACACGCCAGCGGCGACCAAGCGCGATAGCCTTGCGGGCATCTCGACAGCTCCAAAGTCCTTTGGCAATAGCTCCATGCCGCGCTCCGCAATGGCCACGTTATAGCGGATGCCCTCTTGCAGCCTCTCTCTGTCGGGTTTGGAGATAGACCTTGCCATTTCAATCCGCTCGGCGAAGCTGAGCTTGGCAAGGCCCTCCCTTATTTGTGAGGGCGGCCCTGCGCTGCCTTCCGCGTCTGAGCCTCCAACCAGCTTGCCATTGGCCTCCAGCCTAGTGAGCGCAGAATGATCCCGCTCTATCACAGCTCTGCCAGTCCCCAGATTCGATTCTACCTCCACAGCTATCAGCAGTTCGGGATGGCCCCGCACGACTTCCACGGACAGGGCCTTGCCGGCAACCAGCTCTTGGGCCGAGGCAACAGCTTCTTCGGTGTTGGCCTCGAACACCCTTAGGCCCAAGGATGGGTCTGGCGCCAGCGTGCCAAGCGCCAAGGCCATCAGTATGCCGCTTCTGTGTCCCGAATTGGGGATGCCAACCGCATAGCAGTTTTTGTATGTGCGGGGATCGCAGACCAGCCCAACTTTTCTGGCCTTCCCTACCGCTTGGCCCGCCGCAAGCGCCGCCGCCCATGCCACGGCGGCGGGTTCGGTGCAGCCCAAGGCGGGTCTCCACTCAGCGTCTAAAAGTTCGGTGATGTTCATGAGATTATTGTATCTTGAGCCTCTTACAAAACTCTTTTTTTTTGGACTATGTGGCACTGATAACCAAATTGACAATTGACAATGGACAATTGACAATGGTGGATGCGGCCTACAGCCGCGCCAATTCTCTTAATTGAGTAGCCCCCTATCTTGTCCAGATGAAAAGGAGCTAATGCCAAAACGGAATGGATTATTGATAACCGGCATCGGGCGCGGCAGCTTGGCCGAGGAAGCTGAGATCTCGCCTGGCGACATTCTGCTGGAAATTAATGGGGAAAAAGTGCTGGACAGCCTGAACTATCAATTTTTGGCCAGCCAGCGGGACTGTACGGAAGTGCTGGCGATAAAGCCAAACGGGGGCACCATAAGGGCCTTGTTGGAAAACGGCGGTGACGCGCTGGGAATCGAATTGGCCCAAGACACCATCAAAGTCTGCAAGCAAAATTGCGTGTTCTGCTTCGTCAGCCAGATGCCCCAAGGGTTCCGCAAGACCCTTTATCTCAAGGACGAGGACATACGCCTCTCTTTTTTGTACGGCCACTTCACGACGCTCTCTAATTCCCAAGACGATGAGCTTGCTAGGATAATCAGGGAAAAGCTGAGTCCCATCCATGTGTCTGTACACGCCACAGACCAAGCCGCTAGGCGCCGAATAGTTGGGAACCCAAAAGACGACGACATACTTGGCAAAATTGACAGGCTCATCAGCAGCGGCGTAGAGATGCACGCACAAGCGGTGATTGCGCCTGGCTACAGCGATGGGGACATTTGGGAGCGCACCCTGGAAGACTTGTGGGAACGAAGGGTCGGCCATAAGGGCAATGGGGGCGTCTTATCGCTGTCCTGCGTCCCAGTTGGCCTAACGGCGCACCGCGATAATCTACCGTTTATCAAGGAGATAGACCAAGGCTATGCAGGTCTCTGGGCCAAAAGGTGGAAGAGGGAGGCCCCCCGCTATGCCCTGCCCGATGGGGAGCCTTGGCTGCTTTTGGCCGATGAGTGGTTCACGCGGGCCGGGATGAAGGTTCCTGGGCGAAGGTTTTATTCGGCTACTTGGAACCAGTTAGAAAACGGCGTAGGACTCGTCAGGCGCTTCTTGGAACACAGCAAGCGCTTCATCAAATCGGATAGGGCCAAAGGGTTCAAGGCTAAGCGGCTTCTGCTTTTGACGGGTGTTAGTTTTGCTCCCTACCTGCAAAGAGAGGCAGAGAGGCTTAACGCCCAAGTTGGGTGCAGCATAAGCGTTGCGGCCGTGCCTAATGCGGCTTTTGGCCGCTCGGTCACAGTCGCCGGGCTATTGTGCGGGAGAGACCTTCTAGCCGCAGCCAAGGGGCAGATGGTCTCCAATAGAGGGGCTATTGTGGATGCCGTTGTGGTGCCAGGCTCGTCAGTGCACCCAGTTTTCGGCCCGCGCCACGGCCATCAGTGCGATTTAGGCGCAAACGATGGCATATTCCTCGATGACATGACGCTGGCTGAGATGCAGTCCGAGCTAAAAACGCAAGTCGTCAGTGGCGGAGAAAACTTTTCGCAGATGCTGACAAATGTCAAAAGGGCCGCCGTTTAAGCGACCCTTCTTGCGAAAACTGGTGCGATTGGGCAATTTGCCTCTATCACTATTCCCCAAGCCGCCTCTTTAGCTTGACGATGACCTTTGTGTCGCCGCCGTCAACGCCTTCTACAAAGATGCCAGACGCCACGGTTTCCTTTTTGACCCTTTCGGACGTGAGCCTAAGCTGATCCATGACTTGAACGACCCATTTGTAGGGCACATCGCGGTCAACGTTGAGAAAGACCTTTCGCATGCCGACGCCAGCCGGCTGGAGCATTACCAGCGGGACAAGGCGGTCTGGTATTTCAGACAAGTCCAAGGGCGATTGGTTTATCGCGAGGGAATTGTCCTGATTGATGTCCAGCACCAAGGGCGGAACCTTGCTTTTTTCTTGCTTTGGCTGATCCTGCGGCACAACCTGCGGGATCACCGTAGGAAGCGACTTTTGCATGCCAGGGACCATCACTATGAAAATGATCAGCAGCACAAGGACAATATCAATAAGTGGCGTGACGTTGATGTCGTTTTTTGCGCTCATGATTTATCCTTTCCGCTCTTGTCCTCCGACGTGACGATGGACGCCTCGTCGGCACCAGCTTCGCGGCAAATTTGGAAGAGCTCGTTTACATAGTGGAAGGGAAGTTCCGAGTCTGCTTTGATGAAAACGCGCTTGTCTGTGTATAGGGCGTCAACGTTTCTTTTGACGAAGTTCTTTAGCTTCTCTCGCCCTTCTGCGTCAACAAAGCTGAACCTCATATCCTTGGCGTTTTGGTCATCCACCAAAACTTGCTGCATAGTGTACAGCTGCGTGGCAGGATCCCTTTCCTGAGATCTTGTGAGGATCAGTGTGAGATACTTCGCGCTTGGATCCCCCTCGTGCTTGACAGATTGCTTTGAGAGGGGCAGGTTAACTGCGTCGTTGATCGCCGGGGTGATCACGATGAAAATGATCAGCAGCACCAACACAATATCCACAAGCGGCGTGACGTTGATGTCGGCCTTGACGCTGCCTTTTTTGCCTATATCCATTGCCATAGGCTTTCCTCCTTGTTGTCGAGGGCGCGAAGGTGGCCTTCGCGCTCAGGCGGTGGTTGGTTGGAGATTGGGAATCAGCTCTGTGAAGAACGTCGCATGAACTCGTCAATCATCTGGGACGCCGAGTTGTTGATGTTAGAGATCGTCTTGTCCTGCTGGCTGGTCAGGATGTTGTAAAACCACACCGCTGGTATGGCGACCACCAAGCCGAGGGCCGTTGCGCCAAGGGCCTCACCGATGGATCCGGCTAGGGCGTTGATGTCGCCCGCGCCATGTTCCTTGAGGGCCGAGAACACGGCAATGATGCCCCACACAGTGCCGAGAAGGCCGATGAATGGAGATGCCGCAGCGATGGTGCCCAAAGAACTCATTCCCCGCTTCAACAGCTCGGTCACTTCTGACGTTCCACGCGTAATCGCACGCTCGACCGCCAAAATGACGTTGTGGTCAACCTTGCCCGATTTAAGTTGGCTCTCGTACTGGAAAATGTCCAGCCCGTGTTTTAGGACTAAGGCGACGTGGCTCTTTTTGTGTGTCACGGCGGCCCTCTTTGCGGCCTCAAAATCGCCGCGCCGCAGTGTATCCATGAACAGCTTTAGGAACTGCTTGGACGCCGAGTTGCTCTGAAAGTACATGATGCCGCGCTCGATGACAATGTAAACTTCCTGCAAGAGCAGCAGGAGAAGTATTACGATAATCACTTTGTTGAACGGAGTGGCGGCAGCCCATATTTCCTTTGGGCCGAAAGCGCTGCCTGAGGCCAGAAGGCCAAAGTTGAAAGTTGAAGCGAGAAGTGTCATGTTTTTCCTCTTGAAATGGGGTTAATGGTGAAAATAAGGACGAACTGGATTCTTTGCTGTTCTGCGCGGCCAGTTTCTTAGGTGCCTGGCAATCTGAAGTTAAGGTTCAGTTGGAACCTGGCGGGGACTGGATGCCCGTCCACCAAGGCCGGCTTAAACCGCCACTTCTTTGCGTATTCGATTGCGTGGGACTGAAGGTGCGGATGGCCTGAGATTATGGAGATGGTCGTGGGAACGCCATCGGTGCCAATCACCATCTCTAACTTGACAGTGCCTGCGATTCTTGCCGCCTGCGCCATCTTTGGGTATGGCGGGGTGGGCGGCTGAAATGTGATTACCATGTCTTTGTAGTCAAAGTCGTGGACAACAGCAGCACCCCCGCCGACTTGGCCAGGGCCCGTTCCGGCGCCGCTAGGCACGCCGCCAACCTGGCCAAGAGTTGACCCTGCTGAATCGACTTTGCCAGCGTACGCTAGAGATTGGTCAATCTTTGGCAGCTCCTTTGGCGCCTGATCCGGCACCACTTCTTGGTCGGTGACAGGGGGCGGCGGAGGCACATCTTTGATTTCGACCCTAGTGGGCACCACCACGGCGGGCGGAGGCGGAGGGGGCGGAGGGGGCGGCAGGTCTTCTTCTGGGGGCTTTTCGTCATCCAGAACGATCCCCATAGTTTTCTCCAAGGCTTTTTTGCCCGCTTCGGTCTTTGTGGCCACGAAGAAAATGAGGAGCGCAATGGCCGTGTAGGTGAGAATGGTGGTGGGAATCGCTACCAGCGGGTTTGTACCCTTGAGTGCCGAGTTGTCTTCCGAAAGCGTCGGCTTATAGATAGCGTCCTCCAGCGTCTCCACGCGCTGCGGAGGCGGCTGGGCCTTTGATGGCTTGGGGTCGTTTTTGCTCATTGTTGACTCCCTAGAAAAAAATGGATGAAAAATGGACTGGCAAACCAGAACATGCGCTAAAGCATGTTCCGCAAAAATATCGCGGTCTAAGGAAAAAGTAAAGATCCGGGACATGCCCGAACTGAGTTATTGCTATTATTACTAATTGGAACGGAAACGTCAAGCCCTTGCATGGCTGCCGCTAGATGCGGCTTTATGCGCGGCTGCGTAACGGCGATGCTAGTACTTCAATGAATATCAACAAATAAGCGATGCACATGGTTGAACGTCAAGGTGATGACAATTTTGTAATAAATTCGCCGCCCGCTTGGCAGGCTAGGGCGGGCAGACTAGGCACCAGCCACGGCGAGGCGCTCACGCCGGCTTTCATGCCAGTCGGGACCCAAGGCGCGGTGAAGGGCGTCACGCCTGAGCAGCTAGTGGAAATCGGCCCACAAATAATTCTGGGGAACACCTACCACCTTAGCCTAAGGCCGGGGGATGGCATCATAGCCTCGATGGGCGGCCTACACCAATTCATGGCCTGGGGCGGGCCCATCCTCACGGATTCCGGCGGCTTCCAAGTGTACAGCCTAGCCGCGATGAGAAAGGTCACAGACGAGGGGGTCTCATTCAGGAGCCACATAGATGGCTCGTTGTGCTTCATTAGCCCAGAGCGCAGCATGGAGATCCAAAAAAACCTCGGGGCCGACATTGCAATGGCCTTCGATGAATGTCCACCGGGAAGGCTGGGCCGCCCAGAGCTGGAATTAAGCGTCGCCAGAACCACCCGTTGGCTGATCCGCTGCCGGAATTTCCCGCTGGGGGAACGCCAAGGGCTGTTCGCCATCAACCAGGGCGGCACGTTCATTGACCTGCGCCGCAGGCACCTATCGGAAATATTGGAAATTGACGCAAAAGTGCCATTTCAGGGGTTTGCAATAGGCGGACTGAGCGTCGGGGAGCCAAAAGAAGAGATGAACGCCCTGCTGTCCGAGTTCGTAAAAGAGCTGCCCGCAGACAGGCCGAGGTACCTGATGGGCGTTGGCACCCCCGAAGACATTTTGTTTGGCATAGAGCAGGGGGTTGACCTCTTCGACTGCGTTTCGCCCACGCGGGAGGCAAGGCATGGGCGCCTAGTCACCAGCCTTGGGCGGATCAACATAAAAAACGCCGCCCACAAAAACTCCCAAGAACCCATAGACCCAAATTGCCGCTGCTACGCTTGCAGGACTTTTTCTAGGGCCTACCTGCACCATTTGTTCAGGGCTGGCGAGCTGTTGGGATTAACGCTAAACACAATCCACAATTTGAGCTATACTGTTGGATTGACCCAGGCCGCACGAGCGGCCATATTGAATGGCACGCTGCCGGAGTTCGCAAAGGCGACCCGCCAGCGATGGCAAACGGAGGAAATGAGATGATTGTAACATTGGCACTACTACAGGGAGACACAAACGTAGGCTCGAGTCCTTGGGCGACCTTCGGGCTTTTTGGAGCCATGATAGCGCTCTTTTATTTTTTGCTGATCAGGCCCCAACAAAAGGCCAGAAAGGCGCTGGAGGAAAGGCTGTCCAAGCTGAAGGCGGGCGACGAAGTTCTGCTCACGTCGGGGCTATATGCGACCATTGACAGGGTGGCCGACAACAACCACCTGTACTTCAAGCTGGGAAACACCATCGTAAAGGGACACAAAAACGCAGTGGCTTCCTTGGCGCAGGAGCAAGCGCAGCCAGGCCAAGCCAATAACGTGATCCGGTAGAGTGCAAGGCCCGTTGGAATACTCTGCATAATTTTCAAATCATCTTGGAGTACCTTTGTGAGCAAACGTAGCATCTGGCGATTGACGTTGACTGTTTTGACATGCTTGGCGTGTTCGTATTTTTTCTTGCCCGTGAGCAAGATCAGGCTGGGGCTTGATTTAGCTGGAGGCGTGGAGTTTACGATGGAGGTCCAGGGGCATGAGGCCCTTGCCAACGACCTCACGGACACAAGGGACAAGCTGTACGACCGATTCAAGGAAAAGAACATTCCGGCCACAGCAAAGCTAGAGGGCGAAACCATCGTTGCAAAATTTTCGCTTGAGCACAGGCCCGCGCTCGAAAAGGTGTTCAAAGAATTCTACGGCTACCAAGTATCCTTTGACGACACTGGCGCTGTTCTGACCCAAAAAGCTGCTTACCAAACCGAGCTGAAAGACGACGCAAACAAGCGCGCATTGCAGATCATCGAGAACCGAGTGAACGCGACGGGCGTTGCCGAGCCAGAGATAAAACAGGCTGGGGAAGAGGGGAACCGCATCATCGTTGAACTCCCAGGCTTGGCGGAATCTGAAATTGACCGCATCAAGGCCCTGCTGCAAACGCCTGGCAAGCTGGAGCAAAGGCTGGCTGCCGTGCAGGACTCCTATATGGGCTGGCCCACAAAAGAAGAGGCCCTGGCACACTTCAACGGCCAATTGCCCGAGGGGACGGAGCTAATACCAGAGCTGCAGTCCGACAGAGACCTAAGGCAAAAAGGCCAAGCTCCGCCGCCTAAGTTCCAAAAGGGCCAGCAGAAGGAAGAGGTCATCAAGGCGTGGCACTTGATCGAGCTAAAATCCTATGTGGACGGCGCGGACATCACTAGGGCGATGCCAGCAGTGGAACCGACCAGCGAAAGGCACATAATCAACTTTACGCTGAACAGCAAAGGCTCCGACGATTTTTATCAGTTGACGAAAATAGCGTCATCTGAAAAAAGGCAGATAGCCGTGTTGCTCGACAAAACATTGGTGTCGAAACTAAGATGCGAAAAACCTATCATGGGCAGCGTCCAAGTTTCGGGCGACTTCACCAAAGAGGACGCAGAAGATTTTGCTCTGAAGCTTAAATCTGGCTCGATGCGCGCCTCCATGAAATATCTCGAAGAAAGGTCTATGGGCGCTTCACTGGGCGCCGACTCCATCAGGGCGGGCGTGCGGGCAGCCTTGCTTGGGTTCGTGGCGGTGATCGCCTTCATGGTGTTTTTCTACCACTGGTCTGGCATCAACGCCATCGTGGCCCTGACTGTCAACATGATAATAATGCTGGGCCTGATGGGCAGCTTCAACGCGGTCATCACCCTTCCTGGCATAGCGGGGTTCGCTCTGACCCTTGGCATGGCGGTTGACGCCAACATATTGATTTTTGAGCGCATCAAAGAGGAGTTAGCCCTTGGCAAAAGCGTGGCGGGGGCCATACAGGCTGCTTTTGATAGGGTGTTTTGGACCATCGTGGACAGCCATGTGACGCAGTTGTTTGCCGCCCTGCTGCTGTTCATATTTGGAACAGGCCCAGTCAAAGGGTTCGCCGTAGCCCTGACAGTCGGCGTGACGGCATCGCTGTTCACCAGCATCTACATCTCCCGCTGGATATACGACTGGATACTTGAGCGCAGGCCCAACACGTCTGGCATCTCCATTGGCACGCACACTTTTTTCAAAGGCATGAACATCAATTTCATGAAGTTCAAGAACCTAGCATTGGCCTTTTCGTGGAGCGTGGTCGTCATCTGCATACTGGTGGCAAGCCCTTGGAAAGGCATCCGCGATAGCCGCATCAAGCTTGGGATGCAGTTCGTGGGCGGCTTGGACATGGTGGTGCGGTACAAGGGCGACATAACCGCAGAGAACATCCGCGCCGAATTGGCCAGGGGCGGCTTCGGTGACGCCAGCGTTGTGAACTACAAAGGATCTGAATCCTACCGCGACTACTCGGTCAAGGTTCCCGCTAGAAAGGGTCAGGACGAGAAAGACGCGACAGAGATTAAAAAGCAGGTCACCGCCACGTTGAGAAATGTTGATCCCGAATCCCTCACAGATCAGCGCCCAGACCTGAATTCAGAAGAGACCAAAGACATTTTGGCAGCACTGATTGAAAACAATCCGCTAAACACTCAAGGGGAAGAAAACCAAATATTGCAAGCATATTCAGCACTCTTGGTCAACATCTCGGAAGCCAAGCAAAAGGGGCAGGGCTTCATCACAAATTGGGGCGACATACAAAACATCCCGCCAGAGATGGCCAAATTCCTGCAAGAAAAATACAGGCTTGGAAACCTGAGCGTGCAGAGCAGCCAGAGCTTCTCTCCCTCGGTCGCCGGCGAATGGACAAAGAAGACCCTCACCGCGGTGGCCTGGGCGCTCGGCGCGATTCTGCTGTACATCATGTTCCGCTTCACCATAAGCTTCTCGCTTAGCACCATAGTTGGCCTAGTACACGACATGCTGCTGGGCGTCGGGCTTTTTACGTTGTTCGGATTTGAGTACTCTGTGGCCGTTGTCGCCAGCTTCTTGATACTCTTGGGCTATTCAACGTCCGACACCATCGTGGTGTTCGACCGCGTCCGTGAGAACATGCGGAAGCCAGAATATAGAAGGGTCAGCATCGAAAAATTGATCAACGACTCCATAAACCAGACCCTCAGCCGCACGATCCTCACAAGCCTCTCCACGCTAGTCGTGGCCGTCTGCCTATTTTTCTTTGGCGGCCCTGCGCTGCGCGACCTCAGCTTCCCAATCGTGCTGGGCGTGATAATCGGGACGTTCTCTACTATCTACATCGCCGCGCCGATAGTTGTTTACCTCGACAAGTGGTTCGGCGGCAAGGACAAGATAAAGCAGCACGCATAATGCTGCGGCCTAAACCTACTGCCCCAAGTGCTTTTTGAGGAAGTCGTACATCCGTAGCCTAGCCTTTCGGGCAAAGGTAGTGTCTATGCGATCCCAGCTATGTCCGCCGGGTGCATCCTTTTCTATGTGGGACTCAAAGTTTTTGCCTGCCGCCTTTAGGTGGATTATCAACTGCTCCACTTCCACGATGTTCACGTCGCGGTCATTTGTGGTGCTGGTCACCATCAGCGGGATTTTTAGCTTTTGCACATTCCAGATGGGGCTGCGCTTACGGTACTCATCCACCGCGTCAACTGGCGCCTTGCCTATGTGGTACCTTGCTGCAAACTCCGCCGTGTAGCTCTGTTCGTGGTAGCCAAGCCTAGTGAGCAAGTCCGACACTGGCACTCCCGCATAGATGCAAGCAAATTTGTCGGGATGGTCAAAGCCAGCCATGAGAGAGATCATCCCGCCGTGGCTCCAACCTACAGCAGCGATGCGCTTTGGGTCAATGGGAAGTTCATCTACAGCCCAGTCCCTGCACGTCACCACATCGTCATTCTCTAAGCCCCCGTAGTCTATGCTTTCGTACATTGACCTGCCATAGCCAGTTGAGCCGCGGTATTCGGGGGCTATCACTATGTAGCCCCTCTCCATCATCTCGCGCACCATGTGGACATGGTACGTGCCAAAATCGCCATGCACACCACCATGCGTCAGCACTATCGCAGGGTGCTTTTTCTTTTTGTCGAGGTTTTTGGGTACAAAGGTATAGCAATAGATTCTCATCGGGTGGCGGTCGTTGCTTATCCCGTAGCGCTCCCTATCCCTTGGGTTAGGCTTGCCCACAAGGATCACCTTGTCAACTTCCGCTACGTCTGACAGGCGCAGGAAAAATTGGTTGTCGTCGACGATTTTCCTAACTTGGTCAAGCTCCAGCCTAAGGCCCTCCACTTGAGTCTGTAGCCTCTTGATCTGATCTTCGGCCGTCTCTTGTCCCGCCAAGGGCAGCACCAAGCCAAGAACCAAGGCAAGCGAAAAATGTTTTTGCATATTGCCCTCCAAGTTTGCGTTTAGAAAAACAGATTACACCAGATCGCACTATCTTCTTGCGGAAACACCATAATCGCTTGCAAACACTTTGAATACCGCAAGTCAAGAGGATTATTTTTCGCTATTGGCGCCCTTCTGCCCCATTGCTATACTTGTATTGGACTTTTGCTGTCAGGAGGCAACATGCGCGCACTTGCACTTTCACTGCTCTCAACTTTCTTGGTCGGCCAAAACGCGCCAACCGCGCCGCAGCCGCTAAAGCTGCCCGCCCCGTCGCTTGGCTCTGTCACGCTTGAGAAGGCGCTAAAGGAAAGGCAGAGCGTCCGCACGCTTGGCGGGCCGGCCCTGAGTGTTGGCACTCTATCTTCGTTGCTATGGGCCGCCCAAGGCGAAAACCGCCCCGGAACGGGCAAGCGCACGGTGCCAAGCGCCAGCGCGGGGTACCCCTTGGAGCTATACGTGATCGTAACGAAAAGCGACGCGCTTGCCGACGGGGTCTATAGATATTCAACCAAGGAACACAACTTGACAAAAATCAAAGACGGCGGGCCCGATGCCATATTGGGGCCCATCGCCAATATGCAGGCCTGGATACCCAAGTGCCCTGCCGTGTTTGTCATAGCTGGCGTCCCGTCTAGGTTTCGCGGTAACGACCCTGCACGAAAAGAGACCAACACGTACTGGGAGTCTGGCGCAGCCGCCCAAGCCTTGTTGCTGGCTGTCACGGCCAGCGGCCTTGGGGCCACCCCGGCCAACGGAGTCAACCTAGAGGCCATTCATTCGGCCATGGGGCTGCCGTCCGAAGAAAAAGTGACCCTCATCGTCCCAGTGGGGAACATAGTCAAATAGCATTTGAAGCACTTGCTGTCTATCCAATTTGGTCGGGGCGAGAGGATTTGAACCTCCGCCCTCTCGGTCCCGAACCGAGCGCTCTACCAGGCTGAGCCACGCCCCGTACAGTTTAGATTCTACCTAGTTCTGGCCGCTTTGTCCATTTTTGTTTGCATTGGCTCTTTGGTAAAATTTTAGCACTGCGTCCAGCGGGTCTGGGCTGGCCTTTGCCTTAGCTGGGGGCGTTTTCTCTGGTTCGGGGTCGCATGGGACTATCTCCAGCTTTTGCAGATGGACTTTTAGGGCAGAGTTCACCTTGTCGCGCAGGTCAGGCCAAATCACGGTCGTGCTTGTCCTTAGATCCGCCAACAGCGAAGAATCGTGGCATCCGATGACCAACATTCCCTGCCTGATTGACAGCGGACGAGTCTTGAGCGCGTTAGCCTGCCCAACAAATAGCGGCCAGGCCCTTTTCAGTCTGTCAAATTTCATGGCGTCAACGCCGCCAGCTTCCATTTCCGCAAGGTGGCACAATTCGCCCTTCCCTCTCCACTTTTTTGTCCGACCGACCATTTAATGCGCCAATCCTCTGCCAAATTGTGTTCGAATAGGATACTTGCAAAACCCCCAATTGTCAATTGAGCTTCTTGCAAAACTCGGCTAATTTCGTGAGCAAGACTCCGTTCAGCGTGGACGCTCAATCTGACTCTACCCCTAGTTTTATCTTTCGTCCTCTGGACGATAGGCCAAGCAACTTGCTTGGGAATTATCCACTTGAATTGGACATGAGAATTTGGTAGT
>Ga0268262_10005077_pt1 | contig 13222 bp, 17 predicted proteins | sample TergutNc150P3_FD_190354 | JGI IMG/M metagenome (GOLD analysis project Ga0268262, IMG submission 190354) | Nasutitermes corniger P3 segment gut microbial community from laboratory colony in Florida, USA - Nc150 P3 (SPAdes) (version 2) | ecosystem: Host-associated > Arthropoda: Insects >... | reverse complement strand
TACAAGGAGCAGTTCGGCGTTATCGTGATATGCGATAGCGAAGCCCAACAGGAGGCCGTGTACACCAAGCTGGCTGGCGAGGGCTATAACGTAAGGGTGGTAAAAACATGACATTCGAAGTACACAACAGGGTTTCAGATTTCAACTCATACCGCGCTGCGCGGGTAAAATCATTATTCAATGCCGAGAACGGTTGTAACTTTGACCTCATCGCCAATATCGAGTTTCCCGATGAGTGGCAGATAGGCGTTATTGTCGGGCCAAGCGGTTCCGGTAAAACGTCATTGGGAAAAAAGATTTTCGGCGCGGATAAAATCATCAACCTTGACACAGGGTGGGATACCGGCAAGCCCATTATTGACGATATAACAGGCGACTTCGATGAGGTCTGCTCCGCGCTCTCCAGCGTTGGCCTCGGCAGCGTTCCCTCGTGGCTGCGTCCATTCGCGGTATTGAGCAACGGCGAGAAGTTCAGGGCAGGGCTGGCGCGGCTCTGCATAAACCGGCCCGATGAGGTTGTGGTCGATGAGTTCACCTCGGTTATCGACCGGCAGATTGCGCGTATCGGCAGCCTCGCATTTCAAAAGCAATGGCGGCGCGGAAACACCGGCCAGAAAATTGTACTCCTCACACCGCACTATGATGTCCTTGACTGGCTTGAGCCGGATTGGGTTTTCGATACAAAAGACGGTCGGTATGAAAGGGGGAGGCTTCGTCAACGGCCAAAGTTTACTCTCGAAGTTCAGCAGGTCGACCAAAGTTACTGGAAATATTATAAGCCGCATTACTATTTAGACCTTCCCATGCCGATAGCGGCCCGGTACTTTATCGGAACGGTTGACGGCGAGCTTGCCTGTCATTTAGCGGTGGCCTGTAAGTTCGAAGTTAAATGTTATCGCGCCACCAGATTGGTTACGATGCCGGAGTGGCAGGGTGCAGGAGTGGGTACGAAATTTCTTGATTTTATTTGCCAATATCATCTTGACGGCCACGGCCTCGGAGGGCATAAATATCCGACCCTGTTCCACACCTCGCACCCGCAGCTCTGCGGTGCGCTGCGCCGGAGCAAGAAGTGGACGCAGGTCTCCGCAGTTCTATACGGTGGCAATAAAGTGAAAAGCCAGAAAAGCATTTCCCGAACATCGAAATCCCACGTCCACATGAACGCTGGTTACGGAGGCCATTTCCGAGCCGTCCAGGGTTTCAAGTATCTGGGAGCGCGAGGGACACCGAAATGAAAATCTTTTTATTCGGGCAGAAGTCATTCGGGGCTGCGGTTCTGAAACGGATCATCGAGGACGGCCACACCATAACCGGCGTGGCTGTGCCTGAACCTGGGCAGTATTACGACAAAGTTCACGGCCTTGCCTTGAGGCACCGGATAACGGTACTCCACGCTGATAAAATAAAATCGACCGATATTCCTGCGGAGACGGAACTCATTATCGCGGCGCACAGCCACCACTACATTTCGGAAAAGGCGATAGAGCGCGTAAGGCATGGCGGTATCGGGTATCACCCCTCCGCGCTTCCGCGCCACCGTGGGCGCGATGCCGTGCGCTGGACTGTCGCAATGAAAGACCCGATAACTGCCGGCACCGTGTATTGGCTCAATAACAAAGTGGACGGAGGCGACATACTCGCGCAAAGGTTTATTCACGTTTCTATTACCGAGGACTTTCACGCGCTGTGGCAGCGGTTATTTGAAATCGGCGTTGATATGCTTTCCGCTGCGGTGCGGGACGTTTCCACAGGGCAAGCGGGGAGGACACCGCAGAACCAGTTATATGCGACATGGGAACCGCCATTCGATACCCATGCGCGGCTGTACAGGCCGGAACTTCTGGCGATAACTTAATTCAGGGAGGGAACTATGATCAGTTTCAGTAATGACAGCACAGACGGCTTAATCGAGATAACCATATTCATTGAAATATGGCGCGTCAAGGAGTTTTTCTGGAAAATCATTAACCGCTTCTCGCTGTGGCTCGGCAAGGGCTGGTACTTTATCGACTGCGGCTATTGCACCAGAAAAAATGGGAAGATGATTTGCCTTTCTCAAGCGAGCTATGAGAAAGGCAAGTTATGCGATCCGAAGGAGTGTCATGATGCCTAGATCAGACGGATTAGCGGCTGGAGTAAGGACACGGTTCTCCAGTTCGTACCAACCGGCGAACCGGGGCCGGAAGCCATCGCAGTTGAAGGCATGGATAAAACAGAACAATGTCAGCAGCGATGATTTTATTGCCATTTTCACAACAATTATTGCGACACATACCCTTGAGGAACTTGAGGTGATGGTCAATGAGCAGAACAAGCCGAAACTGCCGGTTATTGTTGCGCTCTGTATTTCGGCCTTCCTGCGCGACATGAAAACCGGAACTCTCACGGCAGCGAACAGCATCCTTGACCGTATCATGGGCAAGCCCACGCAACAGATCAATTTCGGTGGTGGCAGCGGCACTGAAATACCGACAGACCCCAGGGAGAGAGCCGCGCTTGTGGAGCAGTTGAGAAAAGAAATTGAACTTGGGAAGCTCCCCTCCGTGGCAGAGATTGACGAAATGAAACCGGCCACGCCGGTCAAGCCCCGGACTAAAAAGGCCAAAAAAGGAGATACCGAATGATTTTCATATTTGCATTATTCTTTTTATTACTCGGTTTTATTGGCGGTTTATTTACCGCCTGTGGCTACACCCTCGATATGCTCCGAGACAGCGCAAAAAACGGCACACCTTTTATCAGCAAGTATCGCATAACTCTTTTAGGTGAAGAAAATCAGGAATAAATGCCACGAGTATCAGCTGGTGTCAGGGACATCACCGATGATGACATTTGGAAACTCATGTATCTGCGCCGGTTGGAGGCCATTGACCATCACCTTAATTTTATGTCCTATACCTGGACTAACCAGACGCGGCCTTTCATTGTTGGATACCATACCCGGCAAATATGCGCCTGTATCGATTATGCGATTGATAAGTTCCGGCAGGGGAAAAGCACTTATTGGGTGATCACCGTTCCGTTTCGGCACGGCAAGAGCGAAATCATCAGCCGGAAACTACCGGCGCACTTTCTCGGCCTGTTCCCAGACTGCAATGTTATTCTCTGCGGCCACACCACGGAGTTGACCGAGGGCTTTTCAAAAACAGCGCGTAACCTTGTCAGGACAAAAGCGTACCAAGAGTTATTTCCAACTATCGAAATTGACCCCGGCTCAAGCAGCGGGGCGCACTGGAAAATAAAAGACCACGAGGGGGAGTGTTTCTCCAGCGGCTTGCTCGGCAGCCTTTCCGGGCAGGGGTATCACCTCGGCCTCCTCGATGACTATTGCCGGAACCGCGCTGATGCGGAATCGCCGACCATGCGCGAAAAGATGTGGGACGCTTTCACAAATGACTTTATGACAAGGGGCGCGGAGGTTTCCATAACCATCGTTCTAGCCACGCCGTGGCACATTGACGATATAATCGGGCGCATAAAAGAAAGCCAAAAGCATGATCCAGAATTTCCGAACTTTAATTTTTTGAAGTTCCCCGCGTTAAGCGACCGTTATGCTTCCGGCACGTTGTTCCCGGAGAGGTTCAGCAAGAAATGGTACACCCAACGCCGGGCCATATTGGGGGAGTACGGTTTCTATTCGCTCATGCAGCTTGACCCGAAAAAGCGCGGAGGCAATTTACTCAACACCGATTGCATTATCCGACACGCCAATCTTTCCGAGTACCCGAAAAATCTCCGCTGGTTTCGGGTCTGGGACTTGGCGCATACTGCAAAGCAAAGGGCAAAACAAGACCCGGACTGGACTTCCGGCACGTTACTCGCTTTTCAGATACAGGATAATATGATTCACCTTTGGATTAAAAATGTTGTCCGCATGAGGGATAACGCGCCGGAGCGCGATGCAAAGATTAGGCTTCTCGCAAAGCAGGACGGCCCCTATGTTAAAATCGGCATAGGCAACTCCCTCGACAGCAAGGACGGCATAGCGACCTTGAGAAAAATACTGAACGGCAAGCGCATGGTTTATTCCGTGCCGGAGAACAAGGACAAGGTAGTCCGTGCCACGCCGCTTGAGCCGATATTTCAGGCTGGCAATGTTCATGTTCCCCTGAACGCGCCGTGGCTCAAGGATTGGCTGGAGGAGGTCGAGGCATTTCCGCTTGGCAGCCATGACGATCAGGTTGATAACCTTTCCGCAGGGTACGCGCTATGGGATACGCAGGGCGTCACCGATGCCCTGTATGATAATTAAGTTGATTTTTTTTAGTGGCAATGGTATATTTGAATGGGAGATAAAATTATGGATTTATTGATAGTTGATGATTTTCAAAAACCGGATCAAAGATTTTTCGATATATTAAATTTTAATGTAACCAAACTTGAAAAAGACGAAGGCAGGATACACAGCCCAAAATACTTGTTGGATTTTACAGTTAAATTGATTGATGATAAAAATGATCCAAATAGTAGTTTTAGAATAATGCCTGTTAATATATTATGTGATAATTATGCTGCTGCCCACAGCCAGAATTTAATTATTGTAGGAGGTTAAATAATGTTTCAACATATAATGCACCCGCGCCGATGCGGAAAGACACAAAGTATAGCCGAAATTAAAAAGCTGAATGAGTTTATATTTAATAATACGGAAGATATTCCCCTCGCTCCTAAAGAGTGGCATCAAAAGACCGGTGAAGAAGTATTACAGGATTTAATGTCCTTTCTGAAAAGACCCGAAATGAAGGAGGACAAACTCAAACCATATTGGTCTGCGGAAAGATTATCAGATAAAAAAGAAGTGGAACGGCTGACTAATGAAAGAAGTGGATTGCAAAAATATTATAACTACCCATACCCAACTGGTGAAATTTACTTTTTAGGTTATATAAATACAGATAACGGTCGAGGCGACAGGTGGTATTTGCGTGATTTGGGACGTATAATTGAAACAACGCTTAAGCCAGAGTGCGGGAGTTTAATGTTTGAAGGAAAATTCTCATTGTAGATAAGTAATAAAAAGTTTCAACAATCTGCCGGGGCTGTTGAAACAAAAAATAATCCAAGGGGGGATTATATGAGCGATACAAAGCCCGGCATACTCAAGACCATTCATGACGGCTGGAGCAATTTAATTTCCGGTCTGAACTCATCAAAAGCAGCCAAGAAAAAAGAAACGCGCCATGTATTTGACGGTCTCCTTTCCGATCAGGAACTTGATTCCCTTTTCGTTGAGGACGGCCTCGCGGCGCGGATTGTGAAACTCCTGCCCGATGATATGTACCGCGAGGGATGGGAATACGACTTTCCTGATCTTGACGAAATCAAGATAAAGGAATTAACCGACATTTATGCTGCTACTTTTGAGGAGATAGACGCATTAGGAAAAATAAAAGTAGCAACGTACTGGAACAGGCTCAAGGGCGGCTCGGCAATCCTCATTTCCGTTATTGACGGCTTGGATATGTCGCAGCCATTAAACCCGAAAAAAATATCACGGTTTGAAAAGTTGAAGGTTCTCGACAGAACCGAGATTGACTTCAAGAATATTCAATGGCAAACCAATCCGGCACTTCCACGCTTTGGGCTGCCAGAACTGTATCCGGTAAAGTTTGGCATCGGCGATACCTATCAAGATACTCAACTGGTTCATTACACCCGCATAATTGAATTTCACGGCGATACATTGCCACGGCAATCGGAGACCTCGCTGTCGCCGGAACAACGGTTCTGGGGAGTATCGGTTCTGCAACGCGCCGAGGACAGGCTGCAAACGGTCGGCTCATCGCTCGGCAGTATAGACCAGCTTTTACAGGAAATGAGCATTGGAAAGTTTAAGTTCAAAAACCTTGCCGACATACTGGCAAGCCCAGAGGGTAAAGATATCCTCATGCGCCGCGTGGAGGCAATGGACTTAACACGCTCCGTTTTCAGGTCGCAATTCTTTGACGTGGAGGAGGACTTTACTCGTGATGCCGTAAGTTTCCAGGGAATACCGGAGGTTCTTTATATTCTTTTCATGTTGGTGTCTGCTGATACCGGTTACCCGATAACGCGCTTATTCGGTGTTTCCCCTGCCGGCATGAACTCGACCGGCGAGAGCGATATGCGTAATTATTACGATGGTGTACGCTCCCTGCAAAACACAGAAGCCTATCCGATTATTTTACGGATTGCGCGGATAGTAAGCCAGTGGAAAAACATTCAAGAACCTTATATCGAGTTCCTGCCTCTCCAGACCATGAACGAAAAGGAGGAGGCAGAGCTTGAGAAGTTGAAAGCGGACAAGGAAAAAATCGAGGCCGACACATACAAGGTCTATATTGATATGGGAGTTCTTGAGCCTTATCAAGTAAAGTTCCTCAAATATGGAACTACCCTTGACAATATTCCTGTACCAAAAGAATTTGAATTACCGCCTGTTGTAACCACGCCAGCCGCCAAGCCGGAAGATGAACCGCAGGAAGGCGAAGATACAGAAGGCGAGCCGGAAGAATAATGGACGATACAATCCGCGCCGCGCTGGTGAACGTAATAAAATCCAACCGCATGAAAATGAGCCGCGCACAGCGCAGCCGAGGCATTAAGACGCAGAGGTGGCTTTATCCGTTGGCAACCGAGACGCGGTATGGCTCAAGCTATCGCGCATGGGTAAGACCCATGATAGTATACGTCCATAATTACATTAAAGAAAATCATGAGGAAATCCTGCGCGGCGATTCCACGGACTTCCGCGCCGATAGCGCGGAGACCGTATCGGCCACACGCTTGGACGCTGTGCCGGGTAAAACTTTCAAAATAATGATTGATTCCCTGAACGGTTGGCTTGGGCAGTACGTTCCAGAAGATAACGAATCGGTATCCGGCTCGGCGATATATATGGGGCTTGGTAAAATAGCTGACAGCGTTTTTGATTTCAATGAGGGGCAATACGAGAAGGGCGCGAAGTCTATCTTTGGTGTAGAGTTTCCTGTTGGCGAGGACTGGTGGCCGGATGCGCGGGACACATGGGCAAATAATAATTATCAGATTATCCGCAGCGATATGCAGAGGTATATCAGCCAAATAAATACGCTCACGGAACAGGCCGTGACTACTGGCGCGACAGTAAAAACTCTGCGGGAACAAATACGAAAGTTAGATGATACTATTACAAAAACCCGCGCTGACTTCATAGCTAGAGACCAGATCGGAAAACTGAATGGGCAGATTACCCAAATGCGAATGGAGAGCATAGGGCTAACAATGTACATCTGGGAAACTGCTGGAGATGAGAAAGTACGTTCTACCCATGTGCCAATGGACGGACGGCTTTGCCGTTGGGATGATTCCACGGTTTTAAGTGATGATGGTGGTAAGACATGGGTTGATAGACCTATGGGCGCGGTGCAACTTCACCCTGGCATGGACTATCAATGCCGGTGTACAGCGACAGCATATTGGCAGGAACTAGTAGGTGAAGCAGATTCACAAATTGACCTTCTCTCTGAAAACTCTTATAATATGCTAACTCCAAATAGTGAAGGATTAAGGGTAATGTCTCCACCAACGGCAAATTCACATAATAGTAATGTACAAAACAATCAACAAATTTCTGAAACTCAACGGTTATCACAAAACCAAGCCGCTACAGCTAATTATGTAAAAATAAAATATCCTGATGATAAATTTATTTCTAATATATCCCAATTAAAAAATCAGAACAAATATACAAAAGGACTTGTTATACCGAAAGGTGTTAAAGTAGCAGAAGCAAGAATGCCAAATAGTGCCGAGCAAAGAAGGACTTTGAAAAAAGAACTTCGACAGGCTTCGATACTGGCAAATAAAGGAAACTCTGTCTATCTCATTCCTGAACGTGGAGGCTATGGCGAGACATTCAAAGATGCCGTTGTTAATGGGACATTGTATGAATTCAGAGAAATTACTGGAAAGGCAAGAACCCTTGAATGGGAATTTGGGTATGCCAAAGAAAAGAAAGGTAACGATACCAATGTATTTATAAGCATAGAATCTAAAATAAGTAAGCATGAGGCGCGGCGCAGGATTGGTATGGTTTTGGAACGGCATCCTGAATACACAGGGAAAATTATCGTTTCTTTCAATGCGTTAACAGCCGAAGAAAAAATATACTTTTGGGATACTATGGATTTGAGGTAAAAAAAACCCCTGCCATAAGGCAGGGTCGGCTAGGAAGGGCTGAACTGAATCATAACCCCTCCTAGTTTCAATATATGGCAATCCATAGTGATTGTCAAGCGTTTTTTGCCGGAAAAATGCTGAAAATCCAGATTTGGGAGAGGAATCATGGAATTAACGGCAGAACAACAGGCAAAATTCAAGGATTTATGCGCGGAAATCCAGCCCGGCGAATATGGTCGGGTGGTGGTCGCTTTTACCGGCGACCCTGGGAATTTCGTTCAGATTACCGGGGAAAAGAACTTCCGGTTTCATAACGAGAACTCCGTGCCAACCAACGGAAGGCCTCAAAACAGGCAGGGTTCAGGCCGATACGGTGGCCAATAAAAAAAATCACAAATTTTGCATTTTTCACTTGACAGAAATCTCATTTGAGACTATCCTTTTCTAAAGAATGAGATTTGGTCGGCTGACCGAATACGGAAGCCAGCCGGAACAATGTAGGGTTTTCATGCCCTGCCCTGTTCCGGCTGGCTTTTTTTATTGCCTTGGAGACTTTAATGGCAAAACCAGCAGGACAGGTAAAACGGTACGATTCCACCGATGTCGGCAAGTGGATGACAACGCCATTCACAAAAGGTGGAGACGGCTTTCTTACAGGCCGCGCTATTGTCACGAGCGTTGGCGTTTTCACATACCTAAATACTGACGGAACAACCACAAAAGAATTACGTCTGCCGGAAGAAGTATTTGCACGAGAGAGCCTGGACTCCATGAAACTCAAGCCGATGACGAATGATCACCCTTCCGAAAAAGTAAATCCCAACAATGCCAAAGTTCTGCAAATAGGAAGCCTCGGAAGTAATGTTTCGGATTGGGTAGACAACTATGGACACAAGTACCCGGAAGATATGCTGGTTGACCGTGGGCGCGGAAACGGCTCTGACGGTTTTCACGTTTCTATTGATTTAACAATCACAGACGCTGCCGCAATAAAAGACGCGGAGAACGGAAAACTCGCTCTCTCGATGGGGTATACCTGCGAGATTGAGGAGACCTCTGGTGTGTGGTGCGGCATGAATTATGACGCAATACAACGCAATATCCGTTATAACCATTGCGCTCTTGTTGACGGCGCACGAGCCGGTGACGCTGCGAGAATTCGTTTTGATAACAACGATATTCACTTGGACTGCGGAGACGCTGTCCGTGTAAATATGCCCTCTGGGGAAACCAGAGGAGACCAAGCCCAAAATCAGGAGGATAGGACTATGAAGTACAGGCTTGATAACGGCATGGAATACGAAGCCCCAGATGGATTTGTACAGGCATACGTAACCATGAAGGAAAAAGCGGATGCCGCGAATACTCGCGCAGACGCTGCGGAAAAAGCTGCGACCGATAACAAGGCCGCGCTTTCAAAACTGGAAGCCGAGCGTGACACCGCAGCGGCTCGCGCCGACAAAGCGGAGAAGGAATTGAAGGTCGCGCAGGACGCGCTCAATGATCCGAAACGCCTTGACGCAGCTATCGAAGGCAAGCTCGCGCTCCATGACGCGGCAAAGAAAGCCGGTGTCGAAATCAAAAACGACATGACCGACTCCGACATCAGGAAGGCTGTCATTCTTTCCGTGTTCCCCGAATCCAAATTTGACGGCAAGGACGAGACGTATGTATCGGCTCGCTTCGATGCCACCGTTGAGTTCCTCAAGACCCGCGCAGACGGCAAGAGCCGCATTGTCGCCGGTGAGAACTTCAATGGCCAGACCCGGCGCGATTCCAGTTCTGCCCATCAGGACATGGTGGACAAGCTGTATCGCATGAGCAACAACATCGATGATGACGTTGCTTTGGGAGAGGAGGATTAATCCATGAGCGACAGAGATTTATACGCAGAACCGCCAAGAGCTATTGCGGGGCAAACCCACGGCCTTTCCGGTCACACCAGAACCTACGCCGCTGGCGAGAAACTTTATCCCGGCGAGCCTTTGTTTGGCATGGTTGGCGATGATGAGCATTGCTACAGGGCGCACGTCAATGCCAAAACCGTCACTTTCTCCGGGCCGCTTGTCCAGGGTAACAAGGTCGCAGTAACCATCAACGGCATTGCATTGGCAGTTGTCGAATTTGTTGATTCCAGCACCGCAACCATTGAGCGAATTGTCCGGGGCATTGACACCAACACCGCGCTCGGAGAACGCGGTGTTAATGCTTTCATTGTTGAGGGTGTTAACGCCTTCACCATTGTTGGCCCTGGTATTGACATAACGGTTGTTGTCACCGTAACCGAAGGCGCGAGCCAGCCATCGGCCAGCGTTCAGGCCGACACCAACATGAAGTTCATTGGCGTTGCCGAGCATACCGAACTTTCCTCTGTTAAAGGCACCGGCTTCTATGACATTGACGACTCCGTCAACGTCAGGGACGGTGGCGACATCTATGCGCTGGTTCACGACAATGCCTTTCCCTCGGACAAAGAACCGGCATACATCGATATTGCTCAAGGCGTTTTCACCGACATACCCGGTGGCAACTATGATTGTGGCTGCTTTTTCCGCAGCAACAAACAGGACGGACTTGCCCGCGTTGAAGTGCGCGGCATGAAATAAGGAGGAGTAAGCAATGGCTGGTAATACCAAACTTTCAAACCGCTTGGATAAAGCGGAAGCAGCTTTTTTCGCTCGTGAAACTGAATTCATCATGACGCGGACTTTTGACGCGAAGCCACCGGAGTTCAAGGGGCTTCTGCTGGTGCCTATGGCGAGAGGTCTGCCGCTTGGAATTAACGAGATCACCTACCGCAGATACTTTGAGGCCGGTGAGTCCAAGATTATCGCCGACTATGCCGAAGACTATCCGAGGGTAGACGTATTCGGTGAGGAGTTTACCGCAAAGGTATACGACATCGGCGACAGCTTCGGATATTCAATCCGGGAAATCCGCGCATCTATGCGCGCCCAAAAACGGCTTGACCAACGCCGCGCCCTGGCCGCGAGAAGGGCGAATGAAAGCAAACTCAACAAGATGACGCTTCTGTCCTCGACAGACTGCGGCACTTATGGAATGCTGGACTTCCCCGGCATCACGGAAGCCACCCTTCCTGCGGACGGAACTGGCGGTTCGACTTCATGGCGCAACAAATCCGCTGACCAAATCCTGCGCGACCTTACCGACCTTCTCAATGCGGTAATCCACCCGACAAACGGAAGGGAAACACCCGATACTCTCCTGCTGCCGCTTAAGGTTTATACCGACCTTACCACGAGGCGGCTCGGAAGCACGGAGATATCTCTGCTGAAATACATAACAGATAACTTCCCGCAGATCAGGAAAATCGACTGGCTCAATGAACTTACCGGCATCGGCGCGGGTGGCAGGAATCGTGTATTCATTGGGAAGATCGATTCCGACCACATCGAGAACCAGATCGTAACCTACTTTGAGCAACTGGATATTGAGCATAAAGGCGGTACATACACCATTCCCTGCCAGTCCTCAACCGCAGGGGTATTGATCTATTACCCGCAGGCATTCGCCTATGCGGACGGAGTATAAGGAGGCCACAGATGTTTGTTAAATACTCTCCGAAAAATCCGCACATAAAAATTATTCCCTTACTGCCTTTCAAGAAAAATGGCGAGGGATACACCTTTGACAATGACACAATCATGCTGCGGCCCGGCACAAATGAAATTAACGATAAGGAATGGGAGGCCGTAAAGCCGCACATTAAAGACCTTATCGGAAAAGAAATTGTGGTAATTGATACTCCGGCAAAATCCGGCGCGAAGGGAAAAGACCAGAAAGCCAAGTCCCTGAAAGATGTGCCGGTCAAAACCGCAAGGTTGATCATCGAAGGTTGCCAAGACCCCAAGACGCTCAAGAAGTGGTTTAATCAGGAACTGCCTGACGAACTGCTGCTTGTGGTTTCAAAACGTATGCGGCAACTCAAGGTTGAGCCGGATGATATCAAGAATGACGATGTCAACCTTGACGACCTCAAGGGCAGCACCACAAACGAGGACGGATCCGGCAAACCTACAAAGCCCGAAAAGACCGGCAACACCGATGACCTCACCGGCGATGATACCGGCAGCGGTGACGATGATGACGACACCGATGACGATGATCCTATTCCTGACTTTGACGGCTCAAGGGGTGAAGGCAATTAACCTATGGCACTTGACGCTCGCCAGATAATCCAAAGCATCTGTCCGGAATTGTTCGGTAGCCCTGAACTGGAAGTATTTCTACAAATGGCTATCGAACTAACGGACAGAGGCTTTTTTGGGACGCTGTATTCTTACGCTGTCGCGTACAGGGCTTGCCACCTTTTCACAATCACCGGTGGCGGGAACAGCAGTAATGGCGCGTTGGGCATGGGGCAAATAGCCAGCATGAGCGAAGGTGGCCTTTCCGTAACCTTCGCTCAAAATCAACCTACCGAAACCAGCACCAGCGGATTAGACACAACTAAATACGGAAAATTGCTGATCGGAATTATGAAAGCACGTCCAACTATGGGCGTTAATTCTGCCGGGCTTCGCAGACCACGGCAATAAGGAGAACTATCATGGGAGAAAAAAAATATAACTACACTACCAAAGTCAACCAGCCGCAGAAGGTCGCGGGAATAACGCTCGACAAAAAAGAGGGTGTAATAACCGAGCGCGAATTGAAAGCCCTGAAAAAAGACCCTTACGGCGCGTCTCTCCTTGAAAAAGGATTGTTGATTATTGGTGAGGAAGTTACGTCTGATGCTCCGGCACCGGTACCTGCTGGTACTACCGAGGGCGCAGCCGCAACGGAAAGCGAGGTTATTCCGACTTTTGAAAACCCTGCGGAATAAGGAATAAATCATGGAGCAGGGGCATACCGACACCGACATGGGATTGGACGCAATCTTTAAGGAAACTGAAAAGCTAAAATCCATGTGCGTGAAAGTTGGCATAACCGAGGATGTCGGCTCGCAGACCGTTGATGGCGCTGCTACCCTTGCCCAGATTGCGGCTTGGAATGAGTTAGGCGTTCTAGGCCCCCCCATAAGCGAGAACGGTGGCGACAAATGGTTTATACCGCCACG
>Ga0268262_10005076_pt1 | contig 13226 bp, 7 predicted proteins | sample TergutNc150P3_FD_190354 | JGI IMG/M metagenome (GOLD analysis project Ga0268262, IMG submission 190354) | Nasutitermes corniger P3 segment gut microbial community from laboratory colony in Florida, USA - Nc150 P3 (SPAdes) (version 2) | ecosystem: Host-associated > Arthropoda: Insects > Digestive... | reverse complement strand
TGATAACGCTGTCAGGGCTATCCCCCAAGGAGCAAATGCGGTTACCGGTTGTTATTCGTCCTTACGGGGTCAGTTTTCTGCCCCAGCAAACGTTACAACCGGTAATTGTTCTCGGATCCCGGATCCTGCCGAACACCTACACTATACCGAATAACCGCATATTTTTATCATAGCTTCGTCCTTGCATATAATAAGCGCGTTATAATCTACATTTAATAGTTGATTATTAACAATACTTTTCTTTAAAATTGCCATGTTTGTAGAGCCAAAGCCCACAAATATATTGGTTATTTTATGTTTATCCTTTAATCTTGCCTTCTCAGTGTCAATCCAATGAAACGGTATTAGTTTTGTTATGGGATTTTCCCATAAGAATTTGCGCGCCCTGACTTCATAAGGGTTAAAAAACCTTATTTTCCCCAATGCGTTTTCTATATATGAAAAATGTTCGGCGCGTTCCAAAAACCTGTACATAATACGGACATCCAGTTTGATATCGGTTGTTTTTTTCTCCTGATCCTCTGTTAAAACAATGCGGCCATTCTCCTTTTCAGGTTTAACTGATTCGATAATATAATCCGTCATAATCTTGGCAATTAAAAGATTTATTTCGTCCTGTTCGGACATTGAAATAACAATGGTTTTTAATTTACAACGCATTGCCCCAGCTTTATTTAGCGCGTGGGAAAACGCTTTGTATGTATCTTCTATGTCCCCTTTTATTTCTTTTACCGTAACAACTGCGTATCCTTTGTCGATTAGTTCCTTCTTTTTATCGATTTGCTCCGTTTGAATTATTACCGTCGTTTGCCGTTTTTGTTTGGGAGCAAGATTCTTCAAATATATTCCCGCCTGCCCGTCACAGCCAATTACGATATATTTTTTGCCCATAGAAATCAGGAAGACGCGGATTTTATTTATCATATTTTTGCCGAAGTATTTAACAGCGACCAAAAATGTCAGGGATACGGCGGCAATAAAATGTATAATTGCGGCGGCAAAGAAATATTTATTGTCTTTCGCCAATTTGGGAAACCAGGAAATGAAGAAATCGCCGCCGAATGTTTTTATGGAATAAGAAAAACTTCTCAAAATAATAAACAACGGAGAAAACGAAACATCGGCGTCATTATTATAAACAAGGGCAAATGAATATAAAGCCATTCCCGCAAAAAGCGTGATAACAAAATAAACCGCGTATATCCAGTCCTTTCCCTCTTTTTTCTTCGCAAGAAAATTAAAGAAAAACGCGCCTAAAATGGCCAATGTTACCAATATGCCGTAATAATCCTTAAACATAATTTTTTACCCTGTTTTTCTCAGAATATTTTCCGAACCTATCCGAATAAATTTTTCGGTTTCGGTTACTGTTACGCCGCAGGCGCAAAGACGCGGTGAAAGGATTTTTATTAACTTGTGCTTTAGATCATTAATATCCGTAAATGAATCCGTAATATAGTTCGCGCTCAAGTTTGTTTTTAGTTCATCAACGTCAAACTCGCGCTTTTCCCGCCAATCCTGGATAAAGCAGTATAGCTCCCGGGGCCTTTGGTTTTGCGCGTGCGCGGCTATGGCGACATCGACTTCTTCCAGTGTGTATTTCCCGGCCTTTGAACGAAACAACGCTATGAAGATATCGGCTTTTTTTACCTGTTGATCGTATTCGCTTTGTTTCCGCTCGCCTTTAAACATCGGATCAAAAACTTCCCATTTAAGCAGGCGTACCCTGACAGCCGTATCCGCAAGCAGCGAATTAATGTCGTTAAACAAATCGCCGATATGCGCCCGTTCAAGGTCCAGTTCCGACGATGAAGCCAAAAAGACTTTGATTTCATTTTCAGTTTGATTCATTTTCCGTCCTCTTTTTTATTTCCGCAAGTTTCTTTTTCAGCTCTTTGGCTTCTTTGTTTTTTGACAGTTTTTCTTTTACATTGATTAGGTTTTCGATTACTTCAATAAGGTCATTGTTGTATTCATTATGATCCTTATCAACAAGATGAGCATAGATTTCCTGCGCTTGGGTGTAGCTGTATTCGGCTTCCGCAAAACGCCCGGTATCTCTATATAATTCAGCCAAATTACTCAGCCTCAACGCCAAATCGGGGAAATAAACACCGGGGTTAGCTTCCAAAAGTTTAAACGTGATTTCCAGCGCTTCGGCATAGTTATCTTCGGCTTCTGTGTAACGTTTAGTATAGCTTTGCGTAAAGGCCAAATTATTTAATATCCTTGACAGACACAGTAAATAAACTTCGGAGTCAGTTTCTGTCTTTCTATAAATTTCCAGCGCTTCGGTAAAATTATCTTCTGCTTTTGAATAACACTTGGTATAGCTTTGCAGAAGAGCCAAATTTTGCAGCATATCTACCAGATCAAGTAAATATTCATCGGGATTGCTTTCCGCTAATTTGCGCTTGATTCCCAGCGACTCGGTATAACTGCCTTCCGCTTCTATATAGCGTCCGGTATCGCTTTGCAGAAGACCCAGATTATTCAGCGCTATTGCCAGAGCAGGTAAATACACATCGGGGTTGACTTCCGCCAGTTTACGATAAATTCCCAGCGACTCTGCATAACTGCCTTCCGCTTCTGTATAGCGCCCGGTATCGTTTTGCAGGTTAGCCAGATTATTCAGCGTAGTTGCCACATCAGGTAAATACACATCGGGGTTGGCTTCCGACAGTTTACGCCTGATTCCCAGCGACTCGGCATAGCTGCCTTCCGCTTCTGCATAGCGCCCGGTAACTTTCTGTAGGATAGCCAGATTATTCAGCGTAGTTGCTACATCCGTTAAATACACATCGGGGTTGGCTTCCGCAAGTTTACGCCTGATTCCCAGCGCTTCGGCATAGCTGCCTTCCGCTTCTTTGTAACGCTCGGTATCTTTTTGCAGAAGACCCAGATTATTCAGCGTTATTGCCAGGTCCGGTAAATACGCGTCGGGGTTGGCTTCCGCCAGTTTACGATAAATTCCCAGCGACTCGGCATAACTGCCTTCCGCTTCTGTATAGCGCCCGGTATCTCTTTGCAGAAGACCCAGATTATTTAACGTATTTACCAGATCCGGTAAATACGCGTCTGGGTTGGCTTCCGCCAGTTTACGCCCGATTTCCAGCGCTTCGACATAGCTGTCTTCCGCTTCTTTGTAACGCCCGGTATAGCCTTGCTGAATAGCCAGATTATTCAGCGTTATTGCCAGGTCCGGTAAATACGCGTCTGGGTTGGCTTCCGCCAGTTTACGCCTGATTCCCAGCGCCTCGGCATAGCTGCCTTCCGCTTCTGTATAGCGCCCGGTATCTCTTTGCAGAACAGCCAGATTATTCAGCATAGATGCCAGATCCGATAAATACGCGTCGGAGTTGGCTTCCGCCAGTTTACGCCTGATTCCCAGCGCCTCGGCACAGCTGCCTTCCGCTTCTTTGTAACGCCCGGTAACTCTTTGCAGAATAGCCAGATTATTCAGCGAATTTGCCAGGTCCGGTAAATACGCGTCGGGGTTAGCTTCCGCCAGTTTACGCCTGATTCCCAGCGCCTCGGCACAGCTGCCTTCCGCTTCTTTGTAACGCCCGGTATTGCATTGCAGATTAGCCAGATTATTCAGCGTCATTGCTAAATACGACAAATACGCATCGGGACTGGTTTCTACCAGTTTCCTGAGTCTTGCCAATTCTTTCGTATATTTTTCTATAGCCTCATTGTGTTTATTCTGCCCGGCCAGGAACACAGCGTAATCAAACAAAACGGTCATCTCCAGGCCCAGCTTTTCCTGGAAATGCTCAATATTGGCGTAACACTTCTCAATTTCACTAAAACGATTTTTGTTTCCCGTATCAAGTTTAAGCCGGTCTATCTCCGTTAAAAGTATGTTAATCTCCTGCTCCGCGATCTTTTTATTTGTCTCTATCCTCGCGGCTAATACTTCATTCTCGTTTTCTAACGCTTTTAAATTGCTTATGCTCCCGTCCGGGTCCAAAACCTTCTTTGCCCTGTCCAATTCCCCGCGTTCTATACATTCAAGGGCGCGCTTTAGCCTCGCGTTATAGCCGCTTGCCAATGTCATTTTTGCGTAGTTTTGGTACAACGCAAGCGTGTCCTTTTCCATTGCAGCTATTTTGTCCTGAAGCTCTTCAATCTCTTTTGCTACCGCGCTTATGTCGTCCCATAGATCGTTGCGTTCCTCGCCTTCCGCTCCGAGTAATTCTATCCTGCGGTTTTCACGCTCCGCCTGCTTTCGGATCAGCTTTTTCTTTGCGTCCTGATAATCCTCGTTGTTGAGCAGGGCGTCAAAATCCAGCAGCCCGCTTACCGGAACGCCGCCCACTTTGATAACCGGAGTGCCGTGAATGTCCGCGTCTACTTCGTAGGCAAAGTCCTTCTGCTTTGCGTTGAGCCAGATGAGGAACTTGGCCTTAAGCGTGTCGTGGTGCTTGTATTGGTCGACGTAGTGCTCGTATTGTTCAGAGGCGAAAAAGCTTATTACCTTGTCCGCGTTTTTGTTCGCGGCGTTGACGAAAATGTGAATATCCGGATTCCCGTGCGTTTTCGCGTAGCGTTCTATCGCGCGGTTAAGTTTGTCCAGGGCAAATTCGTCGTTTTTGCCGCCCAAAATAAGCAGAAAATATTCGCAAGTTTCAAGCTCCGCGTCGATTTGTTTTTGCGGCTGTTCAAGGGACTCGCACAGCTCCTTTTCGCCTTTGAAAACGAAAAACTCGCCTTCCGCGTATTGGGCGTTAAGCCCGCAGAGAAAATCTCCGAAGCGTACCACGTCCTCTTCTGTGTCTTTGTCAAAGGCGGCAAATATTTTTACGCGCTTTTTCATGTTTGTAAATTATCTGCCTCTTTTAATATGGCCTCATTGATTTTATTCGCGGTCATTTTTTGCCTTTTAGGAAATATAGTATGATGTTTTTTTTGTTCTTTCAATACGTGCGCTTGGATAACCATTCAACAAACGTCGCTTGAAAATTATTCACATCCTGATCTGTCACTAAATAATCGGATTTTTCATTGCTTTGTTACGGAAATATGAGTCAAGCTTCATCGCGGGCGGATCTATTTTGACGTACACTTCGAATAACTCCAATGCTTTAAGGCGATGGTCATACGCTTCATCATAAAGCTCAAGCGCGTGTTTATTGTCTCCCGTTCTATCGTGTGAGATAATAAGATCCCACAGCGCCATTGCAGTGCCGGTTTGCTCGTAGATTTGCACTCTTGCGTCAAGGGATTTCCGGTAATACTCCCCCGCTTCTTTCGTTTTGCCCAGCGTAGTCAGGTAATTACCCATTTTTGTATACGATACCGACAGATCCCTAAGCGCAGATGTGGCGCCGGTTTGGTCGTAGATATATACATTCGCGTAAAGGGATTTCCGGTAAAACTCCCCGGCTTCTTCCGTTTTGCCCAGCGTAGTAAGGTAATCTCCCATTCTATCATACGACACCGACAGATCCCTAAGCGCAGACATGGTACCGGTTTGCATGTAGATTTGCGCTCTTACGTCAAAACATTTCACTAAATACTCCCCGGCTTCTTTCCTTTTGCCCAGCGTAGTCAGGTGATCACTCATATTATTATACGACATAGACAGATCCCTAAACGCAGAGGTGGTACCGGTCTGCTCGTAGGTTCGCTCGCATATGTCAAGGGATTTTCGGTAATACTCCCCCGCTTCTTCTGTTTTGCCCAGCGTAGTCAGGTGATCTCCCATTCTTCCATACGACACAGCCAGACCCCTAAGCGCAGAGGTGGTGTCGGTCTGCTCGCAGATTCGCTCGCACATATCAAGGGATTTCCGGTAATACTCCCCTGCTTCTTCCGCTTTGCCCAGCGTAATCAGGTGATTCCCCATCTTATCGTATGACACAGACAGATTCCTCAATGCCGACATGTCGCGAGTCTGCTCGTAAATTTGCACATTTGCGTCAAGGGATTTCCGGTAATACTCCCCCGCTTCTTCTGTTTTACCCAGCGTAGTCAGGTAATTTCCAATTCTGCTATATGACACAGACAGATCACTCAACGCCGATATGTCGCGGGTCTGCTTGTAAATTTTCATCATTGCGTCAAGGGATCTCCGGTAATACTCCCCGGCTTTTTTGCTCTCGCCTGTTTCCCTGTATAAATCCGCGATGGTAACTTCACCAATCGCCTTTGTTCTCAATGTAATGGCATCTTTCTGCTTTTCAAGTATAGTAATTGCCGTAAGCATCAATTCAATGCGAAAGGGAAGTGTTTTTTCCGGCAATAACGGCAAAATGTGCCGAATGATCGCCGTAATAGTCCAGCGTCTTGTCTTTTTCACATTTTTTACACTATTTGGCAATTTAATTAAAAACGCCGGGCCTTCTTTGTGTTCCGTATAAATATCCGCAAGCCCTTGTTCCAGTACGGTATGGTGATCATCAGCATATTCGGATATTACTTCCGCCGCGATATCCGGCCTGTTTGCCGCGCATAAATGGTGCATAATTTCACGTAACGCGAAATCGTCTTGCGCCATTACATTGACAAAATGAGCGACTATCCCATTGTTCAGCCGTTTCAATTCTTCCGGCATCTTTTTCCTGAGCGCCCGGCGCAGGCTTTGGTGGGAAAAATCCCATTGCTGCATATCGCCCTGCGAGAAATGACCGCGCATCATCTGCCTTAGCCATGAGAAATCCGCCGGGTTAAAATTCATTTTCAATTTCCTGAAAGCGCCTTCCATGTCGCTTTCCCGCAAGCCGCTTCGAGAGATCGCGATCATGCCGCAAACGCCGCGCACAAAATCTTTGCCTATGAGTTTTTCCAGGCGATCCAATATAGCCAGATACGCGCCTTCCGGATCGCCCGGCGTTTTGTCTATGCGCTCCCGCATGAATTTCGCGAGGGCTTCAGGCTGGCTAGCGCCGCCTTCCATGTATTTCTGTACCGTGTCCAGCTCGTAACGATCCATCATCACAAGGTCCTGGGTAATAAGGCTTAAATAGAGCGGGTTCCGCGCGGCGTGAGAGCCGTCCGGCGTCTGCTTTTGGAGAATGTGTTCCACCACCGCGCTACTGATCTGCTTGTGATAACGTTCTGCTATGCCGTGTATTATCGCCGCCTCGTCTTCTTTATTGATGGGCGGCATAGGACGCACTTCACCACCGAGTTGTTTGACCGCTTCCGTTTCCGGTCCGTCAATGATTGAACACAGCAGGCGAAAGTTTTCAGGAAGCCGCCCGCTGATCCACAGCATCCGCCGGGCTTCGTCACTGCCTGCCAGTTGATCAAGCGCGTCCACCACCGCCACAACCCGCGTTTTTGCGCAGGCGGAGAGCAGGAGCTCTGTGAAACGGTCTTTAAGTTCCTGGAATTTTGTTAAGTTTTCGCTGTCGTCTTCCAGCTCCAAATTTTCGCAAAGGATGTTAATAAAATATCGCAGCATATTTTCCGCAAGGCTTGAACGGGACGATATCCCGCAGCTAAACGGCAATAACAAACATTGGGTTTCGATTTCGTCCATTACCTTGCATAAAAGCCCGCTTTTACCGCTGCCTGCTTCTCCCTGCATCATAAGAAGCTGCGGCGTTCCTGTGCCTATGCAGAAAGCGGCCATATCAGCTATAGCGGCGGCTCTTCCGGCGAAATGCGCAGTCCGGCTTTCCCTGAAAGCTTCCTGCATGTCGTGTTCCTGCTCTTTCCAGTCAGGCGGCGTTTCGGAGGGTTCGCCCCATTCATCACGTAATTTTGTTATGATGTCCGCCGCCACCATATGCGCCCAGTCTTTGGAAACGACCAGTCCTTTTTTGCTGGCTCTGGCGGTATAGTTTTTTATATTTTGCGGAAAGCGGGTACGGATTTCTTTCTTCAGTTTTGCAAGCTTCTCACTGCCCTCAGCTTCATCTTGATAAATCAGGCGAAGGTTCTCCGGCATAGCCGCGTAATCAGGGCTTTCGCGGAAATAGAAAAGGCAAATCGGCTGATTTTTGGAGCGAAGAACGCCGTATTCGATTTCCAGCGCGGTAACGCTCATATTTGTATCTTCAAGCGAAAAACACGCCGCATTAAGTGCCGCTTCCATATTAAGGCGCGGCGGCGTCCAGCCGTAACGGTCTCCGATCAGGCCCAGAAAGAACGGGCGGCTGCGTTCGATTTCATCCAGGCAGGTGCGCAATATCTTGCGATTTAGTTCCGCCTCTGTTACAGCGGCAGTGTCCACGCCCCAGCGCAAATCGATAATTTCCACGGCGCGTCCGTACCTGGCCGCGAATTCATTTACATGAGGCAGCACGAAGTCCCGCAGCGCGTCGCGTTCGGCCTGCATATCGCGGAAGGTGCTGGATATGAATATTGATTTATTGGTGGTTTTCCTGGAGGGCATATGCTAACTCCTTAATTTGGTATTTACCGGCTTACTCAATAACCTTTAACTCACGGGGATAGTTGTGCAGAACTTCGTTTCCGTTCTCCCTGATCGCTACCAGGTTTTCGATGCGTACGCCAAAGCGGCCGGGAATGTAAATACCGGGCTCGATGGAAAACACCATGCCGGGTTTTATGGGAACTTTTACACCGGTATTGACTGAATCGCCCTCGTGAACGTCGATGCCCAGACCGTGGCCGGTACGGTGGGTGAAGTATTCACCGTAGCCGTGCTTTGCGATAATTTGTCGGGCTGCCATGTCCACGTCTTCAAGCAGGTTTCCCGGCAGGGCTTTGGCTTCCGCCGCAAGGTGCGCTTCCAAAACAATGTTGTATATTTTCACAAATTCCGCCTCAGGTTTGCCGAAGTGAAAGGTCCTTGTGCAGTCCGTGTAGTACCCATCGTAACGGCCCCAGAAATCGCAGAGAAGGCATTTTCCCTTCTCAATGACGGCTCTGCCTGTCGCGTAATGGGGTATCGCCGCGTTCGGGCCCGCCTGCACGGACGCGCCAAAATCATACACACCGTTACGGCTTATTTCCGCCGACAGCTCGGTAAAAAAATCAGTTTCGGTTTTGCCGATCCAGTAATTGCCCCTGTCGATTAACACTCCCAAAGCGCGATCCGACTCTTTACATGCCTTGCGAATGAGATCGAGCTCGGTTTCATCTTTGTATTGGCGGAGCGGGTCAATGATAAAAGAGCCAAGTTCAAAACCGGCGGACGGAAATGCCCTGCTTATGGGCAGGGAAAATAAAGCCGGTATCTGAGGCTCCAGGGCAATTTTTTTCAAGCTGATATTTCGTTTTTCAATTTCAGTTTTTAAAAGGCCAAACGGATCTTCACCGTCTTTCCAGAATATCTGATCGCTTATAGGAATGATTTTAGTCTGCTCTTTATACAGGATGTTAGCCAGTAAAAACGGATCGCCTGTGACGGGCAATACCAAAAGAAGCAGGCGCTCATCGCCGCCCAACGCATAACCTGAAAGGTAAAAAAGATTCGATGAGGGACTAACAAAAAAGGCGTCGATTCCTGCCCTTGCCATTTCTTCTTTTACTTTTTTCATTCTTTCAGAATAAACGCCGGTGTTCATAAAGCTTACTCCTTAATTCGTAAGTGCCGCGGAGATGCTGTAACAGTAATCTCCGAGTTTTTCGATGCGGCGGACTAAATCGATAAAGAGCAATTCTGTTTTTACGTCCTTGCCCGCTTCTATGCGCTTTCGGCCGAGCTTGCGCAGCTTGTTGCGGGATTTGTCAATCCGGTTTTCAAGATCACGCGCCCACTCGGACTGTTCCTTTGAAATTACGCTCCCCAGTTTTATGTCCTTAATGAAGTTTAAAAACCCTTCTACCAGGGCGACATAGGGAATAAGGGCTGTTACTTCCTTACTCTTTATGACGTGATCTTTCTGCACGCTCCTGTCAAGGAGCATGCAGATGCTGTAACAGTCATCCGACATTTCTTCCAGATCCGAGACAATTCGGAGCAGCCTTGAAACCCTTTTTTCGGAATGGGGGCTTAGCCCTTCCCTGGTACATTCTACAAGAAAGTCTGTAAGGGCTTCCCGCATTTCATCCGCGTAATTTTCTTTTTCTTTATAATTCTCAATAAGGCTGTTTACTGCGTCTTCTGTTAATTGAGCTTCCTGCATGGAATTCAGAATGGAGCTAAATTCACCGAACATATCCGAGATAAGGCCGACCATGTCGCTGATCTCTTTTTCTGCGCGTAAAATTTTAAGCTCAGGGGTGTCCCGCATCGTGCCGGAAGTATGTTCAAGATGGTAATGGCTGTCTTTTGGTTCTTCGACTTTCTTGTCCTTTATGATAATGGAAACCAGAGCGGCAAATTGCTTTACAAAGGGCAGAAATACAACGGTATTAATCAAATTGAAAACGGTGTGAAGCATGGCAAGATGGGTGGGAACCATAGGATCCTGGAATACGCCCGTCATGGTTCCGGGGGTAACAAAGTTTACAAGCGCCAGAAGCGGTTTCAAAAGAGGAATCGCCCAGCAGGTTCCGATTATATTGAAAAGAACGTGAACCAGAGCCGCCTGCCTCGCGGCGGTCTTTGTCCCGATGGCTGCCAAAGCCGCGTCAATGGTTGTGCCGATGTTTGCCCCCAGAATCATTGCTGCGGACATTTCGTAACTGATCATGCCGTTAAAAGCCATTGTTATTACTACGGCGGTAGAGGCGCTTGATGAATGGACAAGCAGGGTTATCACAAGCCCCGCGCCCATGCCTACAAGCGAGGACAAAAACCCCTGACCGGAAACCGACGCAAGGAAGTTGAAGCCCTCTCCAAGCTGCGGCATGGATCTGGTGAGAAAATCCAGGCCCAAAAAGAGCAGGCCGAAACCCAGTATCGCCTCTCCCAGAACCCGGTACTTCCACTTTATAATCGCAAAAACAAAACCTATGCCGACCGCGGGCAGGGCCAGAAGCGATATTTTCATGGAAAAGCCAATAAGCGAAACTATCCACGCTGTTACGGTGGTTCCGATATTGGCCCCCATTATTACCCCGATAGACTGGGTAAGCGTCAACAGGCCGGCGTTCACAAAGGAAACCACCATGACCGTAACTGCCGACGAGGACTGAATAATGCCTGTAACCACAAAACCGGTTATCACCCCGGCCACGCGGTTTCTGGTCATAAAATTAAGCGCCCGCCTGAACCCGTTGCCCGCGCCCTGCTGGATAGCGTCGCTCATCACCTTCATCCCGTAAAGGAAAAGGCAAAGGCCGCCTAAAATGTTGAAAAGGGTACCTATGATTCCCATAGATTGGTAGTTTAGCTCATTTTGGTGATTCGTTATAGCCTCAGGACAACAGCATTTACTTAGTAACAATATGAACCAGCCGGAGGGGGCGTGTGGGCTTAGCGGAAACGCTTGTAGAGCCCGCCTTTCGGAGCCCCCAGCGCCTCAATTAATATGTAACAAATCAAGAAAATACGGTAACACTATACTATTGAGGCGCTGGGCTTTTATTGCCCCTATCCTTCTCACTGTTACCCGCTGGTCTCCTTCAGGCGGAGAATTCCAAAATGTTTCCGCTAAGCCCACACGCCCCCTCCGGCTGGTATATATCGGTATAAGACAACAGCATATGCCCTGTTAGATAACTATAATAGGAGTAAGTCAGGAAAGGGGACAGCGCGGGGCTTCCAAAAAATTATGGGGTTCTCCGACGGAACAGACCAGGGAAGAAATGCTCGCCGTTAAAGTTAAATAGAAGCACAGCACCTGAAGTAGATATATAACTGCATTTTAGAAATTTTTTATTCAGGTGCTGTGGGGCTGTTTAGTTGGGTTCTCCCATCTGTTTTGGAAAGACCCGCGCTGTTCCCCTTTATTGATTTACCAACTATTGGTATGTAGGTAAAAAAGTAAATGCTGTTGTCATTAGTATATGGACAATTTTTTGTTTTGTCTTTAGAATATCCTCAGTTTTAGACAAATCAAAATTAAGTTTATTTTGAAATTAGAAAGAAAGATTGAGGAAAAGATGGCATTAAAAAAGAAAAAATCCATAAGAATAGGGATTTATTACGACGGGCATTATTTTTATAAGGCAAGCAACTACTATAAGTTTGATCACCCCAGACAGGCGCGTATAAGCATACAGGGATTGCATGCTTATATATCAAAAGAGGTGTCCCAAAGGCTTGACACGGACGAGGATGACTGCAAGGTTGTGGAAGCCCATTATTTCAGGGGCAGATCGATTAAAAGCGGGAACGAAAAGGCGATAGTGGGGGAGCGGTTTTTTGAGGATGCCCTTACAAAAGAGGGGGTAAATCTCCATTATCTCCCATTAATAAGGAGCTCCAATAACGAGCTAAAAGAGAAAGGCATTGACGTTTCACTTGCCCTGGACGCATACAAAAAGGCTGCGGCTAAAACTTTTGATGTTTTGGCGCTTATTGCGGGGGACGGGGACTATCTGCCGCTGGTAAGGGAACTTCAAACCATGAGCATGCCTATTGAGGTGATGCTGCTAAGCTGGGATTTTGAGTGCGCCAACGGGGATGTAACCATGACTTCCCAGGATCTTTTGGAAGAAGTGAAATACCCAATTCAAATGGCCAATGTGATTGACGACCGCTTGAATTTGAAAAATCCCGTTATTTTGGGGCTTTTTGAACCCCGGCAAATGGAACCTTCAAATGTTCAAACGAGTTTTCAGGCGGTAAGTCCGGTTCCTGTTGCCGTCGCGCAGCCTATTAGCCCATTTCCGTCTCCAATTTCCCCTCTGCCTGCCCAGCCGGTCGTTAATAGCTTTTCGAAGCGAAAAGCCCTGACAGAGGCCGAGATGGCACAGGAGCGCATTTCTACCATACTATCCCTTAACGGTACCGGCGGCTGGATAAGGGATGTTGAATACAACAACTTTTATTTCTTTTACTCCGATATAGTAAACAAAAAGCCCGAAGAATTGGCGGCGGGTATGACCTTGCAGTTTCGTCTGAGGTTCGACAGGAAAAAGACTGAACAGAAAGATAATGGCGAGCCCAGCTATAGGGCAATCGGGCCAATTTACGTTGTTGATTAGTAGTCTGGAAAGACTAAGAACAATACTATAATTTTTCACGAAGCTATGATAAAAGCATGCGGTTATTCGGTATAGTGTAGGTGTTCGGAAGAACAGTTACCGGTTGTCGCCTCTGCTGGGGCAGGAACTGACCCCGTTCTCACGCCTCTGCTGGGGCAGGAACTGACCCCGTTCTCACGAATAACAACCGGTAACCGCATTTGCTCCTTGGGGGATAGCCTTGATAACGTTATCACCCCGAATAGACGCATGGGTTACTATACCGGAGT
>Ga0268262_10005075_pt1 | contig 13227 bp, 13 predicted proteins | sample TergutNc150P3_FD_190354 | JGI IMG/M metagenome (GOLD analysis project Ga0268262, IMG submission 190354) | Nasutitermes corniger P3 segment gut microbial community from laboratory colony in Florida, USA - Nc150 P3 (SPAdes) (version 2) | ecosystem: Host-associated > Arthropoda: Insects >... | reverse complement strand
CATACGTCAAGATAGCCGATAGTATTATTGCAATAGTTGTTTTTGTCCGCCAATGTACGGGAGGTTGAAATGTTTTTCCAAATATGTGTCAGTGTTGCCCTTGTTCTTATAGGTTTTTCTATAGCTTCTTTTGCTCGATATATGCGGAAGAAATTATAGGCGGTACAGCGATTTAGCCCTGCGGAATCGCCCTGCAGCAATTTAAAGTTTAAAGGAATATTTAAAAAATCATAAGAAAATTTCTCACGCAGAGGCGCATCGAACCTTCGGTTCGCGAACGCAAAGGAATTGAGGTAATTTATAAGCAAAGTGCTTCTTTCATGTTTATTTTCATTATGATAATAAGAAAAAGCATAGTAGAAGACGCAGAATTAGACAATAACGCGCTGTTCTCTGCGCCTCCGCGTGCTCTGCGTGAGAATTCTTGAAGGTAAGCTAAGCATTTATAGAGGTTAAATCGGGTACAATATCGATTAGTATTCCCGATTGAATACTAATTGAGGTGATGAGAGATAAACTTTAAATTGCTGATCGCCCTGATGCTACTATTGTAAATTTCTCCAATATATTATAAAATAACGCAATAAACTTTGTTGCTAAAGTAAAGGAGAAAACAATGGCAAACAAGAAATTTTTCGCGGTAATACTGGCAATGGCGCTGGTATTTGGAATGGTGCTTATTGGCTGCAGTGACGACGGCGGGACGGATTCTGGCCTCAATGGAACATGGGGTAGTAGTAGTGACCAATTTAATTTCGATAATGGAAGTTTTGTATATTCAGAAGGTGGAATGCAATTTCTAAAGGGGACTTATACCACAAGCGGCAACAATATAACAGTAAAAATAACCCATGTTTGGGGTCCTTATTTTGGAGGAGAAACAAAGTGGTATTCAAGAGCCGATCTTAAAGCGTATGGCTTCCCTGATGCGAAACTAGAAGAAATATTTAGGTCAGATACAGATACATATTCTGTAAGCGGAAACCAGCTTACATTGGGTGGGGATATATATACCAAGAGATAAAGCCATCCGCTGGGCTATCCACGGCATAGCGTTTCGCTGGCTCTGCGGCGCGGCTGTAACTGTCGCGCCGCTTAACCGGCTCCTTAATCTTAAAACACAAATAAATGAAGTAAATATATGACGGAATCACCCTGATGGTATTGTAAATTTCGCCAATAAGTCGTAAAATAACGCAATAAACTTTGTTGCTAAAGTAAAGGAGAAAACAATGGCAAACAAGAAATTTTTGGCGGGAATACTGGTATTGGCGCTGGTATTCACAATGGCGCTTGTCGGCTGCAGTGACGATGGTGGGACAGATTCTGGCCTCAATGGAACATGGGTTAGTGGTGGTTTTCAATTAAAACTCAATAATGGAAGTTATGAAATAACAAACAATGGAATCGCATTAGTGAAAGGGACTTATACCACAAGCGGCAACAACATTACATTAAAACCTACTCATTATTGGATTGAAACAAAGTGGTATTCAAGAGCCGATTGTAAAGGGTTAGGTTTCTCTGAAGCAGAGTTAAATGAAATGTTTGAAACAGATACAGATACATATTCTGTAAGCGGCGATCAGTTTACATGGGGTGGGAGTATATTAACAAAGAGATAAACCCATCCGCTGGGCTTACGGAATAGCATTTCGCTGGTTCTGCGGCGCGGCTGTAACTGTCATGCCGTTTAAGTGGGTTCTTAATCTTTAAGCATAAACAAAAGGAGAAAACAATGACAAACAAGAAATTTTTCGCGGGAATACTGGCAATGGCGCTGGTATTCACAATGGCGCTTGTCGCCTGTGATAGCGACAGCGGGGTGGATACCTGGTCAGATGTTACAAGCCTGTCGCAGGTAAATGGAACATGGAAAAGCCCACCACAAACTGAAACACGAACTGAACAAGGCATTACTTTTAAATCGGTAATTGAAGTGACCTTAATTGTTAATGCAAGTGCGAGCACAATATCAGGTTCTGGAACAGAAACAATTACCTGCTCCGGTAGTAATTTAGATACCTACTGGGCTGCTTTAAAAGCAAACGCTATTGCGAGTGGTTATACCGTAAATGACTCAAAAAAGAGTTTTACGAAAACCAATACCGCTACGGAACGTATAACTGTGTCTTATTTTAATGGAGCACAGATAAACTCAAAAAATAATAAACTGAAAATTCTTGTCAATGGAACGGAGATCATATATACAAAACAGTAAGTTTGTAAACTGTTACGAAAACAAGCCGCCGCAGCGTTATTGTTGTGGCGGCTAATCTTCAACCTGATAAAAAGAGATTTTATAAGGAGAAAACGATGGCAAACAAAAGGTTCTTGATGGGAATGTTGATAATGGCGCTGCTGTTGGGAATGGCGCTTGTCGGCTGTGCCAGCGGGCCGGAGATTGTCCCCACCGGGGCGGATCCTGAGCTTAATGGGACATGGAAAAGTACTGTAGATGATATGATATTTAATAATGGAGGTTTTGAAAATACTTACGAAGGAAGCCCGCTGGCAAAAGGGACTTATACTGCAAGCGATGGTAACATAAGAATAGTAATAACCCAGTACTATGGCGGTAACCCTCAGTGGAAGGGTTTGCTTCAATCAAGGTGGTACACAAGGGACCAAATAAAAGAGACCTTTGGAGATAGCGCCTCTGAAAAACAGCTAAATGACATGTTTAAAACAACGACCGGAAAATATTCCGTTAGCGGCAATGTACTCACCGTGACAATGAAGGGCGCAAGAACAAGCAGGTACCTGAAAGCCGGAGCCCAGGCCGCCAGCTCGCAATCAGGAAAGTACATGATTGTAAATACTGACGCGCTGAATGTCAGGAGCGGGCCATCTGCTGATTTTGCCGTTGTCGGGCAACTGACGCGCAATACTCGTGTCGAAATACTTGAGAGGCCAAGTCAATGGTTTAAAATCAAGTCCGGGAATGTTGAAGGATATGTCAATTCCTCAATGCTGGCTGAAGAAAAGTGATCTGTCGAATTTAGGATTCATGGCGTCTGCCGGCTTTTTTTCGGGGCGGCAGGCGCCATATACATTAATTTAGATGACAAATTTCTGTTTTCCCTCTTGTAAAAAAAAGAATTCCCTGATAAAATCTAAACATTAGGCAGAATTTATTAATAGATAACAAAGGCTTTTTAAGGCCATAACCAAAAGAGGTGCTTATGGAAATCCAGCTGCAAGAACTAATCGATAAAATAAAAAAAGACGGAATTGAATCCGCTTCCGCGGAAGCCGCCAAAATAAAGAGCGAGGCGGAGGCGGAGGCTGGGCGCATAGTCGCGGCTGCCAAAAAGGAAGCGGCGGAAATCGTAAGCCGCGGTAAAACCGACGCGGAACGCTCTGAAAAAGCGGGCGTTGCGGCCCTGGAACAGGCTTCCAGGAACCTGGTGCTGGCTTTTAAAGGGGAAATTCAGGCTCATTTGGACAAGCTGACAGCCGAAACGGTGTCCTCCGCCTATTCAGCCGATGTGATCAAGGGTATTTTGCCTGATTTGATCAAGAATTGGGCGGCAAAGGATACCGATTCTATTACAGTACTGCTCTCGGAAGGCGATTTAAAGAAGATCGAGGCCGCGCTCAAGTCTCAGCTTGTGTCCGCGCTTAAAGGCGGGGTGGAGCTCAAAGCGGGGAAAAACCTGGACGGCGGTTTCCACATTATGGAAAAAGACGGTTCGGCATACTACGATTTCTCGGCCCAGGCTGTAGCCAAACTGCTTTCCGCCTACCTTAACCCCCGTCTGGCGGAAATTTTATCGAACGCCGCAAAGGGGGACTAGCTTTGGCCGCCCGGAATTACTACTACTTTGTAGCTACGCTGCCTTTTATCGAATATGGCGATAAACCTCCAGTAGGCTCAGAAGAATTCCGGGAACAGTGCCATGGCCTATTGCATCCGGACGATGCGACTCTCACCCGTTATTGCTATTATGATGCCCCATTGGCCATTGAAACGGTTAAGCCTACAGGTTCGGACTTTATCGACTGCCTTATGGCAAGGGAGCGCACCCTGGTGTTGAACCTGGCCTACCTGCGCGCGGGAAAGCTTAAACGCCCTTCTCCCGGGGATCCGCCGCACGACGTGCCGCGCGCGGAAGCGGTGGCAAAAGCCGCTTTTGAGATGGCCGACCCGCTTGAAGCCGCGATTTTTATAGACAAATCCCGCTGGGGCGCGTTGGATGAAATGGTGGGGGTCGATCTCTTCGGGGTGAATAATATTTACGCCTACTTAATGAAGCTTCAGCTACTGGAACGGCGGCAGTTTTTCGACGCTGAAATCGGGGCTGGCAAGTATAAAGATCTTTACGATTCAATACTGAATGCATACAATTCCAGGGTTTAAAGAGGATTATAATGAAAGGAACCAAGGGAAAGGTCGTCGCGGTAAACGGTAACATGGTAGCCGTCAATTTTGACGGCCCGGTAATGATGAACGAAGTGGCGTATATTCAAACCGAAGGTAAAAAACTCAAGGGCGAGGTAATCCGCATCAAGGGGAATACCTGCAGCCTCCAGGTCTTTGAAATGACCAAGGGTATTGTAGTTAACGATGCCGTTGAGTTCTCCGGGGACATGCTTGCCGTGGAGCTGGGGCCCGGCCTCCTCACGCAAATATACGACGGTCTCCAGAACCCCCTCCCGCAACTGGCGGAAAAGTGCGGTTTCTTCCTTGAACGGGGAGAGTACCTTGACCCTCTTTCGCTTGTAAAGGAATGGGACTTTGCCCCGGTGGCGAAACCGGGCGATAAACTTGTCAGGGCGGATACTATCGGCATTGTGCCTGAAGGCGTCTTTAAGCACAGGATTATGGTGCCTTTCAATATGTACAAGGAATACACCGTTAAATCCGTAAAGCCCGCCGGGAGATACAAGCTGCACGACACTGTGGCGGTATTGGCCGACGAAAAGGGAGAGGAAAGCAATGTGTGCCTTTCCTTCCACTGGCCGGTCAAAAGGGCGATCAACTGCTACGATGAACGGTTCAGGCCCGAGGTGCCGTTGGTAACCCAGATCCGGCTTATCGACACGTTCTTCCCGGTAGCCCGGGGAGGCACCTTCTGCGTGCCTGGCCCATTTGGCGCGGGGAAGACTGTTCTACAGCATCAAATGAGCCAGCACGCGGATGTGGACATAGTTATTGTCGCCGCCTGCGGCGAGCGGGCCGGCGAAGTTGTTGAAGTCCTGAAAGAGTTTCCGGAGCTTATCGATCCCAAAACCGGGAAATCCCTCATGGAACGAACCATCATAATCTGCAACACTTCTTCCATGCCTGTAGCGGCCCGCGAGGCGTCGCTCTATACCGCGGTGACCATGGCGGAATACTACCGCCAGATGGGGCTTCACGTGCTCCTCCTCGCGGACTCTACCAGCCGCTGGGCGCAGGCGTTGCGCGAAATGTCCGGGCGCCTGGAAGAAATCCCCGGCGAAGAAGCGTTCCCCGCCTACCTGGAATCGACCATCGCCGGCTTCTACGAAAGGGCGGGCCTCGTGAGGCTTAAGGACGGTTCCATAGGATCGGTAACCATAGGCGGTACGGTAAGCCCTGCCGGCGGTAACTTTGAAGAGCCGGTAACGCAGGCGACGCTCAAGGTCGTAGGCGCGTTCCACGGCCTTTCCCGCGAGCGTTCCGACGCCCGCAAGTTCCCCGCCATTCATCCCCTCGATTCTTGGTCCAAATACCAGGGAATCATTTCGGACCAAAAGGTCGGCTATGCGCGCAAGATCCTCATGCGCGGTACCGAAGTGGAACAAATGATGAAGGTTGTCGGCGAAGAAGGAACAAGTCTGGACGATTTTATCACTTACCTGAAAGCTGAGTTCATCGACTCTGTGTACTTCCAGCAGAACTCCTTTGACGCCGTTGATCAGGCCGCAAGCCCGGAACGGCAGAAATACGTTTTTAACCAAATACTCCGTATTCTGGGAAGCGGCTTTAACTTCAAAGACAAGGAAGAAGCCCGTACCTGGTTCAACAGCCTGCGCCAGAAGTTCATTGACTATAACTTCTCTGCGTGGCAAAGCGACGGGTTCAGGAAAATTGAGGCGGAACTTTTGGCTTTAGTCAAGGATAAAGCCGGCAAAATGGATTCAACAGCGGAAAAACTGATAGCCGGCCAGATATAAAGGAATGAATCGATGAAAAAGATTTACAGCAAGATAGAATCGATAACCGGTAACGTTATTACCGTCCGCGCGGAGGGAGTCCGTTACGGAGACCTGGCGAAGATCGATACGAGCTTTGGCGCTTCCCTCGCGGAAGTGAACCGCCTGGCCGGAGATCTGGTATCCCTGCAGGTATTTGCCGGGGGCCGCGGTATTTCGACCGGCGACACAATCGAATTCCTGGGCCATCCCATGGAGGTTTCCTTTTCGGAAAACCTTCTGGGCCGGGTTTTTAACGGCTCAGGCTCTCCAAGGGACAACGGGCCCAGCCTTGAAGAGAACCTTATCCCCATAGGCGGCCCTTCGGTTAACCCTGCCCAGCGTATCATCCCCCGCAAGATGATCCGCACCGGCATCCCCATGATCGATCTTTTTAATACCCTGGTTGTTTCCCAGAAGCTCCCGATTTTCTCAATTTCCGGCGAGCCTTACAACGAGCTTCTTGCCCGCATCGCCATGCAGGCGGAAGTTGACGTTATCATTTTGGGCGGCATGGGCCTAAAGTTCGACGATTACCTCTACTTTAAGGACACCCTGGAACAGGGCGGCTCCCTTTCAAAGACGGTCATGTTCGTGCATACCGCCGCCGACCCGACCGTAGAGTGCCTGATGATTCCTGACATAAGCCTGGCAGTGGCCGAACAGTTCGCCCTGCAGAACAAGGACGTTCTGGTGCTCCTCACCGACATGACGAGCTTCGCCGACGCGATGAAAGAAATCGCCATTTCCCAGGAGCAGGTGCCCAGTAACCGCGGCTACCCCGGCGATCTCTACAGCCAGCTCGCCTCCCGTTACGAAAAAGCCGTTGACTTTGAGACGGCAGGTTCCATCACCGTTCTGGGCGTAACCACAATGCCCGGCGACGACGTTACCCACCCGGTGCCGGACAACACCGGATATATCACGGAAGGCCAGTACTACCTGCGCGGCGGGCGCATCGAGCCTTTCGGTTCCCTTTCCCGCCTTAAGCAGCAGGTGAACGGCAAGACCCGCAAGGATCACCGCGCACTCATGGACGGGATGATAAAACTCTACTCGGCTTACAAGGACACGCTGGAAAAGAAATCCATGGGCTTTAATATGAGCGCCTGGGACGGGAAGCTGCTGCAGTACGGCGAGCGCTTTGAAAAGGAGATGATGGATCTTTCCGTAAACATTCCGCTGGAAAGGGCGCTGGATTTGGGCTGGGAAATTCTTGCGGACTGCTTTAAAAGCGATGAAACCGGGCTCCGTTCAGAGCTCATCAACGAGTTCTGGCCTAAAAAATAGAAGGGATAGCGGAAGCAGGTTATGGCAAAAATAAAGCTCACCAAGAATGAGCAGAAAAAGCAGAAAGACAGCCTTAAGAGGTTTCAGCGCTACCTCCCGACCCTGATGCTAAAGAAACAGCAGCTTCAGGCGGAAATCCGTCTGGTAGATAACCATATGGCGGAGATGCTGGCGCTAAAAGAGCAGAGAGAAGCCGGTTTTAAAAAGTGGATTGCCGTTTTCGGCGAAGAAGGCGTGTTTACCAAAGACATGCTGCGGATTACCAAAATGCTGGCCGGGGAAGGAAACGTCGCCGGCGTGGCCATTCCGGTTTTTCAGGGCGCCGAGTTTGAAGTAAGCGATTATGACATTGTGGTAAAGCCCCTCTGGATTGACATAGCAGTGGACAGCATGAAAAAAAATCTCCTCCTGGACCTGGAGCTGCAATGCCTTGAAGAGCAGCAGCGCCGTTTAAGGAAGGAACTACAGACCACCAGTCAGCGGGTAAACCTTTTTGAAAAGATTAAAATCCCCGAGGCCAAGGCCAATATCAAAAAAATTGCCGTGTATTTGGGAGATCAGCAAACCGCCGCTGTGGTGCGGGGCAAGATTTCCAAACGGGGCATGGAGAGGGCAGGATCGTGATTGTACCTATGAAAAGAGTGTCCCTCCTTGTGATGGACAGGGATAAGGACGCGGCCCTGAATAAGATACGGGACCTGGGGGTAATTCACCTGGAAAGGAAAGCCGTTTCTTCGCCGGCCCTGACCAGGCTTCTGGATCGCCGTGTCCAGCTTGATATCGCATCCGGAGTGCTGGCCTCGTTCACCCCAAAAAAGAAGAGTAAGGATAAAGAGCCTCCGCCCAAATTTGACGGGGATCTTACAAGGCATGTGGTGGCCCTTTCCGATCGCCGCAAGAAGCTGCAGGATTATATCTTCAATCATCAGAGGGAGATGAGCCACTTTGAGAAATGGGGCGAGTTTGAGCCAAAAGATTTCGCGTACCTTAAAGAACACGGGGTAAACGCGCAGCTTTACGACATTACCTCTGCCTCCTATGAGAAAAATACCCACGATGTGCCTCATATCGTCCTATCCTCGGACAAAAAAAATAACTCCGTGCGCCTTTTGGCGTTTGACGCGGTACCCAACGAGCATCCCTATGTCCTGCCGGAAAGGCCCCTTTCCCTGGTCAACGAGAGGGACAAGATTCGAAAAGCCGAGATGGTCAAAATTGAAGATGAACTGACCGCTCTCTCGTCCCTGAAAAAACAGGTCGAAGACCAAAAAGCATCTTTGCTTTCGGATATTGAATTCGAGACTGCCAACAGCAGCATGGAACATGTTGAAAATGACGCCGCGGCTTCGGATGTGAGCATTTCCTGGATTTCAGGCTATGTTCCGGCTCCTGACATGGGCTTGCTTAAGCGGGCAGCCAGCGAAAACGGCTGGGCTTTATGCGCGGCGGATCCGGTCGAAGACGATACGCAGGTTCCCACGAAACTGAAAAACAACAAGCTTACAGAGTTCCTCTATCCCCTTACGGGTTTTCTGGAAATGTCGCCGGGTTACCGGGAAGTGGATATTTCTGGCTGGTTCCTCCTCTTCTTTACCCTGTTCTTCGGCATGATCTTCGGGGACGCCGCGTATGGCACGATACTATGCCTGATTGCGATCTTCTTTATATTGAAGACCTCAAAAAAAGGCACGCCGCCGATTTTTAAATTCATGTTATTGATGAGCCTTTCAAACCTTGCCTGGGGGATCCTTACCTGCGCGTGGTTCGGTTTTGATGTTTCCGCGGTGCCGCAGGTCTTGCAGAATATCAGCCTCCCCCTCATCGTCAACACATCGGATAACCCTGCATGGCTTGCAGCCTACAACGCCAATAATTTCTGGATTCGTTCCGGGCTTGTCTCCACATACGACAGCATTGACGCGATGGGCAAAGGGATTACCTCCAACCTTATGCTCTTCTGTTTTTCCGTCGCCCTTACTCAGCTTGGCATTGCCCACATCAAGGGGATAATCGCCAACATCAAGTCCAAGTCCCCCAGGGTGCTGGCGGAATTAGGGCAGTTGGGAATGTTAATTGGGATGTACTTTGTGGTTCTTTCCCTTGTGGTGTTCAATACCGGGTTCGGCGGGGTAAAAACCTGGCAGTTTTGTTCCCTGTTTGGCGGTTTCGCGCTTAACTTTGTGTTTGGCAATTACGAAGGAAGCGTCCTCAAATCCTTCCTTACAAGCTGCGCGAATATTCTTACGAACGTGCTGAACATTACCAGCGTGTTCTCCGACATCATGTCCTACATCAGGCTTTGGGCGGTAGGCCTGGCCGGGGCTTCCATTGCCAGTACGGTCAACGGCTTTGCTGGTCCCCTTGTAAGCCATTTTGTCTTTTTTATATTCGGCGTGGTACTCTTTTTGTTCGGCCACAGTTTTAACATGGTACTCAACGTGCTGTCGGTTCTGGTCCACGGGGTAAGGCTCAATACATTGGAATTTTCTTCGCACCTTGGGCTTACCTGGTCCGGTTTTTCATATAAGCCGTTTGCTAAACGGTAGAAGTATAAAGCGAGTAATTTTACGAACAGGAGTTTTTTATGGATCCAAAAATTTTAGGAATGATAGGCGCGGGTGTTGTGATGGGAATTGCGGCCCTCGGTTCGGGGGTAGGAATAGGTATTGCGGGATCTGCCACGATCGGTGCCTGGAAGCGTTGTTATAAGGCCAATAAACCTGCGCCCATGACCCTTCTTACCTTTGCGGGCGCTCCCCTGACCCAGACATTCTACGGATTTATTCTTATGCAGCAGATGCTGAACGCGCCTCCGTCGGTGAACCCGGGTCAGCTCCTGGGCATGGGGTTTGGTTCGGGTTTAGCAATAGCTTTTTCCGCCATTGCCCAGGGCCAGGCAGGAGCAGCCGGCGCGGACGCGCTGAGTGAAACCGGCAAAGGTTTTGCCAACTACATCGCCGTTGTCGGTATCTGCGAAACTGTTGCCCTTTTTGCAATGGTTCTCTCCATGACAACCCTTGGTTAATAGCGTGCGGCAATAGCCGGATGGCGGGCTACGGCCGCCATTGTCAATATGCATTCGCGGACATTGCAAATAGGCGGCTTTGCCCACGTTGATACCGTTTTTCTCGGAGGCGGTCTTCCGCCGGTTATTCAGACCATGTGGAAGGACTGCCTTTCTTTTTTTGATCTTGAGGGAGAATCAGGTGAAGCCTTAATTGCCCGTATTGAAGGGCTAAGGAAAATGGGCTGCGGCCTTCTTCGCTTCGCGGTTCCCGACCTAATTGCCGCCGAGGTTATTGGAAACCTGGCTTCCATGGTTTCCATGCCCCTCGTTGCGGATATCCATAATGACCATAAGATCGCCCTTCGCTGCCTCGACTTCCCGATAGCAAAAATTCGCATAAACCCCGGTAATATCGGTGACAGGGCGAAGGTCGGGCAGGTTGTGAACAAAGCGGCGGCGAATTCCCGGCCCATACGAATCGGGGTCAATGCCGGGAGCCTTCCTATGGATATCCGGCAGCGTGTTGACTCAGGTTCCCTTGAAAGCGCCGAGGCTCTGGTTCTGGCGGCGGAACGGGAAATTTCCGTTTTTCACGAATTTAGTTTTAATACCTTTCTTGTCTCAATGAAGGCCTCGTCGGTTGCCGATACTATAAAGGCGAACAGAATTTTCGCGGAAAGGAGCGACGTTCCGTTGCATGTGGGGGTAACAGAAGCGGGCCCCCTGATTGCCGGGGTAGTGCGCAATGCCGCTGCCCTTGTGACTCTCCTGGGGGAGGGAATTGGCGATACTATCCGCGTATCACTTTCCGATGCCATGGAAAATGAGGTAATTGCCGGACGGGAGATACTTGAAACTGTTCGGGAGTTGAAGGGAGCCGCGGGGGAGCGCCGCGGGGTACGCATTGTTTCCTGCCCCCGCTGCGGTCGGTGCGGCTTCGACACCCACGATTTTACCGCGCTCTGGCTGGACAGGCTTTACGCTATGGATAAGAACATTACCGTGGCGATAATGGGCTGCGAGGTAAACGGCCCTGAAGAAGCCAGGCACGCGGATATCGGCATAACCGGCGTGGGCGATAAGGTGCTTATCTTCTCTAAAGGGAAGGTCATACGCACCATAGATGCCGTCGATGCCGACGCCGCTTTCGAGGAAGAGTTAGGGAGGCTTTAATTTTACATGAAAATAAAATACCTAATCCTTGCTTTGTGCCTTTGCGCCTTTGTGAGTTATTATGGTGTTACGGCTCAGGCCGCTCAGCCCTGGTGGTATACCATGGAACAGGGAAAGCTTCTTTTCAGGAAAGGCTCCTATGGGGACGCGCTTATTACCTTTGAAGACGCCCGTCGCCAGCGGATTGCCCAATTTTCCAGGCTGGAAGATAATTTTATCCAGTTTCTTTCAATACCGGAGGTTCGCCGCCTCGGGGACTCCCTGGAATATGTGGAATGGTATATTAGCGATCGCCACGAAAACGCCGCCGCGACCGTGCTTAACGAGCTTTACTATCGCGTTCCTAAAAATTCAATGAATAATTCGGTATCCCGCGCCCTTATGGAACTGGATCGCCTGAAAAACTACCCCGAGGCGGAATACTGGCTGGGCGAAACTTACAGGGCCGAAGGGGAAACTGGCCTTGCTCTTCGCCAGTATGAAAAAGCATGGAGCGAAAGAAGCCTTCTTGAAATTCCGGGGTTTGAGATAGAAATTCTTTATAAAATTACCGAAATGCACAGGATACGCGGAAATTACCAGGAAATGGAAAAACGGGCAAATGAAATTATCGAAGGACCCGGGGTGAACGGCCTCCCAAGAGACAGCCTTTGGGCGGGTAGTTTCCAGGGTTCTTCCAACCAGATCCGGGCTGCAATGACCAGGATACTGGAAAATGAAGGGATCAACCGTTTTCTGACCCTATACCGCCACAACAACACTGATACGGAAAAGGCTCACCGCCTTCTGGGGTTTTTTTACTACTCCTCAAGCAGGTATACCCAGGCGATGGAGCATCTAATGTTTGCTTTTTTAATTCAGAATTCCTTGCTCATAGATGAAGTAATCCGCCGGGATTATGACTATAATTTTTCCACCCTGGAAAACCTGATTGCGGTTGTTCAAAGGCGGCCGGAACTTGCCGCTTTTATTGAGGAAACAGAATACTATAGGACTGTCTATTACCTTGCCACCGCTTTGTACGCCTCGGGAAAAACAAGGCCCGCTCTCCAGCTCTGGGCTTTTCTGGCAGGCAGCAACAACGCCGGAGAGTGGGGAAACCGCGCAAGGAGAAATCCAAGCCCGTATATTGAAAGGCCGCTGGAAAGATTCTGATAGAATTGCCTGGGACGCATGAATAAAATCCAATACTATAATTTGCGTTTTTTCTGCTTTTTTCCCCAATTTACCATGATTATCAGGGAATTTTAAAGGTTTTTCAGCTTTTTCGGTTTCACTTAAACACAAGCGAAAGGAAGTCCCGCACGCATGGGCGCCAAACATTCCAGTCGTGGCCGCCGGGGTAAAAGACCTCTTTATGCGCTTTCCATTGTTCGGGGGCAAGCCCTTTTTCCTGAAGCATCGCGGTTTCAGATTTGAACTGTCCGATAAACTGGTCGGCATCGCCTATGCAGCGAAAAAACAGTTTGTAAGAATCAAGCAGCTTCGGTTTGTCCTCAAACGCGGCAAAGTGGCTGTTATCGGCTTTGCCTGGGTCGCCAATCTTTCCAAGAAAGCCGCTGAAAATCCCGGCATATCCAAACAGCTCCGGGTGT
>Ga0268262_10005074_pt1 | contig 13231 bp, 13 predicted proteins | sample TergutNc150P3_FD_190354 | JGI IMG/M metagenome (GOLD analysis project Ga0268262, IMG submission 190354) | Nasutitermes corniger P3 segment gut microbial community from laboratory colony in Florida, USA - Nc150 P3 (SPAdes) (version 2) | ecosystem: Host-associated > Arthropoda: Insects >... | reverse complement strand
AGCCTTCATGCTCAGCGTAAACGGCCTGCATTACATTACCGGCCTCGACCCAACCAACATCGACGATAAGATATTTTTGAGAAGGATTATCATTGGAAACTATAGATAACGATTCAGCCCATGTAAACCCGTTTACGATAATAAGATCGTACCCCTGATCCGTAACCGTCCTAAGATTGGGGACATACATACTTTGATCCTGAGTTGTAACCCAATCATAAGCCTTTCCCTTATGTTTGGGATTCGTCGCAGTATCGCCATAAAATTCAAGAATGCCTCTCCAAGCGGCGGCATTAAAAGACTTATCATCAACGCCGGAAGAATCCGTAAGAAGACGGACAGTCACACCCATATCGGAACCGGAAGCTCCGGTTTTCTTTTGACATGATATAGATATTATCGAAATTAAAATCAAACACGCGCAAAATAATTTTTTCACAATTTTCTCCTTTATAAAAAAAATGGGCACACCCGGATTCGAACCAGGGACATCTTGCGTGTAAAGCAAGCACTCTAACCAGCTGAGTTATGCGCCCCAAACTTGGTAACAGTTGTCCGTAGGCAACTTACTCCAACCTCGTTTTTTTTGAAGCCCCGCTTCAAAAAAAGATAGCCTAGGCAAGCGGCTGACCGAAGGACAAACGCCGATAAATCTCTAATCTTTTTGAAACCTAAAGCCAAGAAAAAAAATCCCTAACTTTGTACAGTTATGTCCGTAGGCAGTCGCTATATTTTGAAGCGAAGCTTCAAAATATAGCGGCTGATGGGAGTCGAACCCACGTCTCCAGCTTGGAAGGCTGGGGTAATAGCCGTTATACGACAGCCGCCGAATATGGACATATCATTGTCCATCGGACAAAAACCTTAAATTGATAATTACAAAATTGCTAAAAAATGTCAATAGGGGGTTTTATCGGTTTTAATTACAAAAGCAAGCGCCTTTGCCGCCGCTTCCCAGCACCATGTGGGGATAAAATCCCCCGGTTTCGCGCTTATGTCCAGCAGACTAGCCAGAGCCGCGTCTTCTACCACCGCAATCCCGGCCTCCTGCGCGATGTCAATAATCCGTTGCGCTTCCCTGCCTCTGCCCGAAGCTAAAAGCACGGGAGCGGGATCACCTGATGAATAGCCGATAGCGGACGCAATCTTCTTCTTTTTCATACTAAACAGCCTCATTTATTGAAGAAAAATTTTCCGCAAAAGAAGCCTCATAAGGAAAAGGTTCCGTTCTATTTATTACATTGATATGTTCAGCGGGTATTTTAAAAAGGTTCGATAACTCACTCTTAAACATGGAATGACTTTTTTGCGAAAGCTCACCTTGAAGGTATACCGATACGCGCAGAAGCTTGTCATTTACGGACTCAGTAACAAAAAGCCATCTTCGCTCAGAGGTTGCCTCTCCGCTTAACTGCTCTTGCGTACCATCATGTTCCGAGGCAGATTCAACATTTACGCTTTCAATAATATCCAGCGCCATGCAAACGGCGCGATTTAAAGAACGTTCATCATCAAGCAGTACCCTCATCGAAATACTGAATTTTTTATCGTCCTCGATAAAATCAAATGGAAGCACAATCCAGCGTTGTCCGTTTTTACAAGGCAGCCTGTTAAGAATTTCAAGAAGCGGATTTTGTTCCGCGCTTTCAAGATACATTTTTTTAAGACCGTCCGCAGAAAAAATTTGAGAAGAGGAACTCTCCCCGTATTGGGACTTCTTAACAGCTTCGCTCTTTAAAGAAGTTTTTTCAGCATGTTCATCCTGTTCCCTATTGCGCCGCCTTCGCTGACGATCATCACCCTGCCGCCGCGATTCGGGATCGACGGCCTCGGTATATGATTCAAGTCCTTCTCGGGTAAGCTCCACCCCCTTGCTTTCCGCCGCGGCGGCAGAAAGCGAAACCGCCTGATGTATTTTTTCCGCTGTCAAAGAGGCATTGGCATTCCCCGCCACATTTGCGTTTGCAAGGACTGTTTTTGCGGCAGTGACATTTACCGTAGTGGAAGCCTGATTCGCATTCTGCGAAGGCGGCGCGAGAGCGTATCGCCGTAAGTTAGCCAGCAATTGGGGCTTTAAAGGCAGAGAAAAAAACCGCGCAAAAGAGATAATAGCAGATGAAAGTTTATCTTGCGGCAACCCCAAAGCGGCGGAAAGAGAAGTTGCAGAACGCGGTGTGTTAGACGCAGGAGTACTGGAAGATTTAGCGGAATGTGTTGACAGCGGCTTTTGTGATTTGTTGTTTGCTTTTACTGTCTCAGTCTTTCTAGTGGACAATTCAGAATTATTAATATGTTGATTTATCTTATTTATCATTCCCTACATACTCTATATTCATAAATTTTTTTCAGATAATTCGCTCCTTGTTTTTACAGCGCAATATCGGGATTGTCCGAAAAGAATTTTTAAACCACGGAGGACACGGAGGAACACGGAGTTCTGGTACGAAAATCTTCTCTTCCTCCGTGTAACTCCGTGTCCTCCGTGGTTAATTCTTAATTTGCTGGGCACCTCTTAATCCTCTGTGGTTAAATCCTCCCCGCAATTTCCACAATCATCTCCGTAATTTTCTCCGGCGTGATATTATCGGTATCAACAATTAAATCCGCAAAACTATAATCATCGGTATCAATGCCATAAATACGCAAATACCGACCATGATCCTGTTTGTCTCTGCTGGCTGTAAATGCGGCTATTTCCTCAAGAGTGCCGCCTTCCCTGTTTACAATCCGCGCAGCCCTTGTCTGCGGAGTTGCGTTAAGGTAGACTTTTAAATCCGCTTCTTTCAACATCCAAATCGCTAGACGTGAGCCTAATACGCAGCCGCCGCTTTCAAGGGCGAGCTTTACCTGTCGCGCATCTAATTCTTTATCCAGTGAATCGTCTTTTGACGCAAGTTCAAGCATATCTTTTAACTCTACATTTCGTTCTTTTGCCAAAGTACGGAATGTAAAATTGATAAAATGCAAATTTAATTTTTCCGCAACCATTTTGCTGACTGTCGTATTTCCACAGCCGCTTCTTCCTGAAATTGCGATTTTAATGTCTTTTTTCATCTCTCCTCCTGAGCGTTACTCGATATTTCTTAACTGCTCCCTGATGTTTTCCAATGTTTCTTTCATCCTTACAACTTCATTAGTTACTTCTATTATAGCGCTTTTTGAACCGATTGTGTTAATTTCACGGTTAATTTCCTGACACAGAAAATCAAGTTTTTTCCCCGGGCGCGGATTTTTTTCCGTCTCCGCCTTGAATTCCGCAAGATGTGAAGTAAGGCGGGAAATTTCTTCGGAAATTGTATACTTTAAAAGCTGTGACGCTGTTTCGGCAAGTATCCTATTTTCATCAATTTGATTCCCAATCAATTCCGCGAACCGCGTTCTGATATTCTCTTTTAAGGTTTGCTCAATTCCAGGAACAAATGAAGAAACTTTTTTTAACGATGATTCTATCGCTCCAAGATGAGATAAAATATCATCCTGCGTGTGTTTCCCCTCCCTTTCCCTTTCCTCACAAAAACCTTTAATTGCATCGTTCAACAGAGGTTCAATCTCCTGCCAATAACGCTCGTCATCGCGGTTTTTTTCTATTTCCAAAACGCTTTCCATTCCCAAAATTGTTGCCAGTGCCGGTTTTTCCTTTATGCCGAGTTCCTTTGCCATTTCACTAATCGCGTTATAATACGCCCTTGCCGCATTCTTATTTACGCTGATACTGACAGGCGCGTTGTGTTCCCTAATACGGATAAAAACATCAGCCTTCCCCCTGCCGCAGTTAGATGAAATTTTTTCGCGAATCTTTGCTTCCAGCGTTGAAAGCCACGGCGGAAGATTTACGGCTATTTCCAAATAGCGGCTGTTACAGCCTTTAATTTCTACCGAGACTGAAAAATCCTGTCCTGATTTTTCGCGGTATGCGTAACCTGTCATACTAACCATGTTTTTCCCCATTTATTGAACTAAAATATTTAAAAAGTTTAACTCCGAGCGGCCAGTTGTTTCCGGCCCCCAGAGTGATAAAAATATCTCCGCTTTTAATAGTTTCACATAACGGATTGAACGCGTCGTCTATTTCATCAACATAGAATGTCTGCCCTTTACCTGCGGCGGTTCGGACTTCAGATGTTTTTTCATAAAGCGTGCGACCGTTAACGCCGCCCTTATAATTTTCTCTTGCGGAGGCGTAAATTTTATGCAGGTAAAGAATATCCGTGTCATTAAAACATTTTGAAAATTCATCGAGCAGGGCGGACGTGCGGGTGTATGTATGAGACATAAAACTCACAATCAGCCGCCTGTTAGGATAAAAAGTTTTAATTCCATAAAGCGTTGTTTTTATCGCGGTGGGATGATGTCCGTAATCATCCATAAAAATTATTCCGCCAGTTTCGCCTACTATCTCGCTTCGGCGTTTGGTGCTTTTAAAATTGATAAGGGCGTTTTTAATTGACTCCAGTTGATTTTGATTTAAACCGTTTCCATTTACCGCGCCGTCATTTTTTGCCAGCGAAGAGGCAAGTGCTAACCCAGCCGCAACATTCAAAGCCTGATGTTTACCGGGAATACGAATTTTAAATTCATCGGGAAATCCCGCGACGGAAAAAACGCCTTTCTCATTTTCAACTTTATACGAATTTATTTTAAAATCGCCCTCCGCTGCAAATCCATACTGAACAAGTTCTATCCCTCGGTTATCATTTTTAATAATATTCGCGACTTCGCTTGCGCCGCGATCATCGGCGCAGTAAATCAACTGTCCGCCTTCGGGAAGCAGGCGGCAGTATTCAACAAAAGCGTCGCGGATTGATTCATAAGTGGGGAAAAAATCCTGATGATCGCTTTCCACCGCCGTTAAAATTATTCGTCGCGGATGAAAAGACAAAAAATGCTTGCGGTACTCGCAAGTTTCCGCGATAAAATATTTGTCTCCAAGACTGATTGTTGACCTGCCCCCAAAATCAATTACCGCACTTCCGACAAGTACTTGCGCGGGGAGACGGGCGGCTTTCATCATTATGCCGCAAATCGCCGTAGTCGTAGTTTTTCCATGCACGCCGCAAATGCCGGTTGAGTCAAATTTTTGCGACCACGCGCCAAGGGCGTCGGTATATTTAACCATTGGAATATCTAGCTCTTGCGCCCTTTTAAGTTCCGGGTTTGTATCCGCGCCATAAGCGGCTGAGTATATCACCATGTCGATATCTTTACTGATATGCGCCGCGTCAAATTCTTCGTAGTATGGTATTTTTAAATCTTGTAAAATTTCGTCCGTATAAAATTTTTCGCTAATATCACTGCCTGAAACTTTTATCCCTGAGTTATATACAAGCTCGGCAAGGGCGCATACGCCTGTCCCTTTTATTCCGACAAAATAAACATAAGAGTTGGGCTTAAATAATTCTTCCGTCCCCATAAGTTATTTTACAACAAATAGACCAGTTCGGGAAGCTATCGCTTTTTATTGACAAAATATGCATATTGCTGTATATTATTTATTGATACTCATAATCTTTATTAAAATTATGATAAATAACTAAAGGAGAAAAAAATGGCAAACAAAAAAATTTTGTTAGGAATGCTGGCAATAGCGCTGGTATTCGGAATGACGGTTGTTGGGTGCGATGACTCAACTGATGATAAAAACCCCTATGTAGGGGAATGGGAAGGAACTTTTAAAAAAAGTGATGATACAGAGGTAGAAGCAAAAATTACTTTTACCGAAACTGCATGGACTTTAACAGGTGATTCGATAAGCCAAACTGGTACATATACAAGAGGTACCCTTCAAACGACTTTGTCTATGGAGATCAATTCTCTTAGCTTTCCTGTAGCTACCTGTTCTATTCTTTTAGGCAACTTAACGGTTAACTTTAATGGCGGTGATCTTAAAGACGGTTCAGGATCATTTACACGTGTTAAAGAAAATACACCCGCGAATGATCCCTTTACAGGAACATGGAGCGGAACCCTTAAAAAGAGCGGGCAATCAGATGTAACCGTATCAATTACTTTTACTGACGCAAGTAATTATTCTTTAACCATTGGTACGACGGCACCACCAGTAACTGGTACATATGAAAAATCAAATTTGGGCTTAACAGCGACTTTGACTACTATGAATGATGCAGGAACATTTACTATTGGTAACTGTTTATCTGATCCCATTAATAAAAACTTAAAACTTACCATTTCCGGTATTACGAACTATTCAGGGTATTCAGGAGCCTTAACGCGCCCAGCACAATAATTAGTCCCCGTCCACAAAGCCAATTGCTTTGTGGACGGATTATCCACGTACAATGTAGCCAGACGCATCGTACAGTTTTTACAGCATGCAATTTCCCCTGCCTACGGAACAAATTTTTTAGGCATACATCTTGCCCTCACTTGAAAATAAATTGGCAGATAACCTACTTCTTTACCCCATTCTTCTTCCATGCCGCCATGAAAAAACCAACGATGGCGGGAAGTGCCCCGATTTGCTTGAATGGATTGCGTTCTGCAAGTAAAGTTCCAAGGGCGGCAAGGCCTTTGTAGACTTTTTGCGAATAAGGCTGCCACCAGGGTTCGCGTCTTGCGCCGGGCAGTACGTCGTCTATAACCACTTTTACCTTGAGCATTTCGCGGAATCCGTTTTCGCCGTGCGTTCTTCCAAGTCCTGAATCGCCAAAACCTCCCCACGGAGTTTCAGCAAGACCGTGGGACATAAGGTGATCATTTATCATGATTGAACCGGCGTTGATGTTAGCCGCAATTTTTTTTGCCCGTTTGTGGTTTTTAGACCAGACGGATGCCGTCAGCGCATAGTGAGAGTCGTTGGCAATATTTAAAGCCTCAATGTCACTATCAAAAGGAATTACTCCGATGATGGGGCCAAAAACTTCATGATCGATAATGGGCATTCCCTTTTTTATTCCGGTTAAAACTATTACGGGGGCGAATAGGCTTTCATCTTTAAGAGAGCCGGCGGTGCTTCCGTCGGGAAGTTTAAACGCGGGGCTTTGAGCGGCAATTTTTGCTCCCAGTGAAAGACATGCTTCTATCTGTCTGCGGATTTTTTCTTTTCGTTTATGGGAGATAAGTGGGCCGTGATCGCATGAAACGTCATTCCCCGGTTGAAGAGCTTCAACCTTTGTTTTTAATTTTTTCAAAAATTTGTCGTGGATATCGCGGTGGACTAAAACCCGCTGGACTCCGCCGCAGGACTGACCGGCATTTGAAAAACCTGACCATATAATTCCCGCCACGGCGCGGTCAATATCGGCGTCTTTGCGGATTATCGCCGCATCCGCGCCACCAAGTTCAAGGGTGAGGGGAAGAAGCCTATGGGCGGCAAGAGCCATTAATTCCTTACCTACGGCGGTAGAGCCTGTAAAGAACAGCTTGTCTATTCCACTTTTGATAAAAGCGTGACCTGCTTCATGCCCGGGCATTTCAATATTAGTAAAAAGCCCATCGGGAAGATTTGCCGCCTTTAGTATTTCCGCAATAATGCGTCCCGATCCGGGAGTAAGGGATGCAGTTTTTAGAATCACGGCGTTACCTGCAAGAAGAGCCATGATAACTTCGGAGAATGGAATTGAAAAGGGATAGTTCCAAGGAGAGATGATTCCAACAACTCCCCACGGTTTGTAAATTAAGCGGCTCTGTTTAAAAAACATCAGGATGTTGCCGCCTCCGATTTTTTGCGGTTTACACATACGCCGCCCCTGACGGATATAGTAGGGAACCGCCATGAGCGCGGGAATAACCTCCGCGGCAAGAGCGTCAATTTTAAGCTTGCCGTTTTCTTTGTGGATTATTTCCGTAACTTCATCGCGTTTGTCGGCAAGGCTGTGCCCCGCTTTTTTTATGCGCCGCGCCCTCTCGTTATACGAAAGCTCCGCCCAAATGTTTTGGGCTTTTCTGGCTTTATTTACCAGATCGTGAAAATCGTTATGTGTCATGCTCTCCCCTTAAAATCGTCCATTGCGTGGCTGATGCCGAAAAAGTCGGCGACTAAATCCATTATTGCCGTGGGTACGAGCCTCAGTAAAAATACTGAAAACACAAACCGTGGCATGATGAGCCGTGTTTTATTTTTCAATACCGCTTTGACAATTTTTTTTACGGCATATTCTTTTTTAAGAATCGGCAGAAGAAGCGGGACGCGGGTTTTTACCCCTTCAAACATTCCCGTATTTATAAAGAACGGACAAACAACGGTGGTTCTTATTTTGCTTTTCATGCGCCTCAGTTCCATGCGCAGGGCTTCGTCAAAACCAAAGGCTGCAAATTTTCCGGCGCAGTAGTCCGACAATCCCTTTACCCCGATCATTCCAGCGGCTGAAGAAATTGTAACAATATGGCCGGTGTTCCTCTCGATCATGGAAGGCAGAAACGCCTTGCCTGTCCAGAAAAGGGAAAGCACGTTAATATTTATTGTTTTAAGTATGCTTTCATCGGGAGTGCCAAGGAAGACTGGGCCGACGACCTTCTCTCCTTTTTTTGACACCACGCCCGCATTATTAACAAGAATGTCCAATGGGCCGAACTCCGCGGTAAGTTTTTGCGCCTGACTGTAAACTGTGTTTCTGTCGGACACATCGCAGATCATTCCCCGAATAAAAAGGTTTTTTTCACGGGCTTCATTTTCCACCGCTTTTATCGCGTTGTCGTTAATGTCCCAAATGATAACCTTAGCCTTTTTCTCAGCAAAGGCAAACGCCATAAGCTGCCCGATACCGGATGCTCCCCCAGTAATTAATATTAATTTATTCTGTATGTTTTTCATAATTGACATTTTAGCAAAATTTGTCAATAAAGTCAATAGAATCGGAAAAAAGTTCACACTAAGATCACAAAGGTACAAAGATCACGAAGAAGAGGAAAAAGGGGGTTTTTGTTCATTATCTTATCGTGAAGTCCAAGCAAAGCTTTCGGACAATAACCCCTGATCCCCCCTTTGTGTTCTTTGTATCTTCGTGATCTTAGTGTGAGTTTTTTGGGGGTATAATGCCGCGTTATGTCCTGCCTTTAAAATCGTCCATTGCGTGACTGATACCGAAAAAGTCGGCGATTCCATCCATCATTGTTGGAGGCAGGAGTCGCAGAAAATATATCAAGTACACAAAACGCGGCATGATGAGCCTTGTTTTATTCTTCAATACCGCTTTAACTATTTTTTTTACGACATATTCTTTTTTTAGGATTGGCAGAATAAGCGGGAAGCGCGTCTTTACCCCCTCAAACATTCCCGTATTAATAAAGAACGGGCAGACTACCGTAGTTTTTATCGCGCTTTTCATGCGTCGCAGTTCCATGCGCAGTGATTCATCAAAACCGAAAGCGGCGAATTTTGAGGCGCAGTAATCCGACAGTCCCTTTACGCCGATAATTCCGGCGGACGAAGAAACGGTAACAATGTGGCCGCTGTTTCTTTCGATCATGGAGGGCAGAAACGCTTTGCTTGTCCAGAAAAGGGAAAACACATTGATATTCATAAGTTTGATTATGCTTTCATCGGGAACGCCGAGAAAAGCGGGACCTGTCGTATTCGCCCCTTTTTTTGATACGATACCCGCATTGTTAATAAGAATGTCCACATGGCCAAAATCCGCGACAAGTTTTTGAGCCTGACTGTAAATAGCGTCCTTGTCGGATACATTGCAGACCATTCCGCGTAAAAAAAGATTTTTTGCGCGGGCTTCATCTTCCATCGCTTTCATAGCGTTTTCGTTAATGTCCCAAACAATTACTTTGGCGTGTTTTTCAGCAAAGGCAAACGCCATAAGCTGTCCGATACCGGAGGCTCCTCCAGTTATTAATACTAATTTGTCTTTTATGTTTTTCATGGGTGAGATTATAATAAAATTTGTTAATTAGGGCAAGAGGTTGAGGAAGATTTACCACGAACCACACGAACCAATACGAACAACGACAAGATATGTACTAAAAGTTCGTGGTGTTCGTGTTGGTTCGTGGTAGAAAAATACTAAAATTACCTTTGACAAACTGCACAATATAATGTACATTGAAAATGAGGTTAAACTATGAAAGGAATCGGTCAAAATTTTAATGATTTTTTAAAAGAACAAGGCATATATGATGAAGTTAATGAATTAGCCGCTAAAAAACTTATTACTTATCAATTAGAAAAAGCTATGCAAGAACAAAAACTTACAAAAAGTTTTATTGCAAAAAAGATGAAAACATCCAGAGTCGCGGTGGATAATATATTAAATCCTGCTTTCAATACTTCGATTGATTCTCTTGAACGTTTTGCCCATGTGTTAGGTAAAAAACTTACAATTTCATTAAGTTGAATTAAAACATATTATTATATGTCTTATTCATTTTTTAATTTATATTTTCATATTCATTAATTTTATCTATTATTTGTTCATATTTAATAAATATTTCTTCTAACATTTCTTCAACGACTTTAATATCTTTATCACAAAAACTTCTTTTACAATAATCTTTTATATCATTTATTAAAATAACAAGTGCTGATTTATGTTCTCTTAATATTTTATCATTTGACTCTTTAATAAATATATTTTCGTTAACAATAATTTCATAATCAGAGTCTGCTCTGATTTTCTTAAAATCTATACCAAATATTTTTCTTGGTTCTTTTTTTGATAAATTCCATATTTCTTTATGATCGTTTTCTAATATCTTATTTTTTTGTAATATACTTTTTATTCTTGCTAAAGTAAAATAAAAATAATATAATCTACTATAGATATTTTCCCAATATTTCTTTTGAGAATCCATTAAATATAATAAAAATATAAGAAATTGTTTAGCCTTTATTAAATAATTAATAGTATAATATGATTTAAAATCAATTCCTCCTTCAGCTGGAGAAGCACATGAGTAAAAAACAAACAAAGTTATAGAAATAAATAAAATTTTTATTATTCTTTTGATAAAGTATCTATTAATCAAGACCCAGCTCCTTGTGAAAATATTTCAATGAAGAATAAAGGCACAATGCAGAAACCGGAAGCATCGGATTTTTAAAGCGGCGGCGAACTTCTTTTTTATACGATGTTACATAAGAGGTAAATTGTTTTCTGATAAGAAATTCCCGTTGTTTATATATATTGTATTCATGTTGGCGGATTGTTACTGGGGTAGGATCAATGTACTGAACCGAATCAATTACCACAGCTTTAGAATAGTCAAGACCGCTGTTTTGGCCAATGGAATTATCTGCAATAAAACAATAAGGGTGAGTAATATGTGAACGAAGTGGTATGGCATAGGTAAGACCGTCCAATTCCAGAAGCAATACATAATATGGCCGTTCTTCTTTTTTCAAGATTTCTTCAAAATAACCGAATTGTGCATAAAAAATAGCGCTTAAACGATGGAATTCCATAGTTCCCCTTAATAAAAAACGCCCCTGAAGGGCGTAAAAATAGGGCTTTCTTTTGATTAACGTGATTGCGCCCTACAATCACTTCACCGATTGAACTTTCTTTTGATTAACGTGATTGCGTTCTACAATCACCTCATACTATAAAAATACATTGCTTTTTGGATAATGTCAAGCAAACTTTAGATATTCCCACCTTTTTCCTGTTCGTGTTTGTTCGTGGTAAAATTCTTAGTCTTTTTTTCGTATTATTCAAACGCCGCAATCTGATACTCACACCTCTTCCCACTCACAGGCTCATTAAAAACCAGCGAATACGCCCTCAAAGCAAGGTTCCCTATTTGTCCCTCCCCGTCAAAGCGTGAATACAACGGGTCGTTTTGAATCGGGAAACCAATCCAGCAAAGATGACACCGTATCTGGTGACGGAACCCGCGCTTTATTCTTGCCGTAAAAACATTGCCGTTAATACTTGTGATTTCTGTTTTGTAAAAGCTACCCTTGTCTTTGGCGATTTCCTTGTGTTTTTTCCCGTCTTCAATTACAGGGCGGACTAGTTTTCTGCCGGGGCCAAAGGGGCGAAAATAACTTTCTATTACAAACGGAGGTTGAAGTGTGCAGATTGAATATTCGGGGAATCCTTTTAATTGGGCGGTAATGTCGGTTTTTGTACAGATGGCGGAGTATTCTTTTATAAACTCACCGTTGTCCTGTAAAGTTTTAAAAGCGTCGTAACTCTTTTTGTTTTTTGCAAACAAAACAAGCCCGTGAGTTTCAAAATCTAAGCGGTGCATGATGTCAAAGCAAGTGGATTGAGCAGAGTACCATTCAAGAAGCGTACCGTCTTTTTTCTGCTTTGTGCCGGAAGGAGTGCAGTGCATCTTTGGCGGTTTAAACACAACGGCAAAATCATCCGTTTCTTCTAATATGTATGGGCTATCCATTTGTATTCATCCTGTTAAGTTTTTCTATTACTTCCGTAAACCGCTGTGGGATTTGCGATGAAAAAACTCTTTCCTCCGTCTCACATGGCAAGACAATCGCCAGGCTTTTTGAGTGGAGCATAAGGCTTGCGTCGGGGAATAATTTATCCGCGCTGCCGTAAATTGGGTCTCCAAGAATGGGGTGTCCAATGTGGCGCAGATGAACCCGCAACTGGTGGGTGCGTCCTGTGCGCGGACGCAGAAGAAGGAGCGAGTGACTATGCCACCAATTAACCACTTTGTAATAAGTTACGGCGTTTTTTCCATTAGCGGAAACTGTAAATTTTTTACGATCTCTAGGGTCTCTCGCAATAAAAGTTTCTATGCGCCCTTTAATTTCTTTTGGCGTGCCTTGAACAATCGCCATATAAGTTTTTCGCGTACTATGCGCCTTAAACTGTTGCGCAAGAAATGCGTGTGCCTCTTCATTAAAGGCGGCGATAATTATTCCCGACGTGTCTTTATCAAGACGGTGGACAATGCCGGGTCGCACATTGTCCGTATCCGCGTCACTTATTTTGCCGCCCTTGTTCAATCTTCTAAAGTACAAGGCGTTGGCAAGGGTGTCCTGCCTGTTACCTGCTCCGGGATGAACTACCATTCCCTGTACTTTGTTTACGACAATGCAATTTTCATCTTCATAAATTATTTCTAGGGGGATGTCTTGCGGAATAATATTTACGGGCGGGGAGTCTTGCCAGCATAATTCAAGGATGTCTCCCTGTTTTACAATGCGGGAATTTTTTACGTCTTTTCCGTTTATTTTTGCAGTTAAATGTTTTGCCTTAATTTGCGAACGGGAGAGAAGGCTTAGGGTTTCTGACACATAACGGTCAAGCCTGACGGGGTGGGGAAGTTGTTCTTTAATAGTATGGGAAAGGCA
>Ga0268262_10005073_pt1 | contig 13231 bp, 5 predicted proteins | sample TergutNc150P3_FD_190354 | JGI IMG/M metagenome (GOLD analysis project Ga0268262, IMG submission 190354) | Nasutitermes corniger P3 segment gut microbial community from laboratory colony in Florida, USA - Nc150 P3 (SPAdes) (version 2) | ecosystem: Host-associated > Arthropoda: Insects > Digestive... | reverse complement strand
GGTAGGGATCGTAGTGGCAGTCAAAAATCAAGGCCCGCAATGGAGCGGCGGGATCGCCTGAGGGCGGCGGAATTTGCTGTACGATGGCTTCAAAAAGTTCATCCACCCCCGTGCCCTGCCGCGCTGAAACCAGCAGGGCGTTTTCCGCGTCCAGCCCCAAATCCTTGTCTATCTGCTTTTTAACGCCGGGTATATCCGCCGCCTGCATATCAATTTTATTGATGACCGGCACTATCTCAAGGTTGTGTTCCAGGGCAAGGTACATATTGGAAAGGGTCTGCGCCTGCACCCCCTGGGTGGCGTCCACCAGCAAAAGCGCCCCCTCGCATGAATTGATCGCCCGGCTTACCTCGTAACTAAAGTCAACGTGCCCCGGCGTATCGACCAGATTGAGGACATAATCAAGGCCGTCCTTTGCGGTATAGGGAATCGTGACCGCCTGGCTTTTTATGGTGATGCCCCGTTCCCGTTCAATGTCCATATTGTCGAGTATTTGATCCTGAAAATTGCGGTCATCAACGAGTTTCGCCTTTTGGATAAGCCGGTCGGCGAGCGTTGATTTGCCGTGGTCAATGTGGGCAATAATGCAAAAGTTGCGGATAAACCGTGTTTCAGCCATTGGAGAAACTATAACGGTAATGGGGGAAAATGACAAGGATCGCCGTGTTGTGTGAATATTCTAGAAACTAATCCCCATGCCCACCGCTACCTGAAAATCACGGGACAGGCCTTCTTTGCGGTAAACGATGTTTTCTCCCGTTCCTTCCTCGGAAATCATCAGTTTATTATCTTTTATGATATAGGAAAAATTGGACCATGCGCTGATGACAGGCCGTGATACGCGCTGGGGAAAGGTATAATGAGCGCCCAAAGAAACACCCAGGGTATGTTCTCTTTCGTCCCCGGTTCCCGAGGGAGTTTGAACGTCCATGTTGGCAAAGCTCGCGTTATTTCCGTCTTTGTTATGAGACGTGAAAAAATTCATCTTTCCGTGAATCATGCCGAAGACGCGGGCGTGAATCAGGGCGGAGCCGGGAAAGCGGTAGTTCGCGTCAAGCTGAACAACTATCGCGTCCCCGCCGTAGGGATAAGCGGTATAATCCATAGCGAGAACGTGTTCGGCATGATTGACTTTGGTGTCGCTCAGGGTCATAAAATCAACAAAGTCCCGCCGGTAGAACAAAGGGGTGGTGTAGGCGAATTCCAGAGAGAGGCTTATGATACCCCGGAGCGCGGGGCGCGCGTGTTCAATTCCCGCGATGAGGCCCCAGGAAGCCGGTTCATTGTCATTCTCCAGGGGGCCGTGGATTTGATCAAAGGCCGCCTGGGTATACAGGCGGTATCCCTTAAAGGGAACAAAATCAAGTTCCAGATGGGCAAGCGAATTGATATTGTCCCGATCATACCAGTTATGAAAAATATAGGCGGGATTGATATAGCGCGGACTAAAAGCGTCTGAAGCGCACATGATATTTTCCGATATGGCGAAAGCCAGAGAGGGGAACAAGCGGAATTCAAGCCGGTGGGCCATGAGCAGCTTATAGGAGTCTGCCGTTTCAGGACGGGAATAAACCGCGTTTATCCATTCATATTTAAATTTTTCCGAAAAGGCGGAGAAACGAAAGTATTCATCGTAATCACGGTGTCCGTCAAAAATAAAATTGCCTGAGTTGCCTCTGCCCCATTGAATACGATCCCGCGCCGCGCTGATATTCCAGTGTTGGCCTCCGGCGGTGATATTGGCGCGCTTTGGCCAGTCAAAATCAAATTCATCTACTATCCCTGTCCCTGTCGGAACATTGGTAATAAAAGGTTTTGAGTACGCCCAGGAGCGCCGCGGGAAAATATATGTTTCCGGCGGCATGGAAGTTTCCGCGCCTATTCCCTGCCCCGTATCATCAACGCTTCTGAATTCGTCTTTCCCGTTAAAGCGGTTCCGGTTGTACATGAGGTCCGTACAAATATACAGCCAGGAATATAGATTCATTTCCAGGGAAAGTTTTATCGCCGGCTGCCGTTCCTCGTAGCCATAGTTCCAGTCTTCGCTCAGGACAAAATCATCCGTGTTGGTGTGGGCATACGCTTCCAGCGCGAGGTCCAGCTTCGCGTCAAAAGTAAACGCGTCGTCAATGGTAAGACGCAAGGGCCTGGAAATTTCAGCGGCTATATGATCGTACAGGGCGGTTTCCCGCGGATTAAGGGAATTAGGATCAACTTTTTTGAGAATTTCCTGGGCCTCGTTCACAGTCCAGGGCCTGGCGGCAGAAGGCGTGGCTAAACCGCGCAGGAGATAGAGGGCGTCCATTTCGCCGTAGACCACAGAAGAAAGCGGAATTATTTTTTGGCTCTGACCGAAAACGGGAGACAAAAAAAGAAAAAAACAGGCCGCGAAACCCGCGAAGGAATATTTCATGACGGTTAATTCTTACTTATACTCAGCTTACCTTAAAGAGACGGTGCGTACAATAGGAGTAATTAAAAGCCTATTCTTTTGGTTTTTGGCGGTTTTTCGATAAGGTTATTGAGAGCGATAATTATTTCATTTACCCGTATGTCGTTTTTTTCAATATAAAGCATGAGCAGTTTGCGAAGTTCGGCGATTTGTTCATTCGTATCTGATTTTGTAAGTACATAATGTCTTAATTGAACAAATGCCCGCATTATCTGTATATTAACATTAATGGCAATATCACTGTTTAGAAGCCCCGACAGCATTGCTATACCCTGTTCAGTGAATACATAAGGATTGAACCTCATTTTTTCGACCTTTTTTGCGGTGACAAATTGGCACCGCAAATCTTCCCATTCTTTATCAGTAAGCTGAAACATAAAATCAGCCGGAAAACGCTTCAGATGTCTTTTTACAGTTCTGTTAAGGTACTTGGTTTCCACCTGATACAATACGGCAAGATCAATGTCAAACATGACTTTATGTCCGCGAATTTCATAAATCATGTTTTGTATATGCGTTAGTTTATCCGCCATGTATTTGTTTTATCGGAATAAACGTAAAAAAAACAATGGGTGTCTATGGTGACTTTACCAATGCAAGAGGTTTTGGTTTTATTCGCAAAAAGTAACTGTCACCGTTTGTGCATTTTTTCTTTCATTTTTTCCAGCCGGTTCAGGGCTTCGTACAGCGTGTCGTTTTTTTTGGCGAAGTGAAAGCGTATCAGGCTGTTCACGTTTTCCTTGAAAAAACTGGAGCCGGGAACCGCGCCTACGCCGACCCTTTCGGCTAACTTCTCGCAAAAATCCAGGTCGCTTTCATAGCCGTATTCGGAAATATCAAGCAGTACATAGTAAGCGCCTTCCGGCGTTGTATGCTGTATGCCGAGATCGTCCAGACCTTTCAGGAACAAGTGCCGCCTTTCGGTATACTCCCGCAGAAGGTTGTCGTAATAAGAGGCGGGGAAACGCAGTCCGACTACCGCCGCTTCCTGCAGGGGAGCCGCCGCGCCTACCGTCAGAAAATCGTGAACCTTTCTTGCCACTTCAATAATTTGTTCGGACGCGATGATGTAGCCCAGCCGCCAGCCGGTAATCGAATAGGTTTTGGAAAGCGCGCTGCAGGAAATGGTTCGTTCAAACATGCCGGGCAGGGACGCGATATAGGTGTGGGTGTGGGGCGCGTACACGATATGCTCATACACCTCGTCGGTGATGACATAGGCGTCGTACTTTTTCGCGAGGTCCGCGATTATGGTTAGTTCGTCGCGGGTAAACGCCTTTCCGCAGGGGTTGGAAGGGTTGCATAATATCAGCGCTTTGGGACGCTGCTTAAACGCGGTTTCCAGTTCATTCGCGTCAAAGTTGAATAAAGGCGGACGCAGCGGCACATAGATCGGCTGGGCTCCGGACAGGATCGTGTCCGCGCCGTAGTTTTCATAAAAGGGCGAAAATACGATCACCTTGTCGCCGGGATTCGCGACCGTCATCATGGCGGCCATCATCGCTTCGGTGCTGCCGCAGGTCACCACGATTTCACGTTCCGGGTCGACGCGCCTGCCCATCAATTTTGACTGTTTATCGGAAAGCGCCTCGCGGAAATTTTGAGCGCCCCAGGTAATGGAATACTGATGCGGCCCCGTATGCGCTATCGCCGCCAGCCGGTCCAGCATTTCCTTTGGCGGGTCAAAATCCGGAAAACCCTGCGAAAGGTTGACCGCCCCGTACTTCATCGAAACGCGGGTCATGCGGCGAATCACCGAATCGGTAAACCCTGCCGTCCTGTCGGATAATCTATACATGGTGAAAAAACTATAACGGTAACAGGAAAAAACGGCAAGCGCGTGGAAGACGGGTTTAAATTCGACCGCTGGCCGAACGCGTACCATTGGGTATGTCGTTCATTATGCCCGCGGATATGTTTCCCCTTTCTTCATAAAGCGATTCGATGGTATTGTCCGGGTTAAAGCATATCAAAGCCTGCAATTCGGACAACCGACACCCATTGTTTAAACTGTCAATATCAATTACCCAATCCATATTACAAAGATACGAATAAGATATTCAATCGTCAACAAAAATCGTACTTTTTTTCTTATCCTCTCACTGTGTTTTACCGAAAGTATAATTTTAAGAAAAAAGGGATATTATAACAGTTTAATCACTTATTATGTATATCCTGAGTTGTAAACCGAAAAATCATTATTATAATTTAATATGTGATACATTACAGCAGGTTTTTTATACATCAGTATGTAACGTTTGCCGCTGTATTCTCGCTGATTTTATTTTCAGCCTGTGATAAATCCGCCTCTTATATACCCGGCGAAGCGCCCGCCTTTACCTCGTTTCAGGATATTCCCGGCGTAACCGAAGAGGATATCAGGGCTGTTGAGGCGCTTCGGGAAAAAACCCCTTTCTTTGTCTACGGAATGTCAGAGTCCACCGAAACTTTTTTCGGAAAAGACGGCGAAATCGGGGGATATACCGTTCTGTTCTGCGAATGGCTTTCACAGTTGTTCGGGATTCCCTTTAAGCCGGTCATTTATGAATGGGGCGATTTGGTAGAGGGCATTAACGCGCTGAAGATTGATTTTACCGGCGAAATGACCCCAACCGATGAACGTCGCAAAACATATTTTATGACCGACGCCATTGTGGAACGCTCGGTAAAAACTTTCCGGCTTACGGACAGCAAGTCCATTACCGAGATTGTCCGATACCGTCCGCTGCGCTGTTGTTTTTTGGACGGCACTACCACCATAAGCGAGGTCACCGCGCGTTTGCCGGGCGAATATACCATTATCAAGGTGAATGATTATACGACCGCTTACTACGCGCTTAAAAGCGGGGAAGCCGACGTTTTTTTTGAAGAAAATTCGGCGGAAGCCGCTTTTAATATATACGATGACGTACTAATCGAGAATTTTTTCCCCCTCATTTACAGTCCGGTTTCCCTGACCACGAAAAATCCGGCGCTTCTGCCGATCATCTCAATTGCGCAAAAGTCCCTGGACAGCGGTTCTCAGGGCTATTTAACCGATCTGTATAAACGGGGGGAAAACAGGCACCGGCGGCATAAGCTGTTTACGCGCCTGTCCGAAGAAGAAAAAGCGTATATACGCAATCACCCGGTAATATCGCTTGCCGCCGAATACGATAATTACCCGGTTAGCTTTTACAACAAATATGAAAAGCAATGGCAGGGTATTGTCTATGACATATTGGACGAACTGGAAACGCTTACCGGTTTAACATTCAGGATTGACAACGAACCGGACACGGAATGGCCTGAATTGCTGCGTATGCTGGAAAGCGGGAAAGTGTCCATGATAACCGAGTTATTGCGTTCGCCGGAGAGGAACGAATTATTTTTGTGGCCGGACGCCGTGATTATGATGGATAATTACGCGCTTATTTCCCGGTCGGACTATCCCGCCATTCATGTCAACGATATTTTGCACCTTAAAGTGGGTTTGATTAACGAAACCGCGTACACATCGCTGTTTCAGAGATGGTTTCCGGGTAATAACAATACGGCGCTGTATGATAACACCGACGCCGCCTTTAACGCCCTGGAACGCGATGAAGTCGATATGGTAATGGCGAATTTAAGCCAGCTTCTTATGCTGACCAATTACTATGAGCGTCCGGGCTACAAGGCGAATTTCATGTTCGATATCGCTTCCGAATCCACTTTTGGGTTTTTCCGGGGCGAGGCTGTCCTGTGTTCCATTGTGAACAAGGCGCTCCGCCTGGTTGATACCAGGGAAATCTCGGGACAGTGGATGCGCAGAACATACGATTACCGGGCGAAACTGGCGCATTCTCAGCGCCCGTGGTTAATCAGCGCCATAGTTTTGTTTTTTTGCATCCTGGTTCTTTTGTTTATTCAGTTTCAGAAAAAACTTCTCGCGGGAAAACAGCTTGAAACGCTGGTACGGGAACGGACAAACGAACTGGTGATTCAGAGCGCGACGCTGAACGCCGCGTTTGAAGCGACTCCCGACATGGTATTTTGCAAAGATTTGAATTTCCGTTATACGCGGTGCAACAAGGCTTTTGAAAATTACTTTAATGTCCGTGAAAGCGACATTAAAGGGAAAGGGAATATTGACGGTCTGGGGCTGTCCGCCAAAGCGGTGGAACAATACAGCGATCAGGATCGCAAGGTTGTCGGCGAAGGCGAGGTGATTGTAATCGAGGAATATATACCGTCCGCCGACGGAACCAAACAGCTTTTTGAAACGTGCAAAGTTCCGATGATGCAAAACGGGCGGATAACCGGAATGCTTGGTATATCGCATAACATAACCGAGCGTAAGGCGATGGAAGAACAGGCGTTGAGCGCCAGCCGCGCCAAGTCGGTGTTTCTTGCCAACATGAGCCACGAGATACGCACGCCGATGAACGCGATTATAGGAATGGTCGCGATAGGGGAGGCCGCCTCCGATACCGAACGCAAGGATTATTGCTTTGCCAAGATTGGGGACGCCTCGCGGCACCTGTTGGGCGTAATCAACGACATTCTGGATATGTCCAAAATTGAAGCCAACAAGTTTGAACTTTCGCCTGATGAATTTAATTTTGAAAAAATGATTCAGTCGGTGGTCAATGTCATAAATTTCCGCGTAGATGAAAAGCGGCAGCGATTCACGATGTACATAGACGACGCCATTCCCAAAAACCTGATAGCCGATGATCAGCGGCTGGCCCAGGTGATTACCAACCTCCTGGGAAACGCGGTTAAATTCACGCCGGAACAGGGTTTTATCAGCCTGAACGCGCGGTTTCTGGGGGAAAGAGACGGTTTGTGCGTCATAGAGCTCGCGATAAGCGACACGGGGATTGGCATCAGCCATGAACAGCAGAAACATTTGTTTAATTCTTTTCAGCAGGCGGAGATCAGCACGGCGCGCCGGTTCGGGGGAACCGGACTGGGTCTGGCGATTTCCAAAAACATTGTCGAAATGATGGGCGGAACAATAGGGGTTCAGTCCGAACCCGGAAAAGGCTCTGTTTTTACCTTTACGGTACAGGCGAAAAAGAGCGTTCATGTACATAACACGGCGGATAATCCGCCGGGGGTAAAAAAGGATATTGCCGGGATTTTCGCGGGGCGGCGCGCGCTGTTGGCTGAAGATATGGAAATAAACCGCGAGATAGTGCTGGCGCTGCTGGAGCCGACGCTGCTGGAGATAGACTGCGCCGAAAACGGGGCGGAGGCGGTGCGTAAATTCAGCGAAGCGCCGCGGAAATACGATTTGATTTTTATGGATGTGCAAATGCCCGAAATGGACGGTTATGAGGCGACGCGGCGTATTCGGGCCCTGAACCTGCCCCAGGCCAAAACCATTCCGATAGTCGCCATGACGGCTAACGTGTTCCGGGAAGATGTTGAAAAATGCGTGAAAGCGGGCATGAACGGCCATGTGGGCAAGCCCCTGAATTTTGATGAAGTTCTGGAACAACTGTATACTTATTTGGTTTAATTGATGTTTCCATAATCCTCGACATGTCATAAATATTGGTGTATATTAAGATTTATATGCCAGAATTAAGCAATGGAATATCCGGACGCCGCGCCGCCATTATTGACGCTTTGAACAAGTCTATAGAGATATTTTCCAGCAATAATGAAAAAACGTTTGAAGAGGTTATGACCAACGGCATACGGCCTTTCGCGGACGCGGTTGGCCTGGATCGCGTGGTTTTTTATAAGCTGGTGGACATTGAAGGGGGCAAACGCCTGGGGCAGGTCTACCGCTGGGACAAGTCGGAAGGCGGCCTTATGTCCCTTGCCGAAGAACTGAAGGTTTTGCCGTATGTTCCGGTTATGGAAGAGTGGATTTCAATTACATCGCGGGGCGGCTGCGTACGGCTCCGGGAAAGCGAATATTCCGCGGACGCGGCGGCTCTTTTGCGTACCTACGGCGTAAAGTCGCTGTTGATAATCCCTATTTTGACGCGTGGGGAATTCTGGGGCGTTATCAATTTTCAGGATCATGCCAACGACCGTTATTTTGACGGGGACTGCGCCGATTTGCTGCGTTCGGCGGCGCGTATATTTTCAAACGCCATTATCAAGGAAGAAGCCATCAAAGCGCTCAAACGCCGCGAAGAGATGGAAGCCGCGATAAACAGGGCCGCCATCATGTTTCTTTCGCAGCAGGGAGAATCGTTTGAAGCTACCATGACGGCGGGCATCCGGGAAATCGCCGATGTGCTCGGTTTGGACAGATTTTCCATTTGGCGCAATTTCTCCATGCCTGACGCGATGCATGTGTCGCAGATATATCGCTGGGACAGGGAATCCGGCGGGACCACCGTGCCGACAAAAGGGCTGGAGGATATTACCTACGACAAGTTCGCGCCGCGATGGGAACAACTTTTTGCCAAAGGCGAAACCATTAACAGCCCGGTAAGGCTTCTGCCCGAGGCGGCCATGCTGAAGGCATTTGGCTGTGTGACGGCGTTTGTTACGCCGATTTTTATCAGTAATGTTTTTTGGGGCTTTGCCCTTCTTGAAGACCGCCACAACGAGCGCTTTTTTGAAGCTGACAGCGTTGACATGATACGCTCCGCGACGTTCCTGTGCGTAAACACCGTCGTGCGCGCCGATATGGAACGTGAAATAGCCAACGCTCACGAATTTAACCGCGCCGTGCTTGTCGGTTCACCTTTTTGCATGACTATTTTTGACGAAAACGCCCGCGCTATTGATAGCAACGATATTAATCTGGAAACATTGGAAACAACAAAAGAATACTATGTTGAGCATTTTCACGAATTTTCGCCTGAATACCAGGATGACGGGAAAAAATCCGAAGATAAGATTATAGAGGTAGTCAGGCGCGCGCTGAACGGCGAAAAATTGGTGTTTGAGTGGACACATCGTACTTCCAGGGGAGAGCTTATTCCTTTTGAGGTTACGTTGAGCCGCGTGATGAGTAAAGGGAAGTATGTGGCGATAAGTTATCAATATGACCTGCGCAATATTAAAAAGATGGAAAAAAACATACGCGAGCAGGGCGAACAGATCAAAATCAGGCTGGAACAGCAGGAATTGATTTCAGAACTTTCAAGGGGGTTTATTTCGTCCGGCGATTCACAAACGCTGGTACAGGAAGCCGTCGCCAAACTGGGACGCTACCATAAGGTGACATTGGTGTTCGTTTTCGCCATTGATTATCAGCGTAAAGATACCCGTCTTGCGTATCATTGGACCGCGGATGACGCGCCGCCGCGGAAGTCCGTAGCCAATCTGTATACCTATTTAACGGATTTTTTTCCCGTAACTCTGCCCGACTGCGCTGCAGTGCCGATAGTCGTATGCGATGATACCGCCGCCAATCCCGACGCGGTTTTTCAGGCGCTCTACGCCATTGACATTATGGCGCTTATCGCCGCGCCGCTTTATGTTGACGGCCGCCTGTGGGGGGTAATATGCGTAGAACAGAGCGGAACGCCGCGCAAGTGGACGGAAAATGAAAAGGGCTTTGTCGCCATGACGGCAAGCACCATCGCGGGCGTAATCATGCGCGACATCTATACCAAAAAACTCAAAGAAGCGCTCCATAAGGCGACGGAAGCGAGCAAGGCCAAAAGCGAATTCCTTTCCAACATGAGCCATGAAATGCGCACGCCGCTGAACGCGATAACCGGCATGACGACCATCGGCAAAAGCGCGAAAGATGTGGAACGCAAAGACTACGCGCTGGATAAAATTCAGGACGCCTCAACGCACCTGCTCGGCGTAATAAACGACGTGCTGGATATGTCAAAAATCGAGGCGAATATGCTGGAGCTGTCGCCCGTCGAATTTAATTTTGAAAAAACGCTGCAAAAAGTAGTCACCGTAGTTAATTTCCGCGTGGATGAAAAGAAGCAAAAACTTGTAGTGCGCATTGACAAAAAAATTCCCCCAACGCTTATCGCCGATGACCAGCGGCTGGCCCAGGTTATTGCCAATCTTTTGAGTAACGCGGTTAAGTTCACGCCGGAGGAAGGTTCCATCACCCTTGACGCGGAATTTAAGGGGGAAGAAAACGGCCTGTGTACGATACAGGTTAGCGTAACCGACACGGGAATTGGCATAAGCGTCCAGCAGCAAAAGCGCCTGTTCAGTTCCTTTCAACAGGCGGAAAGCAGCACCACGCGCAAATACGGCGGCACGGGGCTGGGACTGGCGATTTCAAAAAGCATAGTAGGGATGATGGGCGGCAAAATCTGGATTGAGTCCGAACTCGGAAAAGGCTCGACTTTTGCCTTTACCATTCAGGCGCGGCGCGGCGTAACAAAGGAAAAAAGCGGGCTTTTGGCTCCTGATATTAATTGGAGCAATATCCGCGTTATGGTCATAGACGATGATCCCGATATATTGGCGTATTTCCGTGATATAACGCGCGGATTTGGCGTATCCTGCGATACCGCGACAAGCGGGGAAGAGGCGCTCCGGCTTGTGGATAAAAACGGCCTCTATCATATCTATTTTGTGGACTGGAAGATGCCGGGCATGGACGGCATACAGTTGACGCGTGAACTCAAAGCGCGCGCGTCCAAAAATTCCGTAGTGATAATGATTTCCGCCGCCGAATGGAGCGCGGTTGCCGAAGAAGCGAGGAAGGCGGGCGTAGACAAATTCCTGTCCAAGCCCCTGTTTCCCTCCGTTATCGCCGAAATTATCAGTGAATGTCTGGGTATGGACGGACAACCGGCGGAGAAAAGGCAGGCGGATATTAACGGCCTTTTCGCGGGGCGGCGCGTTTTGCTGGTAGAAGATGTGGAAATTAACCGCGAAATCGTGCTTTCCCTGCTTGAACCGACGCGGATGGAGATAGATTGCGCCGAAAACGGCGTGGAAGCCGTCCGTATGTTTACCGAAACCCCGGAAAAATACGAATTAATCTTCATGGACGTGCAAATGCCCAAAATGGACGGCTATGAAGCGACACGGCGCGTCCGAGCCATCGAGGCGGAGTTACATATTGAGAAAGGAGTGCCGATAATAGCAATGACCGCCAATGTGTTTCGGGAGGATATTGAGAAATGCCTTGACGCCGGTATGGACAGTCATATCGGGAAACCGTTGGATTTTGACGAGCTTCTGGAGAAATTATATGTGTATTTATCCCCGGACCCGTGAGGTTTCCGAAAGCAGATACGCCCTTTCCAACGCCCTGAATAGCGCGATTGAAATATTGACTTCCCACAGGGAAGAATCTTCTGACGATGTTATGAGCAACGGATTGCGCCCCATCGCGGACGCGGCGGGTCTGAACCGTATCGCCGTTTACCGGCTGTTGGAAGGAAACGACCGCCTGGGACAGCGGTATGTCTGGAAATACGGCAAAACCGCCCCCCTGGACGTGGAATTGATAGAAGCGCCGAATAACCCGCCCATGATCCGCTGGCTGAAGACTTTGATGAAAGGCGAATACATCCATGGCCGGGTAGACCTTATGGCCGAGGACGAGGCGGCCTTTCTGAGTTCGTTCGGAATCCGGACAATACTTTTTGTGCCTATTTTTACCCATAACGAATTCTGGGGTATGGTTATTTTGGAAGACCATACCAATTACCGGTACTTTGACGAAGACTGCCTGGACCTGCTCTGCGCGGCGGCGCGCCTGTGCGCCAACGCGTTTATACGCGCCGAAATGGAACGTAAAATAACCGACGCGAACGGGCTTAACTATGCCATTTTGAACGCGGCGCCTATGGGTTTTACCGCCTTTGACGAGGATTTGCGTACCTTTGACTGCAACAACAGCATAGTGGATCTGTTCGGGACAACCAAGGAATACTATATCGAGCATTTTCTTGATTTTTCGCCCGAGTACCAGAGCGACGGGTCAAAATCCCGTGAACGGGCGGTTGAGTTAATCAAAGGGGCGCTTGCCGGTAAAAAGCAGGCGTTCGAGTGGACGCACATCTCGTCTTCGGGAGAGCTTATTCCCTTTCAGATTACGCTGACGCGCGCGATGTACAACGAAAAATACATGGTGCTGGGTTATCAATACGATTTGCGCAACATCAAAGAAATGATGAAAAACATCAACGAACAAAGCGAACTGCTTAAAATCAGGCTGGAACAGCAGGAGTTAATTTCCGAAATTTCAAGGGGTTTTATTTCGTCCGGTGATTCAAAAACGTACATAAAAGAAGCCATTACCAAACTGGGACGCTATCACAATGTGTCCCAGGTGTTCATTTTTGGCATTGACTACCAGCGTAATGATACTTACATGGCCTATAATTGGCTCGCCGGTAATATGTCGCTGCGCCTGGTTGATTTTGATTTTTTCGCCTATATTAATTCCCACTTTCCCGAAACATTGCCTGAATCCGCCACTGTGCCGATAATTTCCCGCGCGGATACCGCCGCCGCTGTGGATGATGAAGTGTGCGCCGCGTTATTGTCCGTCGGCGTTAAATCGTTTATCTGCGCGCCGCTGTATGTTGAAGGCCGTTTGTGGGGGATCCTGAATGTGGAGCAGTGTTCTACCCCCCGTCAGTGGACAGACAACGAAAAGAAATTTGTCGCCATAACGGCAAGTACCATCGCGGGCGTTATCATGCGCAACCTCTACAACACCATGCTCAAAGACGCGCTGCACAAGGCGACCGAAGCGAGCAAGGCAAAAGGCGAATTCCTTTCCAACATGAGCCATGAAATGCGCACGCCGCTGAACGCGATAATCGGCATGACGATGATAGGCAGGAACGCGGCGACCATAGAGCGCAAAGATTACGCGCTGGGTAAAATTGACGACGCTTCAAC
>Ga0268262_10005071_pt1 | contig 13235 bp, 7 predicted proteins | sample TergutNc150P3_FD_190354 | JGI IMG/M metagenome (GOLD analysis project Ga0268262, IMG submission 190354) | Nasutitermes corniger P3 segment gut microbial community from laboratory colony in Florida, USA - Nc150 P3 (SPAdes) (version 2) | ecosystem: Host-associated > Arthropoda: Insects > Digestive... | reverse complement strand
TTTTTATAATCGGACTTGGCTGCGCTCCCATATACCCCAGCCTTTTACACGAGACTCCAGGAAATTTTGGGAGTGAAAAATCACAGGCAATAATGGGAATACAAATGGCAAGCGCATATGTCGGGACTACATTTATGCCTCCGTTATTCGGGCAAATAACGTCTTATTTTGGCTTTAATATTTTTCCTTTATTTATTGGTGGGATATTGATACTCAATATTGTTATGGTAGAATTAATGAATAAAAGAGTGGATAAAAAATGGGTACTCCAATGGAATTAGAAACAGAAAGACTATTTATTAAATTATTGACTTTATCGCAATTAAAATTATGGGTTAATGATATTTCGATGCTTGAAATTGAATTAAACTGTGAATGTGATAAAGGACCAATAGATGGATTTTTTTTGAATATTATAAACAATCAAATTAAAAGTATTGAAAATGATCCTGAAAATTATGTTTATCATAGCTTTTGGTTTATTGTAAGGAAAGCGGATAAAAGAGCAGTAGGATCAATTGATTATAAAAATATTCCAAATGAAAGGAAAGAAGTTGAAATAGGCTATGGATTGGAAAAACAATTTGAGCATAATGGATATATGACTGAGGCTGTCGGCGCATTCTGTAAGATGGCTTTTATGGATAAAAAAATTGAAACAATAATAGCTGAGACAGAAGTAGAAAATACAGCCTCATCTAAAGTATTGGAGAGATGCGGCTTTAAAAAATATAAAGAAGAAAGAACACATTGGTGGCGGTTAAATAAAAATATGAATAAGTATATTAATGTAAACAGAATTGAATTTGTAGTAACAAACAAATGCAGTGGCAAATGCAAACATTGTTTCGCTAAATTATCGTCTAAAAAAGAATCAATAAATGCGGAAATCGCCATAAAAGTAATTAATGATTTATGTAAAAATTATTCAATAAACTCAATAATGACATATGGTGGAGAACCCCTTTTATATGCCGGAACTGTTTGCCAAATTCATAAAACGGCATACGAAAATAATGTAAAAAATAGGGATCTAATTACCAATGGGTACTTTTCAAAAGATATAGTCCATATGAAAATATGTATTCAAAAATGCTAATTGAAGGTGGAGTTAAAAAATTGTATGACTTTATATTGAATCAAGGAATAGATATTGATCTAGAGGAGTGTTATTCACCTTGTATGTTGTGTAAAAAAATAATTCAAGGATAATATATGGTTTTTGAATTAATTTTGGAGGAATTGCATGAAAAAATTGAATAAAACAGTAAAAATCGCATTGCCCGTATTTTTGTGCCTGTCTATTTTCGGGTGTATCGGATGTACAATTGTAGCACTTGAAACTTATTCACAAGTTTACGGCAGGGTTGAGGGGGTCAAAGATAACGAATTTACCACATACATAACCTGGAAGGAAATTGACCAGACTACATATCACCGTGAAGAAGTTCATTTTATTTCGGGCGAAAATAAACTTCAAGGTTTTATCTATGGCGGTTCAAACAATAATGGTTTAGTTGTCATTTCTAATGGAATTGGCGGTACATCTGACACTTATTTGCCGCTGATTATGTATTTCGTAGATAAAGGCTGGCGCGTTTTTGGTTTTAACAATACAGGGGTTGGCGGAAGCGAAGGGGAAAGTATACGTGGTCTTACTCAATCGGTTATCGATCTTGATGCCGCGCTTTCTTTTGTAAAAAGATCAGGTAGATTTAACGGTTTGCCTGTAATGCTGGTTGGATATAGTTTGGGCGGCCATGCAGTGTGTACTGTCCTTAACCTAAATCAAAATGTAAACGCTGTTGTGAGTTTTGCGGGTTTTAATAGTAGCAAAGAAATTTTTGAAGAACAAGGAGTAGCAATGGTTGGTAATATTTTTTATTTACTAACTCCTCAAATATGGGCAATAGAGAAACAACTTTTTGGCGATAAAGTAAAACTTACCGCTGTTGCCGGAATTAATAAAGCCGGTATTCCGGTAATGATTGTTCATGGTTCGGATGATGATTTTATATCAGCTAAAACGAGTTCAATTTATGCCCACCGAAGTGAAATTAATAATTCTAATGTGGAAATTGTATTTTTTGACGGTGAAAATGCGTTAGGACATGAACGTGTTTATGGTTCGAATAAAGCAATAGAGTATATGAAAAATTGGGAAGTTTACAAAGCAGGGCATGAAAATGCTACAAAAGCTCAATTGGCTGAGGATTACAATTTTGACAAAACCATAGCTAATGAACTTAATATGGAATTAATGGAACGAATAAATGTTCTTTTTAATAATGCAAAATAAAGGCTTGGCAGCAGGTATACAATTATGTATTTTTTAAATATAATTTTAAAATATATGAGTAATTGTTTTTTGTTTTTTATCCCAATCTTATTTTTTAATATTTTATTCTTTAAGAAACTTCCTTCGCATTATTTGAAAAATATTTCTCACCCAATAATTATAATGGAAACCATAACAAGAATTATAACGATAGCTTTTTCGATAATAATGGCTATAAATATTCAAAATAAAACAGGAAAAATTGGCTTAATGATATTTATTATTGGTATTATAATTTATTTCGCATCATATTTCATTGAAATATATGCTTCTAATACATTATTTGGCAGAAAAATAATTTTTATATTATCGCCATATTGGACATCAGTTATATGGCTTATAGGTATAGGGTTGGTAGGTAATAGATTGTTTATAAATATTCCCTATCATTTTATTGTTTATTTGATATTATCAATTATATTTGCAACAATACATACTATTCACGGTTATTTATGCTATAAAGCATAGTATAACAAAATACTTAAGGAGAAATGTATGGATATTATAATAGAGCCTGTAAAAAAAGAAGAAAAAGAAATATTAAGAAATTTAATGGAAAAATATCGTTATGAATTTTCTCAATATGACGGTCTTGATACCAATAGTCTTGGACTCTACGGTTATGACTATTTGGATAACTATTGGACTGAAAATAACAGGTTCCCATTTTTCATTAAGGTAAATGAAAAATTAGCTGGATTTATTATGATAAACGATTATCCAGAAGTCAAAATTGAGACAAATTATACATTGTCTGAGTTTTTCATAATGTATAAATATAGACGGCAAGGAATAGGTAAATATGTTGTGAATTATGTATTAAATAAATTCAAAGGAAAATGGCAATTAAAATATCATCCAAAAAATGAAATTTCTAAAATATTTTGGACAAAAATGATAAGTGAATACACAAAAGGAAAATATGAATTAATATCGAATAATCAGGAAACAAAATATGAAGACGGAACAATAGGTCATGTATTAATATTTGAAACGTAAAACTATGAATATAATGGTGTACGCCACAAACTCCTAGCCCGAAAAACAGGCTTCCTTATTGCTTTTTCTTGGCCGGTTCTTTGGCCTTCGCTGGCTTCGCCTCAGCGGGTGATTTCGCCTCGGCAGGCGGTTTTTTTTCTGCCTCCGCTTTTGCTTTGGCTGCCGATTTTTTTGCCTTGGCGGCTTCTTTTTCCTTGGGATCCTTCAGGGCTTCTACCTCTTTCCGGCTTGGGGGTTCCGCCCCGGCGCGGGTGCAAACGATGGAAGCGGCTTTATTGGCGAAAAATAGCGCGTTGAAAAGCTCGCTTTCGCTCAGGCTGACAAGGGAGGAGCGCGACATTTTTTCCTTAAGTTCAAGCCAGGCGAGAAAAGCGCCGTGGAAGGTATCCCCTGCCCCTATGGTATCCACTACCGGAAGATCCACCGCAGGCGCGTTCATCCTGGTAACGCTCCCGTCGTTCCGGCGCAGCAGGGCCAACGCGCCTTTGGGGCCCAGGGTACAAATCGCGAGCCTGGGGCCCATGGCGATTACCTTCTGCAAGGCTTTTTCCGGGTCCAGTTTTGGGTATATAAACGCGATATCTTCAACCGACATTTTGACAATGGTGGAGGCGGCCACCCATTTTTCAAGCCTTCCTATGTAGGCGTTTTTGTCTTTGATCAAAAAAGGCCGGATATTTGGGTCAAAAGAGATAACTGGCGCTCCATCCACCTGATCGGTGCTCTTTCTCGTTCCCTCTCTCAGGATAAATGACTCAATGGCGGAAGAAATTGGCTCCATGGTCATTGAAATTGAGCCGAAAACGATGCACTTGGTGTCTGGGGGGAGTTTTGGGGGCAGATCAGAGGGCTGGAGAGAGCAGTCTGCAGTGCCCTCGGCGTAAAAAACGTACTGGGCGCCCTTGGCTTTGTCCTTTTCTACAAAAGCCAGGGTAGAATTCTGATTGGAACGATGGATCAGCTCCTCCCCAACATGGCATTTTTGGAGCTTTTTAAAGAGAAGCTCCCCAAAAAAATCTGTGGAAAGCCGTCCCAGAAACTTGACCGGCACTCCCAGCCTGCCTATCGCAATGGCAGTATTATATGGGCTCCCTCCGAGAAGAGGGGAAAAGACATCGCCCAAACCGCGAACCGTCGCCCGCACCATGTCAATCAGGGCTTCTCCGCAGCAAATTATCATGTCGAACTCCTCAGAACCAATATATAAAACATCTAAAACCCGAATGGGGTTTTAGATGTTACGTTTCCGGTGTTTTTCCAGATTATATCATAAAACGCCGGAATGATAAATACAAAGTTGCGGTTTTTTGACATACATTTCTGAATAAGTTATAGTAAGGCATTCATGGAAAAGGAATCGCAATGAAAAAAAAGACACCTATATTTTTGGTTTTGCCCTGTTTTTGGGCAATTTTGGCGGTTTTGGTTATTGGATCATGCAAGGGAAAGGCCGGTTCTTCGGCGACGACGGATTTCTCGGCTCCCCATGTTTCGGTTGGAAGGCCCGCTCCGGGGCTTGAGGCTTACCGGATAGCCTATTACGAGGCGGTTTCCGGCGCGGAAGAAACAGGCGCTGGAAACATTCAGGAAAGCAATGAGCCGTTCAGGATAGTGGATTACGGCCCAAGGGATGAGCTTCCCTCGGAAATAAAAAAACCTTCAATATTTGTGGTGTTTTCCCAGCCCGTAGTGCCCCTGGCGAAACTTGGAGACCCAATCAAAGAGGATGCGGGGCTTTTTGCGATTCAGCCGCCGTTGAAGGGGGTTTACCGCTGGTATGGGACGAGGCTACTTTCCTTTGAGCCGGATGGGGAGAGTATGCCCCAGCAGGAGTACAGGATAACGGTTTCCGACAAGATAAAATCCCTGGGCGGCAAGTCCCTGCAAGGCGAAAGGTCTTTCAGCTTCGAAACTGAGCGGCTTGGTGTTTTGGAATGGAGATTGGGCTCAGGGGACAAATGGGTAAGTACCTATGATGCTGATCCCCTGGAAGCCAAAGAGATTAGCCTCATTTTCTCCTATCCGGTGAACCTTGGGGAAATCGCCAAGTGGATGGAAGTCAAAACCGTTTCGGGACAGAGCTACCCCTTCACCCTTTCGCGGCTTCCCAAAATCAATGAAAACTATTACAGGGCGGAACAGTACAAGGCAGAGCAGGGAGTTTTATTGACGCTAAAGGAAACTTTGCCGTTTGATACGGAAGTTAGCCTGCGTATCATGGCGGGCGCGCGCTCGGAGGCGAACTGGCTTGGCACCAAAGAAGATCAATCTTTTTACTTTCACACCTTGAGACCTTTCAGGTTAAACGATGTTTCGGCCCGTTCCGAGGCAAGTCCCAGAACCGAGGAAGGGGACACCATCCCTATATCGCTTTACTTTAGCCACACTGTAGACCCGGATTCCAGCCCGTCGCTTTTTTCCGTTGAGGGAATGCCTGCTCTTAGCAAAGAAAATGTCCACGTTTACGGCAATAGGGTGCTGATAAACAGGCTTCCCCTTGAATACGAAAAAAATTACCAGGTTAATATTTCGGCAAATGTAAAGGATGTTTATGGCCGTTCTTTGGGACAAAACCGGGCCGTCATAGCGCAAGTAGGCCAGGCCAACAGTTACGTTTACCACCTTAATTACGGCCCAAGGATGCTGGAAGCCGGTTTCCCGCCGCTGGTGGTTTGGGAGACCGTGAACCCTGTGTCCATGCGTTCAAGAATCGCCGCCGCGTCGGGGCCTTACGAGCGCCTGTCCCTTTCGACTTTTGCGAGCCAGGATGTTTCAAAATATGCGAAGAATAAAAAGAACTTTGTCGTGGAGGATTTGTCGCCTTTCCTTGGGCCGGGCGGAAAGGGTTCCGCCGCAATGGCCTGGGAATACGAAACCCGCTCGCAGTGGAACAACAGAATATACCAATCGAACAGTTGGCTTACGGTCCAGGTTACCGACATAGGAATTACCACGCGTTACGCCTACAACAAAGTTCTTGTGTGGGCAACAACGCTATCAACGGGCGCTCCCGTCGCGAACGCCAGAGTGGAACTCCTTGAGGGAAATACCGTAGTCAGGCAGGGCACTAGCAACGCCCAGGGGCTGGCGGTTTTCGAATTCCGCGACGGGGAGTTTGTCTCCCGTTTTACCGATCTGGAACCCTATTACGGCGTAAGCGACTGGTCAAAAGGCTTTCGCGTCCGGGTGGTTCAGGACGGCGGGGCCATGGCAGGGGGAGACCAGGCGGAATTTATCCCGAACAACAGCCACAATATATGGCGTTTCCCGGTTCAAGCCGCCGTAAGTCCGTTTACCGCGGAAAAAGACAGAGCACTGGTTTTTATGTTCACCGACCGCGGACTTTACAGGCCGGGCGAGACCGTCACTTTCCGCGGCATAGACAGGAATCTTTCCAGAGGGAGATTTTTCCCCTACGAAGGCAATTACAGCGTTGAGGTCTCAACGGGTGGACGCAACGCCCCGGTAATTGCCTCGCTTAACGGAAAAACTACCGGAAGCGGCGGGAGCCACGGCTCCTTTGCCATCCCCGCCGGCCTTGACCCGGGCCGTTACGTTATGCGCTACAAGCGTCTTGAGGGCGGCGGCCAGGACTACTCAATTACCTTTTTGGTCGCCAATTTCGAGCGGCTCCGTGTTGAAGCGTCTTTGAAATTTCCCGACCTCACTTATTATCAGGGCGAAAAAATATCGGGCCGCCTTTCCGCCTCTTACCTTTCAGGCGGCGGCCTTTCAGGAGCTCCCTATACTTACTACTGGAGCCGCGAACCGGCGGGCTTCAATCCGGGTGACTCATGGCAATACTGGCGTTTCGGCCCGGAAACCTACGACGGCCGTTATTTTGCTGCCGACGGCGAAGGAACCCTGGGCCCGGACGGCAGTGCCGACATAGCGCATAACGTCGGCATTGACGGGGTTGAGGGCGTCACCTACCGCTACCGCCTTGAAGCCTCCGTGCAGGATGCGGCAAGGCAGGAAATTTCCGTCAGGAATGCGGCCATCGTCCACCCGGCTTCTTTTTACATCGGTTCCCGCCTGGACACGGGGACTTTAAAGGCCGCTGATCCGGCAAGCGCGAAATCGTCCGCTTACTTTTTACAAGCAGGCTCTCCTGCCACAGTCAGCTGGGCCTTGCTCACGCCGGAAGGCTCTCCCTTTGAGCAGGCTTCCGACAGCCGGGACGCGCCGGATATTTCTTTCAAATTGATCCATTACCAGTGGAAGCAGTCCCGCCAGGCCGGCATTGGCGGAAGGATCAACCTGTACTGGGAAAGGGTTGAAGAAACCGTAATGGAAAGAAGCATACGCCCAGGCAGAAGGGAACATACTGGGGTAATTCCCTTTACTCCCGCAACCAGCGGCGAATACGAAGTGCGGCTTTCTGGCAAAGATTCCATGGGCCGTTCCGCGCTGACCCGTTACAGTTTTTATGTTACCGGCGCTGGCTGGGCGCTCTGGGGCAGTGGCGATTCGGACAGCATCACCCTAAGGCCGGACAAGGGCTCTTACGCGCCGGGAGAGACAGCAAAGCTTTTGGTGCAGTCCCCCCTGCCAAAAGGGAATTACCTGCTCACGCTGGAAAGGGAAGGGATACTCGAGGAGAGGATCATCGAGCTTGACGGCTCCGCCCTGACCATCGACATTCCTATCAAGGAATCGTATATACCCATCGTGTACGCCGCCATCGCCTCTTACACGGTCAGGTCGGGGCCGCCGACTCACACTTACTACGAGCCTGACCTTGACAAGCCAAAAGGCCTTTTCGGCCTGACCAGCCTTTTTGTTGATAACGAAAATCGGCATTACGCAATCGAGATTGAAGCTTCCAAAAGCGTTTACAGGCCAGCGGAACAGGCGGAGGTAACGCTGAAAGTGAGCCAGAACGGAAAGCCGGCAGCGGGCGTAGAGGTGACCTTCATGGCAGTTGACCGGGGAGTGGTGGATTTAATCGACTACCACGTGCCTGATCCTCTGGCATTTTTCTACAGCCCCTGGAATTTCCCGCTTGGCGTGCGGGGCGCGGACAGTCGCTCGCTTCTCATCGATCCCGTCACCTACAGCCTCTCGGATCTCCAGGGCGGCGACGAGGAAAGCAATTCCAAAATGGATGAGCGCAAGGATTTCCGGCCAACCGCGGTTTTTGAGCCCTACCTTGTTACAGGCGCTGACGGAACCGTGAAAGTAAAATTCAACCTGCCGGATTCGCTTACCACCTACCGTTGCACTGCGGTGGCTTCCGGCACCAGCGATTTCGGCATAGCGGAGAAAGACCTGCGCGTGAGCGCGCCTTTGACCGCCGTAGCCGCCCTGCCACGTAAGCTCCGCTGGCGGGACACCGGCACTGTTTCCCTCATACTTACCAATCTGGAAAATACCGCCGTCGAAGCGAAGGTTTCGGCGGCAACAGAGACGATAGACGGCGGCGTTTGGGACACGGTGCTGGAGATCGACGGGGTCAAGGAAAAGACGGTGAAACTCAATCCAGGGACAACGGCGGAAGTCTCTTTCAGGGCGGCGGCCCTTGGCGCGGGGGAGAGCAGGATCATCTTTACCCTTCAGTCGCCATTGGTAAACGAGAGGATAATAAAAACCCTAACGGTGGACAGGCCGGTGCTCTACGAAACCGTCACCTCCATTGGCAGTCTTGCAAGCGATAATCCATTTATTGAGGAAGGCGTGATTCTTCCTTCCCTTGTTCCTGAGGGGACGGGGAGCCTTTCGGTCTCGCTTTCTTCTTCAAGGCTTGCCCTGCTGAAAGAGGCGGTGCGCTACCTTTTGAATTATCCCTACGGATGTCTGGAACAAAGGACCGCTCAGCTCCTTCCGCTTGTCGCCTTTGCCGATCGCCTTGAGACTTTTGAGCTTGATAGTCCGGTAAAAAACCCCAAAAAGGTTATTGAAGACGAGCTGTCCTTTCTGGCGAAAAGCCAACTGCCTGACGGTTCCTTCCCCTACTGGCCCGGCGGGCAGGAGGGGAATCGATACGTGACGCTCAGGGTTGCCCACATCGCGGCCCTCGCAAAGCAAAAGGGCTATGCGCTGCCTGACGCAATGAATATTCCGGCCCTGACCAAATACATTACAGAAAATGATTTTTCATCAACAGTATTTAAAGAGGATCCTTTCCTTAAGGGTTACTCCCTCTGGGTACGTGCCATGTACGGTGCGCGGATAGGAACGGAGATTACCGCCTTCTTGCGGCGTGGGGACGAGCTGGGCATTTCAGGCTGGGGCTTCGCGGGCCTTGCCGCCATGGAGCTGGGCTTGAGGGACCTTGCCGTTTCCGCAAGGGACAGGGTAAGGCGCTTTATTCGTCCGGGAACGCGTACTCTGGATTTGACAGACACTTACGAGCGGGGCGGCGGTTTCTGGGGCTACGATTCCGACCGTTATGCGATATCCCTGATGCTTTACCATGCTTTAAGCCCGCTGGATGACATGACCACGAGGCTGGTAAATTCCCTTATCGAACGCCAGCGGCGTGGAGTATGGACTAACACTTCTTCTTCCTTCTGGGCTGTTCTTGCCTTTAGTAAAATCGCCGACGCCGAAGAAAAGGAGCAAAGCGGCACGCTTAATTCCAGGCTTTCCCTGGGTGGAACAATGCTCCTTGAGGCCGCTTTCAGTAAAGCAGGCGGCGTTCCCGCCTCCCGCACCTGGGCTTTTGGGGACTCTCCCCTTGATACAACGGCGAAGGACACGCTTCTGCCGCTTAGGATCGAGCAGGAGGGTAGTGGGCGGCTTTACTACACCGCAAGCCTCAAGTATGGGATTCCCACCGAGCTTGCCGCAGCCAGGGACGAAGGGCTCAGCGTCTTTACGGAAACCTTCGATTCGGCTGGGAACCCTGTTTCAGGCGGCGTGCTTGTTCCGGGCAAGACGTATACCAGAAAGGTAACGGTTTCCAGCCCCAGGGATCGCACCTATGTGGCGCTCAGGGCGCCTATTCCGTCCGGTGCGGAAATTGTAGACGCGACTTTTGTTACCAGTTCCACGGTTCCGCCAAAAGAAGATGACGAGGAGCGGATGAAATGGCGTTATTACGAGGCGCCGCCGGTTCGGTTCGTCATGGACGATGAGGCTGTTTTCCACTGGGACTTTTTCCCCGCAGGAAAGAAAGAAGTTGAGTTCCGTTTCCGGGCGGTGATGAGCGGGATATACCCAACACCGCCTGCCCAAGCGGAATGTATGTACGAAGAAGAAATCTTTGGAAGGGGAGCCGGCGAGCTGTACCGCATAGGAAACACAGGCGGCCAATGAGGCGCAAAAAACTTATAGGACTTATACTTATTGCCGTTCTTTTTTGTGTAGGTTTTTTGCTCCTCCGGTTTCCCGAGCTTGACGCCTTTAGGAAACGTTCCTGGGGAACGGTTATCAGCGACCGGAATGGTATCGTCCTGCGCGTTCTGCCTGCCGATGACGGCGTCAAGCGCGAGTGGGTGCCGTTAGGTGAAATCCCACCCGGCGCGGTAAGGATATTTATTCGGGCTGAAGACAGGCGCTTTTATTTTCATTTCGGGGTTGACGTTTTTTCGCTTGTGGCCAGCATCTATAGGAATCTGAAAGCCGGGCGCACCGTATCCGGGGCATCCACGATTACGATGCAGCTTGCCCGGCTGGTACACCCGCACTCAGGCGGCCTGCGGGGAAAAATCGTTGAAGCCTGGGACGCCATTCGGCTTGAAGCCAACCTTTCAAAAAAGGAAATCCTTGAGCTGTACCTGAACAGCATTCCCTTCGGCAGCAACATCGAGGGGCTGGCCGCGATAACCAGAGCCAGGTTTGGCAGTTCCGTCAGAGAGCTGGACGACAACAGGGCCGCGCTTCTTGCCTCGGTACCCAGACGGCCTCTCTTTTACGATCCGGCCTTAAACCCTGAGGCGGCTGTTACCGCTGCCATGGCCCTGTCCGCCCGATGCCGTCTGGACTTACGGGAGGAAGAGCTCTGGCAAGCGGCAAAAGAAGCCGCCTTGCCTGCTTCCAACCAGGATGATCCAAGAGCGCCGTTCTTCGCCCCCCACTTTACCGAGCGCCTAAAAACGGTGACTACCGCGGACCTTCGGTCCGACGGTCCATTGGACACCAGAAGTACCAGGAGCACACTTGACCTCGCTTTCCAGCTTTTCGCCGAAGAAGAGCTGGCCCTGGAAATCTCGCTCCTTTCTAACAAGCGGATAAGCAACGGAGCGATTCTGGCAATAGAAAACGAAACCGGCGCTGTGCGGGTATACGTCGGCTCAGGCTCCTGGTTTAACGAAGAGGCTTCGGGAAAAATCGACGGCGTTCGTTTCCGGGCCCAACCCGGTTCCTGCCTAAAGCCCTTCCTCTACGCGATGGCTTTGGACACGGGGTTCAGCCCGAACGAAATCATGCCGGATCTTCCCACGGTTTTCGGAAGCAGGGAAGCGTACGTCCCTTCGAATTTCAACAACCGCTTTAACGGCCCTGTGCGGCTCAGAATCGCTCTGGCCTCCTCGCTAAACATTCCCGCCGTTTACGTCTTGGAACGGCTGGGCGTTCGTAGCTTTGAGGAATATCTGGTCAGTCTGGGTTTTGATTCCATAAGCGAAACCATAGGAACGCACGGCACGGGCCTTGCCCTTGGCAACGCCGAGGTAAGCCTTGAAGAAATGGTAAGGGCTTTCTCGGTTTTTCCGCGTATGGGTTTACCGGTGGAATTCCGCTGGACAGAAGACGGGAAGCCTGTCCAGGCCGCAAAGGGGCAGGCTGCGCCGTCCGTCATGTCCCCATACGCGGCCTGGATGATTGCCGACATACTCTCGGACAGGTCAAGCCGCTTCGTGGGCTTCGGCCCCGCCCCGTCGCTCGCGACTCCTTTTGAATCGATGTTCAAAACCGGAACAGCCAACCAGTTTCAGCACATCTGGGCACTGGGCGCGACAAAGCGTTTTACAGTAGGCGTTTGGATGGGAAATTTTTCAGGCGAAACTGTAATTGGCAGCACGGGAAGCTCAATCCCCGCCAGGATAGCGGCAAAACTCCTCGGCGTTTTGGAAGAATCCGCCGGGCCAGGAAAAGAGCAAAAGACCGGAGGTCTTAGAACGGCAGGTAAGGTTGCTGAAAACCTGGCGGGCTCTGTGCCACAGGGAACAACGGAAGTGCAGATCTGCGCCCTTTCGGGAATGGCGGCCGGCCCCTACTGTACCGGGCTCACTAAAGAATGGATACGAAACGAGAAAATACCCGCCGTTTGCAACTGGCACACTCAGGCGGGACTCCTTTACCCAAGCGAATACCGCTCGTGGCTGAGCGAAAGGTTCCGTTTAGGCGGCGTAAGGCAGGAAGGGGCAGGCCGAATAAGGACGCCGGTTTCAGGGGCGGTATTTTATCTTGACCCGTCGCTGCCCGCCGAGGCCCAGGCGATAAGGGTCGAAACCACAGGCTTCAGCGAAAGCGCGCTTCTCTTTGTTGACGGCGAGCTTGTCGGCAGTCTAAACCACGCCGGGGTTTACGCGCTTCCGCTTTCACGTGGTCGGCATAGCGTCACTGTGGCGGATGCTGAGGGGAGTACCGCCTCGGTGGATTTAGAGGTGAGGTGAGGGTTGGGCGTTGCGCAAATATCCGGGGACATTTTTAACCAATGATGCTATTATTCAAGACAGGTTTCAATAAACATGTGGCGTATAATCAATTTACTTTTGAAGTTTCCGCCGTTAAGAAATATTCCCGCTGATTCGGCGTATAAAATTGTTTGGTACGCAATTATCGGTGTGATTACATTTATAATCACCAACGTGTGTTTGTATGTTTGTATCCGTCAAAAGAACCGCTTCTACCGCCGGGAAACAAGATGAAATAAACTTCCGAAAACATCACATTTCGGAGGGAACAAATGAAATTTAGCGAAGAGGAAAAAGCCATGTGGCTGGAAGACTGG
>Ga0268262_10005070_pt1 | contig 13236 bp, 10 predicted proteins | sample TergutNc150P3_FD_190354 | JGI IMG/M metagenome (GOLD analysis project Ga0268262, IMG submission 190354) | Nasutitermes corniger P3 segment gut microbial community from laboratory colony in Florida, USA - Nc150 P3 (SPAdes) (version 2) | ecosystem: Host-associated > Arthropoda: Insects >... | reverse complement strand
TAATTCTGATAATGACAAGTAACGCCGGGGCAAGGGAAATTGGCAAGGGACTTATCGGTTTTGGAGACAGAATACAGGACGACAGCGCGATAGATGACGCGGTAGAAAAATTCTTTACTCCCGAATTCCGCAACAGGTTAGACGCCATTGTCCGTTTTGGTCATCTTTCACGCGATATTATGGTTTCCATTGTTCAAAAAGAGTTGGACGCTTTTACCGCCCAACTTACGGAAAAGAACGTAACCATCACCGTTACGGAAACCTGTATAGACAAGTTGGCGGAAGAAGGCTACAGCAAAGAGTTTGGCGCAAGAAACGCAAGCAGGCTAATCGAAGAAAAAATAAAAAGTTTCTTTGTAGATGAAGTCCTGTTTGGCAGCCTGAGCGAAGGCGGAACCGCCGTTGTAGACTGGCGTGACGGTTACTGCATGGACATCGAAGAGACGCAAACTGTAACAGCGGAAAATTAGTGCCTCGTTTCCGTCCCGGTCCCGATCCAGATTTTCCCTACTTGGAACTAACCGAATATTTTCAATTTCCCAACCCCAATGAATGTGAAGACAGTATTATCGTAGTAGGCGGCAATCTTTCACCGGGAATGTTACTCTCCGCTTACGAGCAGGGAATTTTCCCCTGGTACTCCCCCGGCGATCCAATTATCTGGCAGTCTCCCGACCCCCGTTGTGTGATCTTTCCCGAAAAACTTCATGTCTCCGCTTCCATGCGAAAAATTTTAAACGGCAATGTTTTTAAAATAACCTACGATGAAAACTTTGAAGAAGTAATCAGAAACTGCGCCGAAAAAAAGCGTCCCAATCAAAATGGAACATGGATAACAGACGACATAATTAAAGCGTACATGGAACTGCACCAATTAGGTTTTGTTCACTCCGCCGAAGCCTGGCAGGACGAAAAACTTGTCGGAGGCTGTTACGGTGTACTGCTTGGCAAAGTTTTCTGCGGCGAATCAATGTTCGCCAATGTTCCCAATGCTTCAAAAGCGGCATTTCTCACTTTTGCCGAATCACTTTTTGCAAAAGGACTCGCTTTCATTGACTGCCAGATACCGACAAAACACTTAATCAGTCTAGGCGGCGAAGAAATGGCGCGTAACGATTTTCTTGAATTGTTAAAAAAATATTTGATTTATTCCCGAAGAGATACACACAAAGAGCACTAAGATACAAAGATCACAAAGAGGAAATCAGGAATTTTTGTCCGTTATCTAATCGTGAAGCTCACGCATAGTCCTCAGACAAAAATCCCTATCCCCCCTTTGTGATCTTTGTGCCTTCGTGATCTTTGTGTGAAGTCTTCCTCTTCGAACTACGCTTCTTTATAAAAAGCGATATATCCCCTATACGTCGTATAAAGGTCTATCTTACTGATCACCTCAAATGGCGAATGCATTGACAACACCGGAACACCGCAATCTATTACGTCTATCCCCAAATTGGCGGCATACAAAGCGATTGTTCCGCCGCCGCCTTTGTCTACTTTGCCCAATTCGCCAAATTGCCACTGGACTTTATTGCGGCTCATAATAGCCTGCACCTTCGCGCAGAACTCCGCATTGGCGTCGCTTGCGCCGTACTTGCCGCCGGAACCTGTGTACTTTGAAAGCACAATCCCCTTCCCGATAAACGAGCCGTTCTTTTTGTCGAATACGCCCGCGTAAGTTGGGTCAAACGCCGCGTTGACATCGGCGGATAACATGGCGGAGCGCGAAAAACAGAGCCGTAAATCCGCCTGAGAGCCGCCGCAAAGGAGAGCGATGAAATTTTCAAAGTTGACGGAACGTGCGCCCGTGTTTCCAACAGAACCGATTTCTTCTTTATCTGACAGATAACAAACCAATGTTTTGTTGATGGCCGATTTCTCACGCGCAAGATCGGTGATGGCTTGCAGGGCAGGCCATGCGCAACAGCGGTCGTCATGCCCGTAAGAGCCGATTAAACTTCTGTCAAGGCCGACATCGCTTGCCTTGAAAGCGGGAACAAATTCAATTTCCGCGCTTGCAAAATCTTTTTCCGTAATACCGTATTTTTTATTTAGCAGTTCAAGCAAGTACAGTTTTATTTTTTCTTTTTCGTCTTTATCATCGTAAGGACGCGAACCCGCGAGAATATCAAGGTCTTCGCCTTCTACCACTACCGACGCTTTTTTATCCATCTGCTCTTTTGCAAGATGGGGCAGAAGGTCAGTAATCGTAAAAACCGGATCACCCGGCTCTTCGCCGATATTAATCGTTGTTTTTTTACCGGATTCGTTTACAAATACTCCATGCATGGAGAGCGGTATGGCAGTCCACTGGTATTTTTTGATGCCGCCGTAGTAGTGAGTGTCAAAGAGCGCGAGGTCGTTGTCTTCGTATAAAGGGTTTTGTTTTAAATCAAGGCGGGGAGAATCTATATGAGCGCCAAGAATATTACAGCCTTCAATGACGGGCTTCTTCCCAATGACGGCGGCAATAACGGACTTCCCGCGGATATTTTGATAAACCTTCATGCCAGCCGTAAAATTTTTGTCCTTCAAAGTATCGATATTTACAAAGCCGTTCTCATTGAAAAACTGACAGGCGGTCTCGGCACATTCGCGCTCGGTCTTTCCCGTATTTAAAAATTGTTTATACGATGTGGCAAGCGCCTCAACGTCTTTTTCAGTCTTTTTATCAATTCCTTCCCAGCCATTTTTCAACTTGAAAAACAGTTTGTCCGATAGTTTTTCTTTTTTCCCTTTTGTAGTTTTTGCCATAAAATCCCCCCATTTGTACTGATAGATAGTAATTATAATGAGTTTTATACTAAATCGCAAGGGTTCGGAGTCCTTGTAAAAAGACCTCACACAAAGATCACAAAGACGCTAAATGAACGCACGGCGTAGCCGTGTAGATCAATAATGCCGCACAGCGTAGCACCATTAAACGCCGCTGTTTGTAATAAAGCAAGGCAGCCTTTAGGCTGCCGACAGTGCGCAAAGATCACAAAGGAGAGAGAGGGGGGTTTGTCCGAAGGCTATACGCTGGAAGATGTATGATGTATTATATAAGCATGAAAGTAATCTTTAAGAAGGCAATGGGGATATAATAGTGGTTTTAGGGAACAAACTGCTTTTATGTTTTCTATTAATAATTATGCTTTTTTCTTTTTCAAAATGTTCGTCTTCTCCGCCTGAATTTTCGGAGGACGACTGGTATAAAAAAACTCATGCGCCGGATGCCGCTCTTTTATACGCGAATAATGTCGCCGCCGACGGCACTTTTTTTAACCCTTGGATGGAGAGGGAAAAAAGGAAAGGCAGATATTTCCGAAGCAAGGGGCAATTTGAAGAGCCGTCAGTGGCCAAATACGGAGCAGTCCCCAACGATTTTTCCTATCTTTCAAATAACACTTTTGACAGCATTACCAATGCCGGACACGCCTCGATAATTATCAAGATGAACGGACAAACGATTTTTACGGACCCATTTTTTTCCAACGCGGCGGCAATAGTGCCAAAAAAAATCAAAATAAAATTTGATTTTTCCAAAGTCGCAAAAAAACCGGTAGTGTTAATAAGCCACAATCATTATGATCATCTGGATAAATATTCCGTAAAACAACTTGCAAAAAAAGACGCGGTTTTTATCGTCCCCCTTGGTTTAAAAAAACTTGTTTCAAGTTATGGAGCGAAGGACGTGCGCGAACTTGGCTGGTGGCAGAATATTACTATTGACGGTATTGAATACACGTTTGTGCCTGCCCAGCATTGGTCAAGGCGACTAGGGCAAAAGGGCGGCAGTACCTTATGGGGCGGCTATGTTATTAAAGGCGCAAAAACAATTTATTTTTCAGGCGACACAGGTTATTTTATCGGGTTTAAGGAATTCGGAAACCGTTGGGATATTGATTATGCCATCATGGGCGCGGGCGCTTATGAACCGCGCTGGTTCATGCATTACGCGCACATGAATGTAAAAGAGTTTTTAATGGCTGCGCAGGATATAAAAGCAAAGATTTCAATCCCCATGCACTTTGGCGTTATCACCCTGAGCAACGAACCTCTGCTCTATCCGTTACTCGAAATTGATAACGCGATTAAACAAAACCCTGAACTGGCGAATAGTATACTTCCATTAAGGGTGGGTGAGTATACGAAGATAGAATGATTTTTACCGCAAAAGTACTCACGAAGATCACGAAGTTACAAAGAGCACAAAGGAGGGAAAAAGGGCTGATTTTACCCTTGACAAACAATGGTTCTGGCACTATATTATATATTAGCTGGTTGGGGTCGTTTCGGACGTTCGGTCTGGGGGGGCGAGTACCTTGCGGTATCTTGTCAAACATCAGACACCCAATCGGGTTTTTTTCTTTTTCTTAGAAGTTCTATAAGTTTTTCTTTTAATCTGTCTGACAGAGAGAATTCTATAACCAAGCATTAGTTTATAAACTTAAGTCTTTCCGCGCTTCCTCAAGAGAGGTATACCATTTTGCGGGAATATCACCACGCATGATAGCCTTACTTTCTTCTATAGCTGCTAAAGTAATGGCATTAAAAGGAGGATTTTCGGCATGAAGCGGACAGTTCTCTCCGTAGATACATTCTGTAGTAGTTTCAGTTTCGGTGGCTGTAATCATAAAAGGCTCCTCTATTTCAATATACTCTTTTTTTGGCAAATTAACAAGTATTTATTATTATACCACAAAAGTTATCACAAAGATCAAGAGGGAAACCTTCGACCTTCGGTCTCGGTTGAGGTTCACAAAGGGTGAAAAAGAGATTGTTTTCTTTTCTACCTCACTGAAAAAACCTATTATTGCATTTTCCCGAAAATTTGATATTATTTATTATCATGTTGGAAAACCTATCCCCTCGTGAACAAGAAGTTTTTGACTTGTTGCTTGAAGGTCTTTCGCAAAAAGGAATAGCCCATAAACTTAATATAAGTCATTCTACATTGGATTTTCACCGTACTAATTTGTATAAAAAGCTTGGCGTTCATAGTGTCAAGGAACTTTTTGCCAAATACTCAACCAATGGTAAAGCATCCCCTTCCAAATCGGAAACCGCGTCCCCTGTTTCAGATACAAAAAAGCATACGAGATTAAAAATATTGCTTCCTGTCGGAATAGCGGCTGGCATAATAATGCTTGCTTTTTTAATATTGTTTTTATTGATATTTATCAGAAAGACATACTCTCATCCCGCGCCAAAAGGAACAATAATACCGGTTTATAATATGGGATTTTTCCCCTGGCCTGACGCAAAAGACAGAAGAGGAGAATCTACCGCGGAAGTCTTTATAACCTCGGAAGAAATTGACGGAATGGAGATAAATGGCGTTCTCAATATAAAAACAGACCTGAAAGGAATAGGGGACAATAACGAGTTTTATGTGAATATAAATACAACCAAATATGATGTAATTCAACGATTAAGGCAGGCAAACGGAATACGTTTTAAGGCGCGGGGAGACGGAAAAATGTGGGTTGTAGATTTTTTTACAAAAGAATCAACTCAGAAAACAAATTATGCCCACTATCAGTATACATTCGGAACTGTCCGTGACAAGATTATTGTTTATGACATACCGTATTCAAGTTTGATACTGCCTGAATATTGGGAAAAATACTCATTCGATTTTAACAAAGAATCAATAAAAATCCTGAGTATTGGGGCAAATAACCTCACGCAAGATGTCGGTTCGTCTTCATTGCAAATATTCGACTTTGAGATTTACTAAGGGAACTTTTAAAAACAACAAATTTTTGTGTGAAAATTAAACTATGTCGAACTATGCACCCTAGTTAAAAACCATGCAAATCACCAGCTTATCTGCTTCCCTGAAAAACAATATTATATTAGGGTGACAGTCCCCCGAATTACATAACGCACTCACTTGGAGAGAACGCTATAATGGTGGATTTTTTTACACAGAGAGTCGTAAAATAAACAAAGGGTAAAAACATGATCAAATGTCAAAAATGCGGCGCAGAAATGCCAAACTTCGCAACATTTTGCGGGATATGCGGAACTGCCGTTATACAGAAGAATATTTGCAAAAGCTGCGGCGAGGAATTGCCGGATAATGCAAAGTTTTGCGGGGTATGCGGAACTGTTATCAGCGCAGCCGCTCCTATGCCGAAAAAGACTATTTGCCAAAGCTGCGGAGCGGAAATGCCTGACAAAGCAAAGTTTTGCGGGGTATGCGGGACTGTTATCAGCGCGGCCGCTCCTATGCCAAAGAAGAATATTTGTCAAAACTGCGGAGCGGAATTGCCGGATAAGGCAAAGTATTGCGGGGTATGCGGTACGCATAAAAAGATCAATATACCTATATCATCCGTATATCATAAAGCGCGGCGTTTTGCGTCGCCTGTTATTAATGAAATAAAAAGAAAACCCTTTTTTTGGACGGCAGTGGCCGCCTCGTTAGTTGTAATTATTTTAATTATCAGCGGTAATAATAAAGGATCGTCAAATAAAAAATTTGATCAAAACAAAGTATCGGAAACCGCTTCGGTTAACAATGATCAGAATAATTACCAAAATAATAATCAAAGTCCCGTATATGAACAGCCCGCCGTAACGGCTGAAGAAAAAATTTTTATACGCACTACAAGTATCAATTTCGAAAATGAATCGAACGGCCTAACGAAAGCGGGTGAAGAGATGTTAAAACGCGTCATAAGTACCAATCCGACGAATAGTTGGGAGGATAGTGGTCATAAGCAAAAAGGACAGTGGGCAAGCGGCGGTAATAATATGAGCGCATGTCTTTATTCTTCTGGATATATTTATTTTGGTAATTTCCTTGGTAATTTAATACAAGGTTATGGTATAGACATGGCTCCTCAAGGATATATCATTAACTACTGCCCAAAAACCAGATACTATGTAGGCAATTGGTCAAATAATCAAAAGATCGGAACGGGCACTTGTTATGATGAGTCAGGTACTCTTATATACTATGGCGAGTTTAAAGACGATAAACCTGCCGACACATATCCATTAACCGTTTCTGTTCCTTCATATAAGTTTCAAACCATAAGTTATACAAACGGAGACAAGTATATAGGCGAGACTTATAAAGGAAAGAAACATGGCTATGGCGTATATATCTGGAATGACGGAAGTATTTGGATAGGCGGCTGGAAAGACGGAGTACGGACGGGGAAAGGAATTGAAATAGCGTCGGACGGCAGTTTGCTTCCCGGTTACTGGGATGTCGATGCGCGTTATGACACGGCAACGGCTGTCGCTTCAGAACCACCCGGCAAAACCATATCATCAGGCTCTTCCCCATCATCGTCCTCATCATCATCATCGTCAAGCTCGTCCGTAGCATCCGCATCATCATCAGGTTTTACTTTTAATTCGGACGGTACATCGACATTTAGTATGCCGGGATATGAGTCAACAAATAATTCTAATACAGGTTATGGAACTGTTACTTCAACGTGTCCTGTTTGTAATGGGAAAAAGAAGATAGTAGCAATGAACCCAAATTATGGAATGATGGTGGCTGATTCTATTAGATATGGCTGGCATGGTTATTCACAATTTATGTATACCGAGCAAGATTGCGGCTATTGTCATGGAATAGGCACTGTAACTACAAATACTTTTGTTGATCCTAATGCTTCATATTCGGGAAGTTCGGGCAGCAGCTCATCTTCGGGAAGTTCAAGCGGCAGTTCCTCTTCATCTAAGTCTTCTTCCGGCACAAGCAAACACGCGTTCTGTAAAGGAACCGGTCAAGTATTTGCGGAATATTCCCCTAATTATACAGGGAGTTCTCAAATTAAGTCATGGTGTGATATTTGTCAAGATAGGCTGTATCCCCATTCTCATAAGAAATGTCCTGGTTGTACCAATGGATACAATTAAGAAAGCGTCAAAAACGGCGCGAGGCGCTTATTTTATTAACAACCGAAAAAATTAATAATCGGAGGATTATATGTACTGCATGAATTGCGGTAAAAAAGTGCCTGATAACTACAAATTTTGCATAAAATGCGGCAAGCCTGTCGGCGGAAATAACAATACGCCTAAGACTGTTAACGAGCAGACGGAAAATGTTGATCAGGCAAAGGCGGAAACGCGTGCAAGTTATCAGGAGCGGCCTAAGACAGCCGAACCGCAAAAGAAAAAAGGCAAATATTTAGTGATTGCGATTATTGCGCTGTTAGCGATTTTTATAACATTACTTTTAACGCGGGTGCCTTTTGGTAAGAGCGGCAGAGGAGGCAAAAGCTTTAACAGCCCGGAAGCGTTAAAGGAATATCTTGACAGTCAACCTGCCAACACTCCCGATAAACCAATAAAAGTTTCAATACCCGTTGATGACAATATGTTCGAGAAAGTTGCGGCTATTATAATGTCCACGGATAAATTTGTAAGCCTTAACCTTCCCGGCAACGCTTTAACAATTATTCCAAGAGCCGCTTTTTTTGATTGGGAAAATTTTAAATTCTGCGAAAAGCTTATCAGTATATCAATACCCAACGGCGTTATTAGTATTGAAAATCATGCTTTTTATGAATGCAAAAGCCTTACCAGCGTTATTCTACCGGATAGTGTTATAAATATCGGGAATAACGCTTTTGAATATTGCGACAAACTTACCAGCATAAACATACCAAACGGCATTACCAGTGTTGGAGAGAGAGCTTTTAATGGAACAGCATGGTTAAACAACCAACCAGACGGTATAATTTATTTGGGGAAAGTGGCATACGGATACAGAGGCAAATCATTGGCAAATACAAATATAACATTGCTTGAAGGCACAAAAGAAATTGCCGACGGCGCTTTTAGCCATTGTGGACTTACAAGAATAATAATACCGGACAGCGTAACCAGAATTGGGAGAGAAGCTTTTTACTATTGCTCTTACCTTAACAGTGTAACCATAGGGAACAGCGTTACCAGTATTGAATATGGTGTTTTTTATGAATGCACCAGCCTTAAAAATGTAACCATAGGGAACAGTGTTACCAGAATTGGGGAGAGCGCTTTTTCCAGATGTAGAAATCTTACCAGCATAATTATACCGAACAATGTTATAAGTATTGGGGAGAGCGCTTTTCAAGATTGTTATAGCCTAACAAATGTGATCATACCTGACAGTGTTATCAGCATTGAAGAGAGAGTTTTTTCCAATTGCAACCTTACCAGCGTAACCATACCCGGCAATGTTACCAGTATTGGGGTTTTCGCTTTTTATTGCGGCAGCCTTACCAGCGTAACATTTCAAGGCTCTATGACTTCGATAGATTATAGTTCATTCGAGGGCGATTTACTCGACAAGTACCTTGCCGGAGGCAGAGGCACATATACCAAAACCACGCCTGGGGACATATATTCAAAATGGACGAAAAAATAATTGCAAGGAGTAAAGAAATGAATAACAAAATTAAACTGAGCATTATGATAATTGCCATTGTATTGGCAGTAACGGGCGGCGTAGCCGTAATTGAATTACAAAAGTCAAGCAACAAAATCATGAATCTTGCGGAACAGAAAACAATAAATCTGTCACGCCAATACGCCCAGTACTGGGACGGCCGTATGAACAACTGTATAAATGTTCTGCAAACGTTAACTAATATAATGAATTCTTATGAAAACCTGCCGGTAGAGAATAGGCGCCGGACGTATGAAGGAAACATGAAATCTGTTTTTGAGGATATGCCCGATTTTATACGGATGTTTATCGTCTGGAAACCTAACGCCATTGACGGCATGGACGCGCGTTACATAGGTAAGGTAGGTTCAACATCCACGGGACAGTTTGCTTTTGCTTTGACAAGGGAAACCGGAAATATACAGCCTATGATCTCACAGGTTGTTGATGAGACAATGTCTTATATTATCGGACCTGATTCACGAACAGTCCGGATAAGCGATCCCTCCATAATTAAGTTTATGGGAAGAGATACTTTTACCGTCAAAATTTTAGTCCCCATTATTAACTATCGTCTGAATGAACCAGTTGGAGCTATAGGCTGTCAGGTGGATATAGGTTTTTTACAGCCCATGTTAATGCAGGATATTAAAACAAATGAAGAAATTTCCAGCGCGGTAATTTACTGTGATAACGGATTTATTCTTGCAAGCTATCTGCCGGAGTTTATAGGAAAGCAAATTGACTCTGAAACGCAGTACGGTAAATACTTGGACGATGTTAAAACGGCCGTAAAAAACGCGCGGGAATGGAAGGGAAAAGCTTACGACACGGAATTGAAAACGAACATGGTAATAGTCCTTGTCAATATTCCCATAGGAGTTTCTAAGACAACATGGTCTTTAATGTTTGGCTCAACCTACATAGTGAAAGATGTCAACGCATTAAAAATCTTTGTAATTATTTTAACGTTAATCGCCCTTATAATCTCGGTGGTAATTATCTGCATTATCATAAATAACGCTATGGCTAAAACCGTCAAGGTATCGGAGCCACTTAAGAATACTTCCGAAGGCGAAAGCGATCCGCCTAAGAACGTCGCCGTAAGTTCCGATGAAAAGAAGGGTAACATATTTTGTACTAAGTGCGGGGAAAAAATACAGGAAAATCATAAATTTTGCATAAAATGCGGTCATCCTGTCGACGGTAATAACAGCGCGTAGTCTCCTTACACACGAATCAATTATTGCAATTCCCCGAAAATCAACATTATATTTCCATATACGATAACGCCATAATAAAAATAATGTGACAGTGACATACCCCCCCATTTCTGCTACAATAAAATATGAATATACGAGACAGATACGCCCCTTCCCCCACAGGCCTTCAACACATAGGCGGCATAAGAACCGCACTTTTCAATTACCTCTTCGCCCGTTCCGGCAACGGAAAATTTATCCTGCGCCTAGAGGATACCGACAGAACCCGCTACGACGAAAGTTATGTGAAAAACCTTTACGACACTTTTAACTGGCTGGGAATAAAATGTGACGAAGGTCCCGATGTCGGCGGCCCATTCAGTCCTTATGTGCAATCCGAGCGCACCGCCCACTATAAAAAATACGCGCAGGAACTTCTTGATAAAGGGCAGGCGTATTACTGCTTTTGTTCCGCGGAAAGAATTGAAAAAGTACGACAGGAAAGGGAAGCCGCCCACTCCTCAGAGAGCGGCTATGACCGCCTTTGCCGAAATATCGATCCCGCGCTTGCCGCGAAAAGAGCCGCCAATGGGGAACCCTGCACCGTCAGATTAAAAATCCCTCTTGGAGAAACGACACGCTTTCACGATCATCTGCTTGGCGACATTGAATGGAAAAATGACGACATCAACCCCGATCCAGTCCTGCTAAAATCGGACGGCTTCCCGACTTACCACCTTGCAAATATTGTAGACGATCATTTAATGGAAGTGACCCACGTTCTTCGCGCACAGGAGTGGCTTGCGTCCACGCCTCTGCATGTGATAATGTACCGCGCCTTCGGTTGGCAGCATCCTGAGTTTTGCCACCTTCCAATGGTGATGGGACAGGACGGCAAAAAACTTTCCAAACGCCACGGCGCGACAAGCATTGATGAATTCCGCAAACGGGGGTATCTTCCCTCCGCGCTGATAAACTACATCGCGCTGTTAGGCGCTTCTTATGAAGAGGGTAAGGAGATTTACACCACCGAAGAACTTGCGCGACGTTTCAGTCTTGACAAACTAAATAAAGCGCCTGCGGTTTTTGATTACAAAAAACTTGAATGGTACAATGGGCAGTACATCAGAATGATGGGCGATGAAGAGCTTGCCTCCCTTTGTCTGCCGTTTGCGATAGATGCGGGATTGTTTGGCGGCGCAAAGAGCGAACCGTCAGCGCGGCAGAGGGAAGTTTTTACCACTGCAATGCCGCTTGTAAAGGAGAGGCTTGTTTTTCTTAGCGAAGTCCATGAAAAAATTGCCTACTTGTTTAGTGAGCCGGAAATTCCGGCGGCGGAAGAATTTATTCCCAAAAAGAGCGACCTTGCAAAAACGGTTGAGATTTTGCAAATAGGCAAGGAGCTTGCGCGTAAGTTAGCTGAAATGCCGAGTGATGAAAAGGCGGAGGAGTTTATAAAGACGGAGGCGGAAAAGAGGGAAATAAAACTTGGGGACCTTATGATGCCCCTGCGCGTTGCGATTACTGGCAGTCGCGTAAGTCCTCCGCTTTTTGGGTCACTTCGCATTTTAGGAGCGGATAAATCCGTTGAGCGGGTGCAGAGGGCGCTAGATAAATTAAGCAGGGCTTAACTGTCCGCTTTCAGACAAGTTTGCAATTCTTCAAAGACTGAACCAAGATCGTCAAAATGGAGTAACGCCCTGCCGTCAAGAGGAGTGGGCATATTATTTACAATGACAATTTTGCCTCCGCCCCGCAAAGTGTATTGGGGCATACCGGCGGCAGGGAATACAGTCAAACTTGTTCCCAGCACAAGCATTAAATCGGCTTTTTGAGATTCCGTAGTAGCCTGCCTTAACGCGTCCGCAGGAAGCCCTTCACCAAAAAAAGTGATTGCCGGTTTTAATACCCTGCCGCACTTTGGACACTTGGGCATTTCTCCCTTGCGGACGACTGCCGCCACTTCTTCATAACTCACTCTTACGCCTGAACATCGCATACAGTAGTGCATTGAAGGCGAGCCGTGAATCTCTATCACATTTTTACTTCCGCCCTTTTGATGTAAAAGATCGATATTTTGCGTAATCAACGCTTTTAAATAACCGCGCTTTTCAAGTTCCCCCAGCACTATATGGACAATGGATGCCTCTTTTTCATCAATATTGTAAATGAAATTGCCAGCCATGCTGTAATAAAACGAAGGGTCATTTTCAAAATAATTGATGTCAAAAATTTTTTCCGCGTCCATATCGTTGTAAAGACCGTTCTTGCCACGAAAATCACGAATTCCGGAAAGCGTGCTTACGCCCGCGCCTGTCAGGGCGACAAGATGTTTGGCATTTTTAATCAACGTATATAATTCTTTAACCTGTTCCATGACAATAAATTATATACCATTAAAATGATTTTTGCTACTAAAATTTAAAGCCAACTTCCAGTAAAAACGCGTTATTCATGGTAAACGATTTTCTAAAAATAAATTCACTTTGATATGCGGCGACAATGCTAAACCATTTGTTAAAGTTATACTCAAATCCTAAATGGGTATACAGTCCAAACGGATTCTCTCCCCATTCTACGGTATTTATATATCCAACCGTTCCTATTCCCATGTTAAAGTATTTAAAAACAATCTGTTCTATA
>Ga0268262_10005069_pt1 | contig 13238 bp, 7 predicted proteins | sample TergutNc150P3_FD_190354 | JGI IMG/M metagenome (GOLD analysis project Ga0268262, IMG submission 190354) | Nasutitermes corniger P3 segment gut microbial community from laboratory colony in Florida, USA - Nc150 P3 (SPAdes) (version 2) | ecosystem: Host-associated > Arthropoda: Insects > Digestive... | reverse complement strand
GGATTCGGCTGCCTGCATGTTTTCCGATGCGATGGCAACGCCCTGTGCGGCCATTTCAAAGCGGTTCTGATACGCGCCCAAATCGGCCCTTTGTTTGGAAACCAATTTTAAGGCTGCGTCCACCGTACCGATTGCCTGGTTTGCGCTTTCAGGGCTGGCAATGCTAAGAAAGCCGGCGCCGCTTTGGGTGTTCTCTAATCCAAGAGCCATCGCTGTCATAGTACCGATATAGACCTGTTTATTCTGGTCCATATTGGCGCCAACCTGAAACTGCATAACACGGCCAACTGCCGAGTTCGTGGCAAAAGCGCCTGTAAGCAGATTCATGCCGTTAAACTGAGCATGGCTCGCTATACGGTTTACTTCATCCACCAACTGGGATACTTCTACCTGAATCTGCATCCTGTCCTCATCGGTGTAAATACCGTTGGCAGACTGGACTGACAGTTCCCTGATACGGTGAAGGATATCCTGAGTTTCCTGCAGATATCCCTCTGTAACCTGAATAAAGGCTACGCCGTTCTGAATGTTCCGTTCGGCCTGATTAAGCCCCCGAATCTGGCTTCTCAGTTTTTCTGAGACAGCAAGCCCGGAAGCGTCATCGCCTGCGCGGTTAATCCGCTCGCCGGAACTGAGTTTCTCCATGCTCTTCGATACGTCTAACTGCACATTCGCAAGCGTACGATTTGCATACATAGAACTCATGTTGTGATTAATAATCATAATAACCCTCCTTGAGCCAAAATACCCGGGCAATCCTTTACCCGAGTCGTACCGTACAGCCGGAAAAACCTGACCATTTCGCGCCTATAATCAAGGATTTAACCGAAGACAGTACGAAGCAATTATCGATAAAAAACAAGGGTTCAAGATTTAAACTCGAACTTTGTTTCTTGCAATAATCGCTCTGAACCGCTGTACAGCTGCACTTATGCATGCTTTATGCTACAGGAGGGTGTTTGTCAAAGAACAATGATCTTGTTCAGAAACTGAAGCTTCCAAACAACTCTAATAAACGGGAGAACCCCCTTACGGAGGCCCCCCATTATCCAAAATTTTAACGCATTACCGCAGAAGTTGCAATACCGATGTAGCCCTTTGGTTAGCCTGTGCCAGCATGGCGGTTCCCGCCTGGATCAGGATTTGATCCCTGGTGTAAGAAACCATCTGGTGGGCCATGTTGGTATCCCTGATACGGGATTCAGAAGCCTGCATATTTTCAGCTCCTATATCCAACCCGACCACTGCATGTTCAAGCCGGTTCTGGTATGCGCCAAGGTCAGCTCTTTGTTTGTTGATGATCTTGATAGCCGCGTCCATTGTGCCAATGGCCCTGTTGGCATCATCAGCAGTTTCCAGGGAGATGAAGGTATCGTCCCCTACATTGCGGATGCCAAGACCTTTGGCGGTCATTGTGCCGATGAAAACCTGTGTCCTCTGATCCATATTGGCCCCGATGTGGAACCACATGGACGCTGTAACGGTGTTCAGACCGGTCAACCTGGCAAAACGGCCGGTTAGCAGGTTCATACCATTAAATTGGGCATGGCTGGCTATGCGGTCAATTTCATTTACCAGCGCCGAGACTTCAATCTGGATGTAAAGCCTGTCTTCTGTAGAGTAGATACCGTTGGCCGACTGAACCGCCAGTTCCCTGATGCGCTGAATGATATCCTGGGTTTCCTGAAGATAGCCTTCAGTAACCTGGATAAAGGAGATACCGTTTGAAGCATTGGTAGAGGCCTGGTTCAAGCCCCTGATTTGACTGCGCAGTTTTTCTGAAACCGCGAGACCGGAAGCGTCGTCTCCTGCACGGTTGATCCTGAGACCGGAACTGAGCTTCTCCATTTCTTTGCTAACGCTTACATTGGTAACGCCGAGGGACCGATCCGCAAACATAGCGGACAAATTGTGGTTGATGATCATAGTCATCCTCCTTGATAGAGTAAAAGAAAGCATCCTTGCTTTCTTTGGCATATTTTCCTTTCAGTACTTTTCCGCCGCGGACAGTCCAGGGCCAAAAAGACAATATACCAATTCAAATTTCGGTAAGTTTAGAAGGAAACTTTAGCGTTTTAAAAAAAAAATTCGCTTTTCTTCACAGGATTATTTACAGTTTATAAGTTAATGTACCCTGCGATAAATTAAGGTTTTATCCCCTTTAGTAGCAAACTTTTCCATTTCCAGCACAGGGGCCCGCGGGAAATCCTCTCGTCCAGGAGCGCTCTTATCGTTTGGAAGGACTTTTCTCCAAGGCTGCGGCTTATTGACAAGCCCCAGGGGGAGCGCCCTGAGTCAAACCAGCCGTCCAGGTCTCCTTTGGTGAGGAGCCTTTCTTCCTGAAAGTCCACGGTTGTCATTTCTGTGAGAAAACCCTGCTCTTTGAAACAGTTTTGCAGGGTGGAACTGTCTATTTTCCAGTTGGATGGGCTTCCAATTGAATTTTCAAACGAATTTTCAAAGAAAACTTCTTCCGCCGCTGCAAGTTCTTCTGCCAGGCCGGAAGCGCATTCTTCCCGAATTATCCGTGAAATTCGTTCTCCCATTTTTGGCAAAGACTGTAAAATGACAATGTTTCCCTTTGAAGCAAGAAGGATTTTAGAGGCGGCTGCAAAGGCCCGGATGGATTCTTCCTCCCATTTCCGTCTTAAGGGCTCCCGGGCCAGAATATGATCAAAAACAGGGCAGGAGAAGGCTTCTTCCGCTTCTTCGGGGGAGGGAATTTTCCATTCGGGAAAAACTGCGACAAGGGGTTTGTCGGTTTCATCAAGGATCGCGGCGAATTTGAGCAGGGCTTCCTGGGCGGACGCGCTGTCCACAAGGGCCGCGGTAAGCCCTTCCGGGCAGCGCCTAAGGCTTTCCCAGAGAAGAAGGCCGTCATTGGCCGCAGGAATAAGGACGCGATCATGGCGGGCGATTTTAATTTGTTCCAGGATCAGGTTTCTGGCGCTTAGAAGCGTGGTGTTTCGGCCCGATTCCAGGCGCTTGTACCAGCCCTCTCGGCCTTTGGAGGCGGCGGACCAACTGAGGATCTCGGCATTTGCCGCGCTGTTAGCGGCGTTATCGCCATGGGCGCTGTTGTCAGCGATGCTGTCGCCCAAAATAACCGCCGCCTGAATTTCCCTTTTATTCAGGACTTCCTCGCGGATTTTGCCTTCGTAACCGACCTGGGAAGGAGTGTAGAAAGTCCTCCCAAGAAGCGCGGTAGGCAGATAGGCCTGGGCTGCCCAATGATTTCTATATGCGTGGGGGTAAATATAGCCCTCTCCGTGGCCGAAACTCTCGGCATCCCTGCTCGCGTCTTTTAAGTGGGCGGGAATATCGGCGTCTTCTTTTTCAACTTCCTTTAGGGCGTCAAAATAAGCCAGGGTGGTATTGGATTTTGGCGCTGTTGCCAGGCATAAACAGGCTTCGGAAAGCGCGAAATTCCCTTCCGGAAAGCCGATGCGGTCAAAGGCTTCGGCGCAGGAAATTACCGTTGAAATAACTGTGGGATCGGCAAGGCCAACGTCCTCCATTGCCAGTATTATCATACGGCGAAAAATAAAAGAGGGGTCTTCACCGGCCCTTACCATCTTGGCAAGCCAATAAAGGGCAGCGTCGGGATCGCTGCCCCGGACGCTTTTTATAAAAGCGCTGATGGTGTCGAAGTGGTAGTCCCCGTCGCGGTCGTAGAGCAGGGCCCGGCGCTGAATGCTCTCTTCGGCGGCTTCGAGGCTGACAAAGATTTCAGCGCCTTCGGGAGGCGGCCAGGGGACTGTGCCGCTTGTTTCTACAGCAAGCTCAAGGGCGTTAAGCAGGCTTCTTGCGTCTCCTCCGGCTACTTCCGCCAGGTGTTCCAGCGCGCCTTCCTCGAAAGTAATCTGCCATTTACCGTAGCCCCTTTCTTTGTCCGAAAGGGTACGTTTGGCGGCCTTCATTAGATCGCCGGTTTCCAAAGACTTTAACTGGAAAATCCGGCTGCGCGAAACCAGGGCGCGGTTTACTTCAAAAAAGGGATTTTCAGTTGTTGCGCCTATGAGGATCACTGTCCCGTTTTCGACCCATGGGAGCAGGGCATCTTGTTGAGCTTTGTTCCAGCGGTGAACTTCGTCCACAAAAAGGATAGTCCTTCTGCCGTAAAGCCTAAGCCTTTCATCCGAGCGGTCAATGACTTCCCTTATATCCTTGATTCCGGTCAGTACGGCGTTTAGGCTTTCAAAGACACTGCGGGTGGTGTTTGCTATTACCTTTGCAAGGCTGGTTTTGCCTGTTCCGGGCGGGCCGTAAAAAATTACCGAAGAAAGCCTGTCTGCCTGAATCGCCCTTCTAAGAAGACGGCCCGGGCCAACAATGTGATCCTGGCCGATGATATCGTCAAGGATTTGCGGCCTCATTCTGTCCGCTAAAGGGTTTTCTTTATCGCCTTGCCCTGTGGGTGTAAAAAGCTCATTCACAGCGGGAAAAGATTACTCTTCGGCGTTCCATTCGCCTTTTCTGTATGCCCATAGCCCGTTTTTTGACGTAGAAGCAAAAATAGGAGGTTCCCAGGAGGGGTCACCGGTGTAACTGCTGTAATTCAACGGGCCGCCATTATTGACATCAGGCAACTGCAAAATTGCCTCTATAGGATGAGTTCCGATACCGGCGTCGTATTTTGCCTTGCTTATAACGCTTGTCGGAGAACCGTCTCCCGGGGATTTGATGTCAAAAGTGGGCTTACCGTTGTCCAATACCATTTCCCGGTAACCGTGAGTCAAAGAAGTACCTTTGCCTCTTATACCCATAAGCAACAAGGAAGGTTTAAATTGATTATTCCGGTCCAGCCACACACACATAGCGCCTGTAAAATTTACCCCGGCGTTGACATTATTGAATTTACCCGCTATGTCAGTGTAAACAGTTCCGTCAGCACCGGCGGCGACAATGTATCCGCCCACATTAATCAAGCCGTTCAAGTTTGCTTTCTCTGTGCCGGTTACTGGAGTCGTATCAAGAGAGCTTTCGTTGAAGGTAAACATCCCGCTTCCTGCTGTAGCAAGGTAAATTGTCCCCGAAGCGTTTTGTACGGCGCCTTTTAAAAGCGATGTTCCGTATTTAATTACAGTAAGCGAATCTAACGTCTTGTTAAAATATATGATGGCAAAATTTCTGCGGTTGTTTTGATACTGCCCTCCGGCGAAAATCTTGTCACCTACTCCATAAATAGTTTGAATGGAATAACCGCTCACAGTGTAAGTAATGTCCCAACTGTTTGTAGAAACATCATACTTTCTAAGCATTGATGAAGTTAAAGGGTCCCTGCGTTGAAAAATCAGCACATAAAGGTTTTCGCCGTCGGTTGCTAACTGGCCGATATAACCTGTCGGCAGGGTAATGGTATTCCATTCAGGAACTCCGTTGATGTCTGCATAACAGTAAATCTTGTTACTCATCTTTGTACCGGCATATACCTTGTTTTTTAGCGTAATAATGCTTGTCGGGCTGCCGTTTATCAGTGGGTCTTTGGGTTCAGGCTCGTTTGAAATGTCAAAAAAAATCGAATCCTGTTTGCATGAAAAAAGAAGGAGTATTAATACAATAAAAGAAATCTTTAGCTTGTTTATCTTGCACATATAACGCTCTTGTTTTATAGGTGATATCGGGCTGACAAGGTCAACTCAAGGAAATTTCCAAATGTATTATTCCCGTTTTTCGGCCATTGGGGAACAAGCCACCAGGCGCCATTTATGCCGAAAGACCAGTCCGGATTATAACGCCAAAATACCGAAACACCTGGTTTAACTATGAGTCCGAAGTACCCCTTTTCCAGGTATTGCTGTGGTGCGGCGCCAATCATCAGGCTGACCGGAATCTCAAAGCGCCGGTATGTGAACTGGTATCCCATGCGGAGACCAAAGGGGACTATGTACAGCATATTGCCGCCGCGAGTACCGGCAAACATACCGGAGAGTTCGCCTCCAACGAAGAATCGCTGGGTAATAAAGTAATTGAAAGCAAGAGAACCAAATCCCCCTACTGAAATACCGTGGCTGTTGTTGTCAATGCCGCTAAAAAATAGCGGAATTGCTACTCCGGCAGAAACAGTAAAATTTTTGTCTCCGGGGGAATAATCGGCTGTCATGATTTCCTCAAATCCGGTTTCCGGATAGGGATCGTCCGGGTCTTCCTCTTGATAAGCACCTTGCTGGGCATACAGGCTTAATCCTGAAAAAATCAAAAAAAGAATCAAAAATATGGACCAAGTCCTGTGCATTAAAAACTCCTGAAGACCAAAGATCTTAAGACCAAAGGTCTTACGCAACTATAACTTTTGCCGCGTTTTTTTTCAATTGCCGTTGCCGTTTTGAACGCCGTTTTGAATGTTTTTTTCTATGCTCAGATACTGAATTAATATGGGGTATTTGGTCAAAAGCTCTCCGTACTGTTCCAGTTCTTCCATGCGTGTTCTTGAATTTATCCTTCTTTCCGCTTCTTTTGAGACATCAAGAGACAGAACCGCGTTTTGTCTTGCCAGGTATTCTTTATAAAGAGTAAATAGAGATTGGTACAGCGCGTAATCAGGTATGCGAACGAATTGAATCGTACAGTTAAGGTTTTCAATCTCCGGAATTAGAGCTTGAATTTCGCTGTTCATTTCCGGATGGGAAGCCGCCAATGCAATGGTGTCTATTTTTTCGCCATTGGAATTGTCAATATAGTTCTTGAGCCGCTGGAGTACAAGGTTTTCAACTTTTGCCGCCAGGTTATCTTCCGCTTTCTTTAAGCCGTCGTTGTCAGTAATACTTTCTTTATCTGTAAATTCCGGCAGGCATTCCGGCTTTAGACTAAAGCTTAACTCTCCTGAAATTTCCCAGGAAAAATCGGCGTTTACTCCGGCAAGTGCTGCGTAGACATCTCCTGATGAAAGAACTCCGGAAGTTTTGATAGAACGCTTGACAGGACTAATTGTAAAAACTGAAACCTTTGCGTTTGTCGGTAGCATTTTGTACCAGATCCAGCGGAATTCCCCGTCCCGTATTACTTTGCTCTCCAATCCGTGGGTTTTAGATCGCATAACCCCGTAAGAGCCGGGAGGAACCGTCAACTGCGCCCAGCCCAGGAAAAAACCCGTTCCGCCCAAAGCTAAGAGCAAAAATAAAAATAATAGAAACTTTTTCATGTTGCCTTCTTGATATTCGTTATGAATATTATTGTGGAATAAATCCGATTCATTTATATAATAGTTTATAAGTAATCATTCCCGCAAGCAAGGAAAAAGTAAATGGGATTTCCCCGTTTTTCTAAAGAAAGGCTGCTCCCAATTCTAATAAACAGGACGGCATTGTTCTTTTTTGTATTGAGCGTTCTGACTCTTTTTCTTTATGGGGCCGGGACGGTTCAGGGGTTTACCGATGCTACGCAATTTGCCCTGCTTGCCCTTTATTCGATCTTGGGGATTTTCCTTACAATTACCGCAGTCTCCGGAATTCTTCTTGACCTGGGCAGGTTTATTGGTACCAGAAAAGCACGCTACTTTTTTAGAGCGTGCGGATACTTGTTTTTGGTAGTTTTTGGCATTGTCACGGTTCTGGCAGTAATGGCAATTCTGGCCCTATCCGGAGGATAGGAATTTTTCATGCCTCCAGATAACTTTTCAGTTTCGCGTATATAGCTTTCGGAACAACCGGTTTTGCGATGTGATCGTTCATGCCTGCCGAGAGGCATTTTTCGATGTCTTCCTTAAAAGCGTCCGCGGTCATGGCGATAATTGGGATATCCTTTGCCTGCTTCAATTCAAGCGCCCGTATTGCCTTTGTCGCTTCAACCCCGTCCATTTCCGGCATGTGAACGTCCGTGAAAATCAGATTATAGCGGTCAGGATGCTCCGCAAACATGGAAACGGCGATTTTGCCGTTTTCGGCGAAGTCAATTGTAATGCCGGTTTTTTCCAGATACTTGGCCAAGACTTCTCTGTTGAAAGCCATGTCTTCCGCGACCAGTATGGTATATCCCTTAAAATTGAAATCGCTTGCCTTTGTTCCTGTGGGCGTTCCCGTGGATGAAGCTTTAAGAATAACCTTACCGGCGTTCTCCTTGCCTTTTTTCACCTTTATTGTAAAAATAAATTTCGACCCCTTGTTCAGTTCCGACTCAATCCATATTGTTCCCTGCATAAGCTCAACGATCCGTTTGGAAATGGCAAGGCCAAGGCCGGTACCGCCGAAATTTTTTGTGATACTGCTGTCGGCCTGATTGAAAGATGTGAAAAGCTTTTTTTGCTGCTCCGGCGAAATCCCGATGCCCGAATCCGCAACTTCGATTCTCAGGGTTAGTTCACCGTCTTTTTCATCCAGCTTTTCCACGTTCAATTCAATCTTGCCGCTTTCCGGCGTAAATTTAATCGCGTTTGTAAGCAGGTTTGTAATGACCTGCGACAGGCGTAAGTCGTCGCCAATCAGGGATGACGGAACATTTTCGTTTACATTGACGGTGATATTCTGATGTTTTTCCCCGGCGCGAACATTTGCTACATCAAGGATGTTTGCCAGCATATTTCCGAAATCAAATTCGCCGTTTGAAAGCTCCAATTTATTCGCTTCTATTTTGGACATATCAAGAATATCGTTGATAACGCCAAGTACATACTTTGACGCGCTGCTCGCTTTCTCCAGATAGCGCTTTACTGTCGGAAGGTCTTCCGCGTCTGAGGCGATGTTTATCATGCCTATAACGGCGTTTAACGGAGAGCGTATTTCATGGCTCATGTGTGACAGGAATTCGCCTTTGGCGTGTGAAGCGTTTTGCGCTTCCTGTTCCGCCGCTTCGCGCAGGCTGACCTCTTTCGTTTTTAACTCAAGTAATTGTTTAATTTCGCTTTGCTGGTCCATCAGGGAAAGGTGCGTTTTTATCCTTTGAAGCAAGAGCGGAGCGACAAAGGGCTTGTGAATATAATCTACAGCGCCTAGCTTTAAACCCTCCATTTCACTTTGCTCATCGCCCATGGAAGTCAGGAATATAATGGGTATATCGCGGTATTGAGTGTCGCTTTTCAGCTTTTTCGCCGCTTCGTACCCGTTAATTTCCGGCATCTCCACATCAAGCAGGATAAAGTCCGGCTGAACATGTTTTAATAAATCAAACATCTCAGATGCTGAAGGGCAGGGATATACCTCGTATATGTCTTTCAAGGTATTCTTGAGGCCGCTCAGGTTGTCAAGGTTATCGTCTACTACGAAAATTTTTTTTCGCTTACCCGTCATTTGCCTAACTCCTCCTCATATTGTGCAAGCCGCTTTGCGACTTCGCCTATTTTGGAAATATCGATCTTTTCCCTTATCCATGCCACTAAATCGGCTTCTTCATCGTAGTCTGTTTTTTCCAGTTCCGCCATGGCTTCGTCTATTCCGCTCATGTCGTAGCTTTCACAGTTCTGCCGCAGCCGCGCCAGAAGCTCCCTGTCAGGAGCTTTCAGGCGGGGTTTGGCGTTTAGGGCGTCATGCTGCTGGAGCCAGGCTTTTATATTCTGCACGATGATTTCCGTATCGGCAATGAGTTTGTCGTTTTGAGCCAAAACACCCTGTAAGTCGCCGGCCCTGGAAATTGTTTCCAAATTCGAAGCAGCTTCCCGTATTGTCTGTGCGCCTATGCCGGCGCTCGTGCCTTTAAGCCCGTGAACGGTAATAACATAGCCAGGCAAGGTCTCCGCCGAGACAGTCCGCAGCTTTTCCAAAATTTTAGGCGTGTTGGCCGCGTATGAACGCAACAGGGGCAGATAAACTTTTTTCGCACCGGCATACAGCGAAAGCCCTTTTTCCGTATCCACTCCTGGTATCTCTATTACCATACTTTCAGTTTGAATATCAACCTCGGAATACTCGTCAATAACCGGCACATCCTCATGATTATCATCGCGCACCCATTTTCTGATAACGGTATCCATCTCAACTACGTCAATCGGTTTGGTTATAAATGCCTGAAAATCGTGGTCATAAAACATCTTGTCGGTTCCGTGTATGGCGTTGGCCGTAAGTGCTATTATTGGTATTTTCTTTGCGTATTCTGTGCCTAACGCGCGAATCCTGTCTGCCGCTTCTATTCCGTCCATTCCGGGCATCATGTGATCCATGAATATCGCGTTGTACACCGGAGTCCCGCTGCGTATTCGTTCAATTGCCTCAGGCCCGCTGTTTAAACAGTCTACATGCATCTTGTAATTGCTTAAAAGGCCCACCGCAACATCCAGATTTGTATCCATATCGTCTACCACGAGTACCCTGGCGTAGTTCAAATTGAGCCTTACCAGCTTTTGGCTGACAATGCGTTTGTCTTCGGCGTAGCAGAAGTTACGGAGTTTTTCCGAGACATCCGCTCCCAGAGGCGTATCGCTGACAAAGCCCTGCTTCAGGCGAAAACTGAATGTTGAGCCCTTGCCCTGCTCGCTTTCCACACGGATTTCCCCGTCCATCATTTCTACAAGCCTTTTGGTAATGGGCAAGCCCAGGCCTGTGCCCTCAATGTTGCGGTTGGAATTGGCAGCGACTTGATAATAATCAAGGAACAGATTTTTCACATCATCCTTGGGTATACCCATGCCGGTATCACTGACGGTAGCATCCATCCACACAGTGTCGCCTTCGCGTGTGCAGCGCACGCTGAGTTCTATGCTTCCCTCTTTTGTGTATTTGACGGCGTTAGTGAGCAGGTTGGTAAGTATTTGTTTAACCCGCAGATCATCTCCGAACAGTTTGTTGGGCAGCTCGTCGTTGATATTTAAATGGAATGTTACTGGTTTTTCTCCCAGGCGGGTAACAACAAGGGTGATGATATCGTTGAGCAGGCTGGAGGTGTAGTATTCAACCGGCATTAATTCGAGCTTGCCCGACTCGATTTTGGAAAAGTCCAAAATGTCGTTTACAATGCTTAAAAGAGTATTCCCCGCGCTGCTTATCTTTATCAAATTGCTCGAAGTGTGAGTGTCCAGATGATCATTTTCCAGCAATAAATCGGTAAGCCCGATTACCACGTTAAGCGGGGTCCGTAATTCATGGCTCATATTGGCAAGGAAAGAGGTTTTGGCACGCGAAGCTGCCATGACTTCTTCTTCCATTTCTTTGCGCCGGGTTATGTCGCGTACAATGGCGATTATTCCTACGACAGCGCCGTCCTGTCTAATCGGGGCTTTAACCGTTTCAAAGACACTTTCTTTTCCGGTACTGGGTGAACAGACTCTTTCCTCAAGGGTAATGATCCGATTTTCATCTATTACGGTTCGCTCTATATTATGAATCATCTCCATCTGTTCCAGAGGGAACCATTTCGCTTCGCTGTCGGATCTACCCAAAATTTCCGTCTCGCTGGCGCCCATAAATTGTTCAAAGAACTTGTTACATTGCGTGTATCTGAAATTTAAATCCTTGCAAAACATGAAATCGGGAATTGAATCAATCATCATTTGAAGCTGTGAAGTCTTGAAAGAAAGTTCGCTCTCTGTTTTTTTACGTTGGGTAATATCGCGCGCAATGCCCATAATCCCGGTTACCTTGCCGTTCTGCACAAGGGGAGCTTTAACTGTTTCAAAAAGCCGCGTAACGCCGTCAACGCATGGAACATATTCCTCAAATGAAATTTGCTTACATTCGCTGATAACTTTGCGGTCAACATCCTTAATAATTTCCGCCGCTTCGGCAGACACTCCGAGAGCCTCTATGTCGCCCTTTCCAATTATTTCCGCTTCTTCTTTGCCCAATAATCTCGTCATGGTATTACTGCACATCGTGTACTTAAAATCCAAATTTTTGCAAAATACGCCGTCGGGAAGCGAAGCAATCATCGTTTTAAGCATTGAAGTCTGGTGCGCCAGCTCGCCTGTCCGTTCTGAGACAAGCATTTTCAACTGCTTGCCGGAACTACGGCTTTTTAACAAAAGAATTGATACGAGACTCAGTACGATTAGGAACAAAACTGCCGCGCCTATCAGCCAGGGACGCTGGGCCGCCGCCATTTTATTCCGGTAATCATAAGTTTTGTATATCCACTGGTTTGCAATATTGTTAACATTGACAACGCGGAGGGCTTTATCGACTATTGATTTTAGAATTACAGCGTCTTTGTTATAAGCCATAAAAGAATCAAATGTATGATCAAAAACCAAATTTAATTTAAAGTCCGCCTGCTCATAGTAATTGGTGTAAATAATCAGCCTTCGCCGGCTTGCGAAAATTATATCGGCATCGCCGCGTCCTAACGCTTCCCATGTATCTTCCATGGTTTCATATTCAGTGAAATTCCGGTGGGCGGGAAACACCCTTTTAAACATTTCAGAATATATGGTGTTTTTGCGTATGGCTACATGCAGATGAAAAATATCGTTAACGTCAATGTTGCGGAAATTCGCCCTGGATATAATCACAAAGTTATCACTTAAAGTTGGAATTTCAGACCATATAAAACGGCCCTCGTATTCTTTTATCTGAAACAGTTCGGGAATGATCAGCGCATCGCCTTTCTCAACCATGTCTATTACCTTTAGCAATGGCATGTTGTGGTCGTTGCCGATTTGAAAGGTAAGCCCGGTAAGCTTTGCGATTTCATCCAGCGCCTCGAAATAAATTCCCTGCCATTCACTGGTGCGGGTATTGAAAAATGAAATCGGATAATTGCTGAAGTCAGCGCCGATCCGTATAACGGGGTTATTTCGAATATATGAGCGCTCTTCTTCTGTCAACAGCGCATAAATCTTGTTTTCCAGGTATTGATCATGTCCTTTTTTTTGCAGTACGGTCAGGTACTCAAGAACACGGTCATTCATTGCCTTTTCCAGAACTGAGATTACAGGGCTAAGTTCCGCTTTACGCGTTGACAGGCAGGAAGACCTGAAAATCAGCGGGTAGAACTCTTCGGCAACCACATCGCCGTATACGTCAAAGGCTCCTTCGGCGGTTTCCAGTCCAAAAAACGCGTCAACCTGGCCGCTTTTGAGCATGCGGTACGCCTCTTGATGGCTGTCGGCGAGCACGGTATCAAAAGTGTATTCCGTATTTGCGGCAACATCGGCGGCCACAACCGCTTCCCTTAAAAACGCGTAACGTGGCATACGGGAGCGCAAAATCTCTGTAATGGGTATACTGCCCTTGATCCGGTAGGATTTTATCGTGCGGTTGATGGTGGGACTGCTCATAAAGTAGTCTGTCCGGCTTTCGGAAGTGGTCATCAGTTCGCCGGTAAAATCGACCTCGCCTGATTCAAGCCCTCTTAGCAAATCGCCCCACTGGTAGTAC
>Ga0268262_10005068_pt1 | contig 13238 bp, 7 predicted proteins | sample TergutNc150P3_FD_190354 | JGI IMG/M metagenome (GOLD analysis project Ga0268262, IMG submission 190354) | Nasutitermes corniger P3 segment gut microbial community from laboratory colony in Florida, USA - Nc150 P3 (SPAdes) (version 2) | ecosystem: Host-associated > Arthropoda: Insects > Digestive... | reverse complement strand
CATTTTTAAGCTCAATCAACTGTAAATTTTGTTCTGCCATTGCGTTTTCCGAACGGGCAATGAAAACATTTATAACGATGAACAGGAATAGGATTAGGAAGAGCATACCGAAAAATACGGTATTCATCGAACGATTAAGCGGCAATAGTCCCGGCAGCGGATAGCTCACGGCCAGATACCATTCCATCGCCGGGATGGAGTTTACAAGATATATTTTTTTATCGAAGATCACGCTCCGGCTTTCTCCCTCCGAAAGCTCATGCGTGATCCTGATCAATTCTTTTCCGGTAACGCCTAACAGTTCGTCAAGGCGGACTTTGTTTTGAACCAGTTCATAATCCACAGCCGAAGTAATTTCATCGTATTTATTAAACATATATGGCGTGATATCTGTATCGAATTCACGATAGCTGGAAGCCACAAAATTTGAAAAGTCGGTAAGATTTATGCCCGCGCCAAGCATCCCTATAGGCTTTTTGCCCGTTTCCGCTTCAACAAATACCGGGACATTGACCCAGAGGTATGTTTGATCCAAATCAGGATTATAATTAATGTTAAAATTAAATTTCTCAGTTTCGTACAGCGTCAAATTATACCAATAGGAATCGGGATCATCAGGATTGACAACATACGGGTCGTTTCCTGTTGAATAAAATATTTTATCCACGTCATCGATCCAGAAAATTAAATTATTGCTGAAATGTTCCTGATAAATGGCAAATTCGGTATCCGCCCGGGATTTAAGAGCCGGATCGGAGGGATTCATAAAATACTGCCGGATATCCGGAGTATCCGCCATTTTCAACACGAGGGCCAGTTCGCTGTTTACCGTTGTTGCCAAACGCAGCCGCATTGTTTCAGACGCTATGGAGAGCTGCTGCTCAATAAAAGAGCTGTTCATTTGACGCGCGGAAATCGTATATGCAGTAATAGCCGCCAAAGCGATAACCAGGAAAAGGATGCAGGAAAAAACAAGGAACGTCTTGTCAACGATTTTTTTTACTGACCTGGCAGGGTTTGTTATCATGTTCGCATCATCTCCTTTATTTTTTCAGGATTTTCCCTACCCTGTTTAACAGGTCGTCTTTGTTATAGGGCTTTTTGATATAATCAACCGCACCCATTTCATGTGCGTGTCTTATATCTTTAGGATCGTTTGAAGCTGTGAAAAACGCTATCGGGATGTCGTGCAAGCCGCTTATCGTTTTTATTCTGCTGTACATATCCCAACCGTCCATATCAGGCATTATTAAGTCCAATAAAACTAATTGCGGAACAAGTCCCTGATAGAACAAGCCCAACGCTTCTTTGCCGGAATTGGCAGTAGATACGTCATAATCATTCAGTAATACAGCTTCCACCATTTCAAGGTGAATACTGTCATCATCCACTACAAGAATTTTTTGCTTTTCGTTGCCAACTTTAATATTAAATTTTTCCGCTTCCTGTTTTAGTGATTCAAAGTTTCGGTTGTTTTCCAGGCTCATTTCGTTTACATGGTCTACCGAAACTCTTATCTGATTTACGCCTGTTAATATATCGTTCATGCCTTCTACCGCTTCCTGACTGATTTTTATGAATCCGTCTGTTTCCTTAACCAGAGTCTCTCCTGATTCCGCCATGTGATCGGACCCTTTCTTAACTGAAGAAGTTATGTCCCTAAGGCGGCTAATGGATTCCAGTATTTGCTTCCCCCCGGTTTCCTGCTCCTGCATCGCTTTAAGGATATTTTCCTCATGCTCTGAAACTGTTTTTACGCTTGAGTCTATAGCTCCAAAACGGTCTAACACATCGTTAGATGATTTTGTAATGTTATCTATGGACGCTTTTATTTTTTTCAGCATCGCTGCGGTGGTTTTGGATTGCTGCCCCGACGACTCGGCAAGTTTACGGATTTCATCGGCTACTACTGCAAAACCTTTGCCAGCTTCTCCGGCATGGGCCGCCTCAATCGCGGCATTCATCGAAAGCAGGTTAGTTTGGCTTGCGATATTGTTCATCAACGAGTTAATTTCAAGAAGCCCTTCGGAATCTTTCGCTATTTCCCCTATTTCCTGTGCGACTAATTGAAGTCCCGTTTTGCCGTTTTCCGACGCTTCGGTCAAAGTTTTGACGTTTCTGCTGTTCTCCGCCAGCGTTTGGGTTACCGAATGAATGTTGGCAGTCATTTTCTCAATGGAGGTAGATGATATATCTACGCTTTCAGTCTGCTCTTCTATCATCTTGTTCAAACTGTCAATGTTTAGCTTAATATCACCTACCGCCTTGCCAGCCTCTATCGCTCCGTTTTCCTGTTTGACCATAAGGTTTTCCATGTTGTCAAGATTAGAGGAAATATGCTGTACGGCTGTCGAGTTTTTTTTCATGTTGACGGAAAGCTCAAAACTGGTATGGTTAAGGCCGTTGATTTTGAATTTTATTGTCCCTACAAGAATTCTGATTTTTTCAAACGTATGATTGAAGAATTCCCCCACAGTTCCAATTTCGTCCTGATGCTTGAATTCAAGCCGCCTGGTGAGGTCCCAGTCCGTCGCAATTTGATCAAGCGTCTGTACCATGGAATGCATGGGTTTGAGCATATTGCTGATAAACATATAGGAAATAATAAAGATAGCCGCGATAGCCGCCATCATCACCAGGAAGAGGATTGTCATGCGGCTGTTTAGGGCATCCGACAGGGTAAGGGGAAGAACAGCGGCAATATGCCAGTTAAGGGACGGTACGTTAGTCAGGGTTGCCACTCCGATTGGTACGTTGAAAAATTGGGATTCGCCTGATTTCGCCCTGTCAAGAATCTCCGCGCCGGTATCGCCAAGCGCTTTATCCAGCGTTGTTTTATTGGTAACAAGGCTAACGTCCTTGCTGCCGGTTATTTCATTCAGATCGTTAAACAGGTATAACGCCGCGCTGCCGGAATAATTCCGGTATATGCTGTCTACAAATTCCGTAAGGTCGATACTTGTTCCTACAATGCCGATGGGCGTATGCCGCCCGTCAAATACCGGAGCGTTAATCCACAATAGAATTCGTTGTAAATCCGGATTGTAGTTGATGTTGAAATTATATTTTTCCGTTTCATACAAGGTCATTTTGTACCAATAGTTATCGGGGCTTTCGGCATCAACGGTATAATGGTTATCTTCTTCGTCAAAGTAAAATTCTTTGTCGATATCGCTGACCCAGAAAGCTGAGCCGCTTTTGAAAGCCCGGCGGTATGCGTCTATTTCCTCAAAGGCGATTTTTTTTAGTTCGCTATCTGTTGGACTGAGGAAGTATCGCTGTATCAAGGGAGAAGTTGCCATTTTCAGGGCAATGGCGATTTCACTGTTAACTGACGCTTCAAGTTTAGCCCGTTCAAGTTCCATCGCCTGCGCCAGCTCATTCCCTGCGGTGTTATGGAGAATTTGCCACATTGAAAATACGAAGGCCGCGCTCCCGCCAATAAGAATAACCAAAAATAGAACGGCGGAGAAAATAATAAACCGGCCTTTTATAGAAGCCCGGCGTTCCTGGGTTTGTTTTTCTTTCATCTTTTTCCTCTTTTTTTACGGTATAATACCTCAGGAAAAAAGCGTTGATTTTTGGATAGTTTTTACTGTACTTTTGGCCGGTTTTTATTGGACTTTTGGACAACAGTTATTTAAGTGCTTTTTCCATCGCTTCAAGGGCTTTTTCGGTGTCATCTTCCATCAATGAATCATAGAGCTTAAAGTACAATTCACGTTCTGCGGAGCTTAAGTTTTTCGCGCCCAGCTCCGTTACTAACTTTCCGGCAGTATTGCTATCACCGTCTTCTATTGCTTTTTTCAGCCGCCGTAAAATTCCGTCCACATTTCCATTCTCCGTCTCCCCATCATTAACTTTCTTCCGGTGCATTGTCTCTATGTTTTCGCAAAAAACAGGAAGGGTCCGGAGTATCTTTTGGGCGTCTTCATTTTGTCCGGCTTTTATTAACAACGCTTTATACGCTTGCAGGTTAAAGGGCAGTGTGTCAAAAGATTCGATAAACGATGTAAACCGCCTGTAGTATTCGCTGTCGATTTCCAGTCCGCCACTTGTCATACTCATCTCAAAAGCCGCGCGGTAATGGTTCAGTTTATCCAGCCGCCGCGCCTCTATTTCCAGCGACTGGGGAGTAGGGGTATTGAGCCAATTATTAATTATTTCGTCCAACGCCTTCGGGCTAATTGGTTTTGAAAGATAATCCTGAAAACCCTTTTCAAGATACAATTCTCTCATTCCCCGCAGGGCGTTAGCGGTCAAGGCTATTATGGGTGTATTGGCATAGCCGTCTATTTTACGAATGGCCACGGCGGTCACAATTCCGTCCATTTCGGGCATCATGTGATCCATGAATATAAGCTCGTAATTGCGGCTTTGCGCCTTTTCTAAGGCTTCCCGCCCGGAAGCGGCGGTGTCTATTTGTAAGCCGTAAGGAGCAAGCAGCCCCTGCGCCACCTGAAGATTTGTCGGTAAATCGTCCACTACCAATACCTTGCAATCCGGCAGCCATAGACGGGCAATGTTTTCTTCCTTACCAAGAGACAGACTATCAGTCTGGCCCCATTCAACGCCTTGTATAATGCGCGCCGTAAAGACAGAACCTTTGCCGTATTCGCTTTTTACGCCAATACTGCCGCCCATCATTTCCACGAGCCTTTTGGTGATCGTAAGCCCCAGGCCGGTTCCCTCAATTTTCCGGTTTGCCCCGGTATCAAGCTGTGTGTAGCTGGTAAACAGTTTTCCCATGTCTTCCGCGCGGATGCCTATACCTGTATCCTGCACGGCAAAACAGACAACTACAGCCGAATCACCTGGTATTGTTTCGCATAACACGTTCAGGGTTACGGTTCCTTCCTGTGTGTATTTAATCGCGTTTGAAAGCAGGTTGTTCAATATCTGCCGGATCCGCAGCTCATCCCCTATAAGTTTCGCCGGAAAATCACTGCTTATTTCAAGCTTCAATGTTATAGGTTTGGAGCCAATCCGCACTTTGTTCAGATTAACCGTGTCGCTTAACAAAGACGCTGTCTCGTATACAACCGGGGCAAGTTCAAAACGCCCGGTTTCGATTTTGGAAATGTCTAGAATTTCGTTGATCATCCCCAACAGGAAAATACCCGACTGATGTATCCTGTTGATGTTGTCTCTTGTGGAGTCAGGCAGATTGTCGGCTTGAGAAGCCTGCAACTCTATTTCAGAAAGGCCGATCACCGCGTTCAGGGGGGTACGTATCTCGTGGCTCATCTGGGATAAGAACCAGCTTTTGGCGGCGCTGGCTTTCCGCGCTATTTCTACCTGGCGGTATAAATAGATCAGATAGATAATGCCGCTTACAAAAATGGCTGCTACGGCAATGATCTGTACCACGGTAAGGATAGATACCAGCCGCCGCGCCTGTACTATAGGTTTGTCCTCAATGTCCACTCCGGCGATTGCCCTTACATTCCCGTCACGGTCAAAAACAGGCGCGTAACCGGACAGTAGTCCTTCCCAGCCGGGAGTGTAATTGCCCAGGCCGGAGCAGACGGCCATACCTTCCAGCGTGGGCAGTATCCAGGGCGCGGGGCGTGGATCAAAGGGCGGGGTATCCAAACCTACCCGCGTTTCCTCGTTAAAATCATTGTCTACGATATATTGCAATCCATCTTTCACAGGACGGATATAATACGCATAGAGGACATCGGCATCAAGAGAAAAATCAAGTAGCAGCCGCCGCAGGGCTTGATACTCGGACAATTCCATGGCTTGTACGGTGCGGTACTTGTCCAATTCTTCGGCGCTGACCATGTTGGCAAGCCTTTTACTTTCGGCAATTAAACGATGCTCTATGTTGTATTCCATTGTCCGCATGGAAAAAGAGATAAGTGAATTGGCGTATAAAGACACCGCAAGTATGACCAGAAAAGTGAGAATTAACGGAAAAGCGGCAAGACTTTTCTTATGCATTATTTGAATTATTGTATATGCCGCAGTGCGAATTTTACAAGCGGAAAATTTGTTCTTATAATGTAGATGATATAGAATATTAATAAGAGAGGTAATTCAGTATGCCCAAGTGGTTAAAAAACGCGGTTTTCTACGAGATTTATCCCCAATCGTTTTGCGATTCAAACGGCGATGGAATTGGCGACATTCAGGGGATAATCCAAAAACTCGATTATGTCAAAGGTCTCGGCTGCAACGCGCTGTGGCTCAATCCCTGTTTTGACTCGCCTTTCAGGGACGCGGGTTATGACGTGCGTGACTACAAAAAGGTCGCGCCCCGCTACGGCAGTAACGAGGATCTGTTCAGGCTTTTTGAAGAGGCGCACAAGCGGGACATGCGCGTACTGCTTGATCTTGTTCCGGGCCATACTTCCGAAGAACACCCGTGGTTTCTCGAAAGTAAAAAGGCTGCTCCGAGCGCGGAATTAAAAAACCGCTATGTCTGGACAGACAGCTGGTCTTTCTGGGGGTTTGAAGGCCTGAAATTTATCAACGGCGAGGCGGAAAGGGACGGCTGTTACATTATCAACTTTTTCAAATCACAGCCCGCCCTCAATTACGGCTTCCTCGAACGCCGTGAAAAATGGCAGCTGCCGCCCGACCACCCTGACTGTATCGCCACGCGGGAAGCCCTCAAGGACGTTATGCGGTTCTGGCTGCGCGGCGATAAGGGCCGCGGCTGCGACGGGTTCCGCGTGGACATGGCCAATTCGCTGGTGAAGTTTGACAACAACGAGAAAAGCGCCACGAGCGCTATCTGGCGGAATATCCGTGAAATGCTCGACGGCGAATTCCCCGAAGCGGCAATAATCGCCGAATGGAGTTGCCCGCCCCTATCCATTAAGGCAGGCTTCCACGCGGACTTTCTGCTGGATCACAAGAGTTCCGGATACCACAGCCTGGTTCGTGATTACGAAGACGGTGACGAGAACAACAGTTACTTTAAAAAAGACGGAAACGGCAATATTGCCCGGTTTCTCGATCAATATACGCCCTGGTACGAAGCAACGAAGAATGACGGCTTCATCAGTCTGATCAGCGGGAACCACGACTCCCCCCGCATTAGCCACCGACTTTCGACGCGTGAAGTATCTATTTTCTACGCAATGCTCTTTACCATGCCTGGTGTGCCCTTCCTTTATTACGGCGATGAAATTGGGATGCGTTACCTTTACAAACTCCCCACAAAAGAAGGCGGCTATACCCGTACCGGCTCCCGTTCTCCCATGCAGTGGAATTCAGGCATAAACGCCGGTTTTTCAAGCGCCGCTCCGGAAAAGCTCTACCTGCCTGTCGACGTGGAACCCGGAGCTCCCGACGTGGAATCCCAGGAAAAAGACCCGCAGTCGCTTATAAATACGGTTAAGGAATTATTACGCTTGCGCAACAGCAATGAGGAACTTGGATCTAAACCAAACCTTCAAATACTCCATACCGGTGGTCAGGATGATCGCTCCTTCTTCTATAAGCGCGGCGCTTTTATAGCAGGACTCAATCCCGGCACTGGCGCTGTGCAGGTTTCGGTTTCCGTTCCCAAAACCCCAGAGCTTGTCTATTCCATTGGCGGCTGCGGAATTGAGAATGGAATTTTCAAACTGGAGCCGCAGAGTTTCGGGCTGTGGAAATTTTAGTTTTTATCTTGACCCGGCAAAAAACAAAGACAATAATTTATAACAAAGAAAAATAAGGAGGATTTTATGAACAATTCTACAATCAAACGAAGTATCGCGAGGGGCGCCGCATTTGCGGTAATTGCCATCATCGCGCTGGGTTTAATTGCCTGCGACAGCAAGGCCGTTGAAGACCCTGCGCACAACTACCGCGTAACGGGGCATTTTGCCGATTGGGGATCCAATTACGCGAAAGAATTTATGATGACACCTGTTTCCAAATCTGACGCGAGGATCAAGGACATCAAAGGGGCGCTGAAAGACGCGCAGTATGTTTATCTGTATGAGTATACGCCCAATATGTCGAAGGCCGCGGGCTGGAATGTGGAATATTCCGGAGCGAATATAAAACTTGACGGTGTTTTCGCGGTAAAATTCATCAGGCTTAATCCGGACTCATTAGAGGCAAGCGGCTGGATCTACGATATGTGGATACCAAGCACCGAAGCCGGCGGGGTCAAAAACCTGTCCCCCGATACGCTGTTTGTACCGAAAGATCGCAGCGACGAAGAGCGCGACGCGGCTAAGGACGGGCTTGGCAGCTGCAATGACAATCCAGTTTTGTTGAAAGGCGCGGTACCTTACTATATCGTATTCGCGGTATTCAAGGACAAGAGCAGGGGAATGGGAGCTGTCCTCAAAAAGTAAAAAACAGATAACTATTAAGGGGATGTTCGGCTGACGTCCCCTTTTTGTATCACAGGAGAAAAAAATGAAAAAAAGTCATTTCCGGTTTATGTGTACGGTTGCGCTTATAATAGCGGGCTTAAGCGTTTTAAGCGGCTGTAAAAAGAAAGAAGAAACCATCAAGATTTGGGTCGGTACCGAAGCCAAAGCGTTCTATCAGGACAAGATGAACGAGTGGGTAGCGGCATACAACGCCGCAAACAGCAAACCGTTTCCCTATACGGTAATAGTTGAAAGCGTAGATTCGGGCGCGGCCGCTTCGAAATTCCTGGATGATACCGCCGCCGGCGCCGATATCTTTACCGTTCCCCACGATAACCTGGGCAAGCTGATCGCCGGTACGAGCGCCATAGGGCCAATTACCAACGAAAAGCTGCTGGCTCAAATTGCCAATGATAACCCCCCCATTTTCTTTGATGTCATCAAAGGGAAGGTGGGAGACCCCGGCGTAGAATATACCTTCGGCGTTCCGTACATTGCCCAGGCGCTGGTGCTTTATTACAACAAGGGCTATTTTACCGATGAAGACGTATTAACCTGGGAAGCGATGTGGGCAAAAGCGAAAGCCAGCGGGAAACAAACCGTTACCGTAAACGGTGACGACGGCTACAATAATTCGTTCCTTATACTGGCGACAAAAGCGTCGGACGGAACCCCGGCAGTCGATATTTATCTGGATCAGAAGCTTGAAAATTGTAATTTCCATTCCGATCTTGCAGTTGCCGTTATGCAATGGGGGCAGAGGTTCTTTACCGACGGCAGCCCCGACGGACGGATCATCTACGGCGCAAAGAAAGTATCCGACTCCGGCTGGGAGGTTGAGCTTAAAAACGAGGTTTCCCTTTCCCTGATCGGCGGCGCGTGGAATTTTAACGCGGCGCGGGCGGCGCTGGGGAGCCAGCTCGGCATAGCGCCTCTGCCCAACTTCACCCTGACCGCATCCGATGTCGCGGGAACAAACATTCCCACCGGTACGGTTATGCGCTCCGGAACCTTCGCCGACACAAAGATGTTCGTGATGAAAAAGCACCCCCAAGGAGACAAGAAATCCGAGCAATTACAGGAAATACTCCTTTATTTGTCCAGCAAAAAAGTCCAGGAAGAGGCCTTTACGCAATGCGCGAACCTTCCCGCCTACAAAAACGCCAAAACCGAATTCGCAAAGATGATGGAAAATACGCCTGAAGGGCTTTTGGCCCAGGTTCAGTGCGAAATGTTTGACAACGGAAGGCCCCAGCCGTTCGGAGCCAACGCGAGGATGAACAATTGGTATTATTCGCAGGGCGCGCCGGCTATCGTGCTTGACATCCTGACAAACGCCAATCATTTGTATGATACGACCGATAAGATCAGGGCGGGAATGGCAGTTGTGGAAGCTATCTGGAAAACCGGCAAAAGGCCGGAATAACATGGTTTGAATATCATGATTGAAAAAAACAGTGTTCAGAAAAAACCAGCGCTATCCGTAATGGACAGAATAAAGAAACCTTTCGTTACCTTTTTTGATAGATTCAAAAACGGAAGCGCGGTAATCAAAGTGTCCCATTTAATCATGGGCTTCGGCAATTTTTACTACAAACAGATCGTTAAAGGGCTGATTTACCTGCTGTTCGAGGCAGGCTTCATCTTATTGATGGTGTTATGCCCCAAAGTGAACGATACTCCCCTTGGCTACAAAGCGCTGATAAACTTTATAACCCTCGGAACCGAGGAAGGGGATATATTCACCAAAGCCGATGATTCCATGCTCATGCTGTTGTTCGGTGTGGTGACAATGGGAATAATTGCCGTGTTCCTTATTATCTATTTGAGCAACCTGGCCAGCGCGTACAAAGCCGAATGTGACACGCGCTCCAAAGGAAGGGCCGCTACCTTTAAGGAAGATTTAAAAGAACTGCTTGACAACCGTTTTCACATAATGCTGCTTACGCCTACCTTCATCGGCGTTATGCTCTTTACCATACTGCCCACGGTATTTATGGTCTTTATCGCCTTTACAAACTTTGACAGCGCCCATCAGGGCGAGGTGTTGTTTGACTGGGTCGGGCTTGCGAATCTGAATGGCCTGTTGACCAAGAGCGGCGAAATCGGGCAAAGGTTTTTCCCGGTTTTAGGCTGGACGTTTACGTGGACGGTTTTCTCAACTTTTACCTGTTACTTCGGCGGAATACTTCTCGGCATCCTCATCAACAAGAAAGGCGTAAAGTTTAAAACGCTCTTTCGGACTATTTTCATTCTGACGATTGCCATGCCTCAATTTGTTTCAATACTTGCCATCAGAAATATTCTGGGAGAACTGGGGCCGTTTAATACCCTGCTTATCAAAATGGGTTTCTTGACCGAGCCTCTTTCCTTTCTGGGAAACTCGGACAGCGTTTTGAGAACGAGGGTGGTAATAATCCTGACCAATTTCTGGATCGGCGTTCCGTACACAATGCTTATGACCAGCGGTATTTTGCTTAACATCCCCGCCGATCTTTACGAGGCGGCAAAAATTGACGGAGCGGGGCCATTCAGGTGTCTGGTGAAAATTACCATGCCCTTCATAATTTTTGTTACAACTCCCTACTTAATAAGTTCTTTCATCGGCAACTTCAACAGTTTTAACATTATCTACCTTCTGACTGAGGGCAAACCTGCCGCTGTGGGAGGCTATAAAGCGGGCGCTACGGATCTTTTGGTAACATGGCTCTTTAAGTTATCCGTGAATGAAAGGGAATACAATCTGGGTTCGCTTATAGGAATTCTGACTTTCCTTTGCACATCAACAATAACCCTGATTACCTACCGTCATTCCAAAGCTTACAAAGAGGAGGACGCTTTCCAATGACAGAATCAAAAAAATCTATATCCGAAGAGCGTGCTCTAAAAACGCATTACAAAAGTCAAAAAACACTCAATGCTGTTTCTTTGACTGTTACCCACGCGGTATTGATCATTTTGGCGTTGATGTGGCTGTATCCGATTCTTTGGATAGTGCTTAACGCGTTCAGGGTTGAATACAACGATCAGGGCGACCTTATCGGAATTGTTGTTTCGCACTATTTCCCGAAGGGCCTGGGATTTGAAAATTTCAAACGGCTGTTTGCAACAACCTCTTTTGCCAAATGGGTCAGAAACACACTTATAGTAGCGGTTTTCAGTACGACTCTTTCGACTTTGCTTACTTTGAGCACTTCTTATGTTATGAGCAAAATGCGGTTCAAAATGAGAAAGCCGATTATGAACATCGCGCTGATATTGGGGCTTTTCCCTGGCTTTATGTCAATAATCGCCGTTTATTACATCCTGAAAGCGCTGGGCCTTACCCAATCGCTTGCGGCGCTGGTTCTTGTGTATTCGGCGGGCGCGGGCATGAGCTTTTACGTAGGCAAGGGCTTCTTCGATACGATTCCCGATTCGATGATAGAGGCGGCAAAAATTGACGGGGCGATACAGGCGAAAATCTTTTTCTCGATTATCCTGCCCATGAGCAGACCCATTATTATTTACACTGCGCTTATCACGTTTATGGTTCCGTGGATGGACTTTATCATGGCAAGGGTAATCCTGGGCGAACAAAACGTCGATCTCCACACAACGGCCGTAGGTCTGTATTACATGCTGTACGGGCAAAGGGTGGATTCCAATATATTTACCTTGTTTGCGGCTGGCTGTCTTTTGATCGCGGTTCCCATCGTAGCGCTGTTCCTCTCCATGCAAAAGTTCTATGTCGAAGGAATTACAGCCGGTTCTGTTAAAAATTAGGGGATCTATGGCTGGTATTTTACGAAGAACCTCGCGGTTTGTCGCGGGGTTCTTCATTACGCTTGTTATCGTAATCGTAACAAGCTGTTCAGAGTACAGGGTTACAGACAAAGAACTCGAATATAAGCCTGTTGCCGACAATTACCGCACGTATTACGAAATCTTTGTCGGCGCTTTTTCGGACACAAACAAAGACGGTATTGGGGACCTCAACGGCGTAATCAAGCGGATGGATTACCTTAACGACGGCAAGCCGAATTCCGGTAAGAGCCTTGGCGTGGAAGGAATTTGGCTTATGCCCGTAATGCCGTCGCCAAGCTACCATAAATACGACGTAACCGATTATTACGGCATCGATCCCCAATACGGGACAATGGCGGATTTTGACAACCTTGTTGCCGAATGTAACAAGCGCGGCATCAAGCTGATTATCGACCTTGTTCTCAACCATACTTCCGACCGCCATCCCTGGTTTATCAAAGCAAAGCAGGCCATAAAAGAAGGCAACCTGGATGACCGTTACGCGAAATACTATGCCAAAGAGACTGAGGAAATTCCCGGAAAGACCTGGTATAAATTTGAAAAAACGCCAGACGGAACCCAATACTACTATGAAGGAAATTTCTCCAGCGTTATGCCGGAGCTTGATATGGACAATCCTGACGTGCTACGGGAGATTGTTGACATTGTCAAATTCTGGCTTGACAAGGGCGTGGGCGGTTTCAGGCTGGATGCCGTAAAGTATTATTATTACGGAGAGGACTACCGGAACATCCAATTCCTGAAATTGTTCACCGACGAATGTAAAAAGATCAAAGACGATGTGTATATCGTAGCCGAAAACTGGTCGGGGGTTGCTTCCATTCAAAACTATTACGAAGCTGTAAATTGTTTTGATTTCGGAATGGCAGGCACCTCGGGGGATATTTATTACACGGCGCAGGGAATCGAGAGCGTTTCCGAATACACCGACCGTCTGGCTTCATATCAAAGGCAGGTTTTAGGGAAGAACCAACAAGCCATTCTGAACCCCTTTATTTCAAACCACGACATGGACAGAGCGGCGGGTTTCCTGGATGTCGCCGAGTATAAAATGTACGCCGCAGCAAACCTGTACATGCTTTCAAGCGGCAACCCCTTTATCTA
>Ga0268262_10005067_pt1 | contig 13240 bp, 14 predicted proteins | sample TergutNc150P3_FD_190354 | JGI IMG/M metagenome (GOLD analysis project Ga0268262, IMG submission 190354) | Nasutitermes corniger P3 segment gut microbial community from laboratory colony in Florida, USA - Nc150 P3 (SPAdes) (version 2) | ecosystem: Host-associated > Arthropoda: Insects >... | reverse complement strand
TGTTCAGTGTTCGTTGCGTTCAGGACTAGGCGCGAAGCGCCGCCGCTAGCCGGAAGGCAAGCGGCGCAACCGGAGGCTGTGGGCGTTTATCTATGGCTTTTCGCTGGGGCGTTGGGGCGATTTTTTTTATGGAAATTTGTTTCGGCTCTTATTTACTATATTTTATACTATGCAATCCAATTTAGTCCAAATACGAGTTGAACCAACCCTTAAACAAAAGGCCGATGCTCTTTTTCGGAGCATTGGTTTAGACACAACAACTGCAATACGCTTATTTTTTATGCAATCTCTGCTAAGAGGAACTATTCCTTTTGAAATAATGTCAGACAATAATGAAGCTGTGCCAAGAATAGGCTGGGTAAAAGCATTCTCAAAAATAAAAAAGAAAGAACAAGCGCTAATACCAGAAACAATTGACAGCAATAATTTTGAATGGGAATGGTAAATGAAACAATATAATATTTGCCTAGTAAATTTAGACCCTACAATCGGACACGAAATTAAAAAAACTAGACCTTGCGTTATTATATCCCCAAATGAAATGAACGATTTTTTATCAACTATTATAATCGCTCCAATGACAACGAAATCTCACAATTATCCTACAAGAATAAAAATCCATTTTCAAAATAAGAATGGTTGGATTGTTTTAGACCAAATTAGAACCATAGATAAAGCTAGGTTAGTAAAAATTCTGGGAAAATTAGAAGTTGATAAAATAAATGAATTAAAAAATATGATAAATGAAATGTTGGTAAAGTAGAACCAAGTCTGTATCGGAAGCCTAGGCTTGTAAAATTTTCTACCTTCCCATTATGGTTAAACATCTTGTTCTTTGGAAAATGAAACCTGTGGCAGATGGGCGCACAGGGAAGGAGAATGCGGAAGTTTTGGTTCAAAGACTTAACGCATTAAAAAGCGTGCTTGCTTTTGCCGTTTCTATTGAGGCTGGCATCAATTTCAACAGCTCCGCAGCAGCTTATGATGTGGGGTTGTACTCAGCTTTCAAAACAAAAGAAGATTTAGAAACATATCAAAAACATCCAGCACACGTTAAAGTTGCAGAATGGGTAAATAGCGGCATCGCGGAATCTAGAGTTGTAGCAGATTTTGAAGCCTAGAGGTTTTTATGACCCCGGAAATAGAAGCCTTGCGGCAGAAACTGGATTTAATAGAAGATAAATTGATTTCGCTTTTGAACGAACGTGCTAAATATGTGCTTGAAATCGGGAAAATAAAACACGAAAAAGGCTTGCCCATAGAAGACCTAAAAAGGGAAAACCTCATCCTAAATAGAGTTGTAGAAAAAAATCCCGGCCCAGTTAGCAACGAATTCGTTAAAGATATTTTTGAAAAAATAATAAGGGAGTCAATAAGGTTGGAAAAGCAAAAGTGAAAGCTACTCGCATTACTCTAGTCGGTTTTGGCTTGCTCGCAGGCTCAATCGCAATTGCTATTAAATCAGCAAGCCAGCATATTGCAGTCCGCGCAGTTAGCTCAAAAGGGACTCTGCAAAAAGCTAAAGAACTCTCCTTGGCAGATGATTTTTTTGAATACGGAGATGTTCAAAACTGGCTGCCAAATTCGGATTTGATTTTGCTGTGCGGCCCAATAAAGCATATTCTGTTCACCGCTGACGTTTTGAAAAGCAATGCCGGTTTGCTTAACGGCAAAATGGCTGTGGTCAGCGATATAGGCAGCACAAAAGAGTTGATTTGCGAAAAAGGCTTTGCCCTCCCAGAACCCTTTGTTTTTGTGGGCGGCCACCCTATGGCAGGCTCGGAAAAAAGCGGCATTGAAAACAGCGACCCATCTATCTTTGAAAATGCTTACTGGCTCTATTGTTTGCCAGAAACAATAAAGGAATTGCCAGAATCGCTAAACGAGCTTCTATCTCTTTTAGGTAGCCACCCCGTGCAAATTTCTCCGCAGGAACACGACTTCGCAATGGCGTGGCTCAGTCACGCGCCGCAACTCATCAGCACTTCTATGGCTACAGGTCTTTCTTTGAGTATTATTGAAAAACTTATGCACTTAGCTGGCCGCGGCTTTAGGGATATGACCCGTATAGCTGGTTCGTCTTGGAGTATGTGGAAGGATATATTAGAGACAAACAGGCAAAATGCGGCGGAAGCACTCGCAGGTTATGCGGAAAAAATTTTAGAGATAAAAAATGCCCTTTCCGGTGAGCAATTTGACAAATTGGAAGATAATTTTTTGCGTGGCAACAAAACGAGATATGATTTGGAAAGGGGAAAAAATCTGGCTTATCCGCTCTACGAAGTTATTGCGCAAATTCCCGACAAACCCGGTTCTATTTTGGAGGCATTAAATCCGCTTGCGGAAAAAAATATAAATATAAGGGATATTGAACTTATGAAAGTTCGTGAAGGCATTGGCGGAACTCTGCTTTTGGCTTTTAAGACGGAAAATGAGGCAAAAACAGCGATTGAACTTTTAGAAGATAAGGGAATATATGCTAAAAGGAGAGTTTGAGCTTTATACAGAAAAGGAAGCATTTTGCAACTGTGCATTTTTGGCAGCTCTTGCAAATGGCAATTCCCTTATATATGGAGTTAAAGCAACCCCAGAAATCACCGCTTTTGCAAGCTATCTAAGCGAACTAGGTGCATCTGTTTATATAAAAGACGGGCAGTGGGAAATTACGGGAGTAAATTTTAAATGCAAGGAAAATTTAAGTTTTGAATGGGTAGGGAACGATTTTCCGCATCAGAAAAGAAATAGGAAAATAATAGAAAACCTGCTCAGTGGAACTCCTTTCAAAAGCGAAGAAAAAATTGCGGTAAAAGATTCTTTAATCAGAGAGCTTTCTACTTTTGGTGCAGAATTGGCCTGGAAACAAGATGGCTTTGACGAAAGCGATGAACTTGCCAAACGTATGGCAAAGTTGCAGGGGATAAAAAACGAAAGAAAATGGATTTGCAGCATTCCGCCCGTGAGTTCCCTGCTCTCAAGAGACAGGTTCATAGCAGGAGATGTAACGGAAGCAGCTTTTTTGGCTTTGGCAGCCTCTTTAATTCCCGATTCGGACATCACGATAAAAGCGGTTAGCCTGGATGCGAGCCGTGCTGGAATTTTCGGAGCATTCAAAAGGCTGGGTGCGGATATTGAATTTGCCACTCGCCACGAAAGAGGGAATGATGTTTGGGGCGATTTAAGGGTTAAAAGCGGAAATGGGCTAATAGGCAGGCGTCTTGGCGCAGACATTTTATCCACTTGCTTAGACGAAATTCCTCTTCTCGCAGTGCTCGCGTGTTTTGCCGATGGCGAAACCATTTTGAAATTGCCAGCTTGGGCACTTGAGCCCTACAAACCGATTTTAGAAGCCATATATTCAAATCTCAAAATCGCTGGCATAGAATCCGGCCTCTACGAAGATGGCTTGATTTTGCGAGGCAAAGCGGAAATAGAAGGCGATGGCTTTGATTGCAAAAACTTCCCGATACTCGGTATGGCTCTGTATGTTTTGAATAAAAAAGCCAAGGGAAAAAAAGAAATTATTGGAATAGAATGCGTAGAGAATTTATATCCGGGAATTATGGTATGAAAATAGGCATTGTAACACGCAAGGAACAAACCCCAAAATTATTGGAGGCATTGGAAGCCGTAAAGCTGTGGGGCAAAGGCAGAAGGGACAAAATCATTTACGCTCCAGAGCCGCAGCTAAGAAAATGCGACGTTTTAATTGCCATAGGCGGAGACGGAACAGTGCTTTCTGCTGCGCATATAGCTTGTGGAAAGCAAATACCAATAGCTGGCATAAATGTTGGGCGCGTTGGTTTTTTGGCAAAATACAAACCGGAAGAAATCACTGCGGTTCTAGACGTTCTTTCAAAAGGGACTTTCAAAGTGCAAAACCGCATAATGCTGGATTGCTCGGTTTATTCAAATAAAAAGAAAATTTTGAGCCGCTCCGTTCTCAATGAAATTTTTTTGCACGCGCACGCACCGGAGCGGATGGTAAATTTAGAGGTTAAAATAGATGATAAATTTTTAACGGAATATTGGGCAGATAGCTTAATGCTTGCCACCCCTACAGGCTCTACCGCTTATAACCTCTCGGCTGGCGGCCCTATAATATACCCATCGGCGGAGGCTTTTGTTCTAAATCCCATTAGCCCTATGAGCCTCTCTGTGAGGCCCATCATAATTCCATCTTCTTCTGTTTGCAAAATAAAATGCGTTGCGGAAAGCACGGCAGAAATGGTTTTTGACGGGCATTTTACCGAAGAGCTTAAAGAAAAATCAGAACTTGTAATTTGCCGCAGCCGTTATGTAACTCGCTTTGTTCACACAGGGGAATTCGGCTTTGTCCAAGCGTTGAGGGAAAAACTCGGGTGGACAGGAAAAAGAAAGTGGGCCCAGCAGGACTTGAACCTACGACCAGCGGATTATGAGTCCGCTGCTCTAACCAACTGAGCTATAGGCCCGTAGCGCTTAAAAGTAGTAAATAATTTTTGGCAGTATCTTCCCACGATACTTCTATGGAGCGTGCATTTTTAACGAGCTTTGCCCACAAACTCTTATTTTCGTGGAAAACGGATTCAGCGGTGCGAATTTGCTCCAAAATCAACTCCGGGGAGGCATCTTCAGCAACAAAAGCGTTCGCCTCCTCGGAAATTTTTTCTGAACTGGAGTCATAAGAAATCGTGTATATAAATGGTTTTTGTGTACGCTTGTTGTAAAGCGGTATAGAGCCTACAGCGGAGGCTTTCAGAAAAAGAGATAGAGATGGTTCATCTGTGCTTATTGAAAAGAATATATCCGAGGCTGCAAGCCTATGGTAAAAATCGTCATCGTTTTCGTTTAATGGGAGAAGCGCAATTTTATCGCTGTGCTCCTCTTGTACCATAGCAAAGTAAGGGTAATTGGCATCGCTTTTAGAAATACTTATTATCAATTGCAAATTCATATTTAGCAGGTTTGCCATAATAGTAGATATAACCTGTGCAGAATTGCCTGAATATGGATCTAGTTGCGAGTAAACGAGCATACTGGAGTCTGCCGCCATATGAAGCTCGGCTCTCATAGCATCTTTGTGCTGTTTTTTAAAATTTTCCTCTTTATGAGCGTACCATTTTTTGTGCTCAATGCCGCTTTGAATGCTGAAGAGCTTCTTCCTCTGGCTCTCCAAAAAGTCTCGCATCCCGCCTGGCAAATCTACGGAAAGCAGGTAAAATAGATAGCTTGCGGAAGTAAAAACAACTTTATCCGAGTACAGAATAGCAGCTTTTAACATACTAGCTTTTCCCCAGAACTCGTAGCCGTCTATGTCGAACCCCCCTGCTGGCAAGCCTATTTTAAGTATATCGCTTGGGTCAAATTGGCAATCATAGCGCATATCGTGTACAGTTAGCAAAATAGGGGTATTTTCAAAATACTCTTTATACACGGTTTTTGTGAGCGCGCCAGCAATGCCGTTCCAGTCGTGGACGTGTATCGCATCGGGTTTAAAGTTGGTCTCTACGCAATAGTTCAGAGCCGCAGAAGCCAAAAAGGAAAAACGCAGGTGGTTATCGCCGTAATCTCTTTCGTTTGGGTTGCAATATATGCCAGCTCTGCCAAAATAATCTCCATAACGGACAAACAAGTCATTTTCGTTGGGGAGTTTTTTTAACACGCAATATTCCCTGTTTCCCAGTTTTTCGGTAAATTTTGGGCTTGGTTCGTAGTTTTTTTCGTCTGAGAATTTGTTATAAAACGGAGAAAATCCCAAAACTTGCGCCCCCTGCTTGCGGTAGGCAGATACTATACCGCCTACAGCCATATCCAGAGGACCATCGCCCGCAGAGTAGTTTTCAGAGCAAATTACAAGGATTTTCATAAAAATTATCCCATTTATAATAAAAATATGTTTTTTTCAAAAAAAAAGAACTATTTTATTGTTAAATTGTGTTTCAACTTCAACCGTGAGGTTATTTATGTTCAGAAAAAGTATTCTTTTCTTGGTTTTTGCAGTTTTGCTCGTAAGCTGTAAAGGTAAAAATGAAAGCGACGGAGATTCCTATTACAAAAAAGGTAAGTTTAGGAATGCGGTCAATTCTTATGTGGAAGCCAAGAAAAAAGGTAAAATTTCCGATGAATTTTACGATAGTTTTGTTGTTGCTTATGCCAGTTCTGCAAAGCAAACTGCCTTGAAGAACGCCTCTGATGGCTATATCGGCGGCTGCATAGAGCAGATATACAAGAATTTGCCCAATACTAAAAAAAGCACTACGCTGGACTCTGTGGTGGTGGCTTTAACCGATATAGGCGTTGCGCAGATTAAAGGCGATTATGAATACGAATACACTATGCAAGGGTTTCGCAACATAGATAGCGCGCTCGCCATAGCCAAACGGGGCAATGTGAGTGCTGAGTATGCCAAAAAAGCTCGCAAGGATATGGAAAGTATGGTTGTTAAACGTGCTCTTGAAAGTGCTGAAGGCGCAGACCACCCCGTAGGTGCTGAATATGCGCTTTTGGAGGCGGAAGTGTTTGCTCCAGATAACGAAGAATTGAAAAAAGCCTTGAATGGGGTTCGCCTTAAAAATCGCGCCGACCTTCTTATTTTTGAAGCGGTTGGGGTAGAGAAGCCTTCGCGCTTTGTCAATAAATACGGTTATATACTTGCTTTCCCCACCATAAACATAACCCCAACAGGCGCAACAGCGGAAATTGTGGTTTGGAATTCCACGGGCAACAATGTTGATTTTGATTTCAGCAAGCTAAAAATGGTTTCAACAAAAGGCGAAACCGTCTCTGCCAAAGTGGGCGGCGGCAGTTGCTATATGAGCGACCATTTAGGTCAGAAGAAAGGGCCGCTGAAAGGCACTGTGGGCAAGCTGCTCTCCGAGCTTACGTGCTTGGTGAATATATCTTATTCTTTCCCGAATGGCTTTATTCCCGATTATGTGGATTACAAAGACGGCAATAATAATATGGGTCGCAAATATTTGGGACAGAAATAAAAGTGCAGTATAAAATTTTAGTCGCTGAAGACGAAGAATCTATAAGGGAGGGTTTGCGAGAATGCCTTGAAATGGAAGATTATGAGATTTCTATTGCCTGCGATGGCGAAGAGGCATTGTCAAAAGCCGATGAATTTAAACCTGACATTATTCTTTTGGACGTGATGATGCCCAAAAGCAGTGGTTTTGAGGTTTGCCGTATTTTGCGTAAAAAGTATCCCGATTTGGTGATAGTAATGCTAACCGCAAAGGATGCAGAGAGTGATATGCTTACGGGTTTTTCCTATGGTGCAGATGATTATATAACAAAGCCATTTTCAACCTTGGAATTACTAGCTAGAATTAAGGCTTTCATCAGAAAATTAGATTTGCAAAAGGATTCTTCTAAAGATTTTATAGATGACATAGTTGAATTCGGTTGCATTAAACTGGATTTTAAAAAATATGAGGCGGAAAAAAACGGAGTTCCCTTGAAATTGAATCCGAGAGAGCTTCAGATTCTAAAGATGTTTTGCAAGCGAAGAGGCGAAGTTATACCCAGAGAAGAACTTATTCAGCACATAGATTCAAACACAAACTCAAGGACTCTAGATAATTATATAGTAAAGCTCAGGCAAAAAATAGAAGAGGATCCGGAAAAGCCCAGGCTGATAATAGCCGTAAGAGGAACGGGGTATAAACTTGACGTGTAAAATGAAAAGTATTTTATGGCTTGTATTATGTGGGCTGTGGAATACTTTTGCTTCTCCTGCCAACGATAAAATTCAAGAGGCTGCGTATATTTTAACCATTGAGGCAGATACCGCTAATGCAGAGAGATTGTTGCGTTTGGCTTTGGAATTACCGGGTATTTCCATCAGCGAAAAATTAAACGCTCATTTTTATCTGGCGAAAATTGCAGAGGCAAGGCGAGATACTTCGGGGATAGCAAGGCATTATGGCTTTCTAAAAAATAATTCGCAAAATGCTTCGCTGGCATATATGGCTGCGGAAAAAGAAAAATTTTTGGGAACGGCCAATAGAAAGATAAAAATGGCAAGCGAAAAAAAGAATTTTGCGCAAGAGGAAAATCAAAATTCCATTCCGCTGGAATCTCGCTTTTCGGATTGTGATATGGAGGGTGAACTGTACTTGGCTCAACGTATGGTGTATAAATGCCAGAATGCCCTTCACTTGGTCTCAAAAAAAAGGGGGGCTGAAATTTCCATTCCGTTGGAAGGCAAGCCTGGAAAGGTATTTTTGACTTTGGACGGTTTTTTCCTTTATAGTGAAAATTCTCTTTATTTTTATAGGCTTGGGGATGGCTTGGATTTAGTTTGGCGAATACCTTTAATTGAAGTGCAAGAAGTTGAGGATTTTGACGGCAAAATTTATGTTTTGGATATAAGCGGAAAAATCAGTTTGCTGAATAAAAATTCCGGGCAGCTCGTTTCCGTTGCAAAAAGCGATGGCGAGAATTTTTTTAAGCCGGGCGTTGGGCTTATAGGCACGTATCAAAAAAACGGCGGAATATCGGTATTTGATACGCTTTTAATCAAATTATGGGATTATCAGATAGATGGCGAAATTGCAGAAGCTCCGATTATTAAGTCCGATTCGGTTATTTTCAATTTGCAAAATGGGAATTCTGAAATATTATACACAAGGCATTACCAAAAGCTAACAGCTCCGGCAAGTAGCAATATAGACCTTCTGCTCAATTTTGAAAGCGGGAATGCACTTGCCTGGTACCGCATTGCGGAGCGAGAAAACAGCGATAGCGCGTGGAGGCGTGCCGTTATTTACGGGGCACGAAACAAAGAGCTTTCTTCGCTTGTTTTTGCAAAATATGCGGAAAGGATAGGTGCAAAATGGGTTAGGCATTTGCCCATTTCCCCTAATATGCTCTATCCAAATATGTTCAGCGATGCAAATTGGCTTTTTGTTTATGATGCGGAAGTTCAAAGCTTATTGAAATTTTCTTTGGAGACTGGAAGCGCAAATAGCGAAATACAGCTTCCTAAGGACAGAAAGTATGTTGTGGTGAACAATGAACCCCCTTGGCTTATTCTGAATTCCGGTTTTTGGCTATCGCAATTTTCGCTTAGGGAACAGAAAAGCGTTTCGCTTGAAATGCCGGGGAAGCCTTTTTCTTTTTTGCGCAGCAAGGATTCGGTATACGTAGGGCTTTGGAACGGTTTTGTGTTGAAGTATCTTGTGCCGGGTATGCGCCTTGAGAAGTCTGTAAAAGTGAGTTCCGCTCCAGTGCTTTTATCTAAGGGCAAAATGGGGGTTTATTCGTTTTCTCAAGGAAAAATAGCCTTGCTTTCCCCTAAAGCACCGGTAATTCAGGAATTTAGCCAGGATTTAAGCGGAGCGGATTATTTTAAGTCAAAAAACGACTTATTTGTGGTGGCTTCTAAGGAAGGGGATTTTCAAATCTTTTCTGAACAGGATTTTAAGCGGCTTGGCTCATTTTCCGTGCATTCTCAGGTTATTTCAATTGAATTACCTGAAATAAATGGCAAAATTTATGCGCTTATAGGCAAGGCAGACCAAACTCTTTCGCTTTACGAGGTCCCAAGCGGCAGGCGCGTTTGGACTTTTGAAAGCGAGGGTTCTGGGCTTATGCAGTTTGCCCTGCACGGCTCGCATATATGGCTAGATCAGGATGGTTCTGTTGCGGCTATAGATATAAGTTCCGGTAAAATAGTCAAAAAACACTCTATTTTCGGCAGGGGAGCGTCAATCAGCATTCAAGGCAACACGCTTTATTGTGCAACGCCGGAGAAGCTTTTATATGCGTTCCCGTTGTAAATATTTTTTTTCATTTAACCCTTGCTTTTTTCAAAAAAAAAATCTAAATTTGTGTAGGAATTCCACACAAAGGAGAGATCTATGAAAAAAACAGACCTTGTTGAGAAGGTTAAAGAGTTAGCAGACCTAGAAAGCAAAGCAGCCGCAGAGCGTGCTCTTAATGCAGTTTTAGGGGGCATTGAAGCCGGTTTGCAGAAAGACGGCGAAGTCCAGTTGATAGGCTTTGGCACATTTAGAGTCAAAGACCGTCCGGCTCGCGAAGGTCGCAATGTGAAAACAGGCGAGAAAATCAAAATCAAAGCCTCTAGAACTGTTGCGTTCAAAGTCGGTGCTGCTCTTAAAGCCAATGCGACAAAGAAAAAGAAAAAATAATTTCTTTTAGCTATTTGGGGCGGCAGAGTTTTCAACTCTGCCGTTTTTTAATATAACCATACGGTCGCATACCTCGGTAGCAAAAGCTATATCGTGAGTTGCTATAATTTTTTCGTGCTGCAAATTTTTCAAAGTGTCCACAAGCAATCGCCGTGCCTTTTGGTCTAAGTAAGCGGTTGGCTCATCAAACATCAGAATAGAGGGATTCATAGCTAACACAGTTGCTATTGCCGCCATACGTTTTTCGCCGCAGGAGAGCTTTAGCGAGGAACGGTTGCGAAGGTGGCTTATATTCAACTGGCTTAAAGTTTCTTCCACCCTTGCTTTAGCTTGCTCCTCCGGCATTCCAAAATTGCGGCAGCCAAAAGCTATATCATCATATATAAACGGCATAAACAATTGGTCATCAGGATTTTGAAAAACCAAACCTACTCTCTTGCGAAATTCATTAAGCGTTTTTTTTGAAAGCCGCATTTCATCTATTTCAATTGTACCTTCCGCAAGCTCAAGCACCCCTGCTATTGCGAGCAAAAGCGATGTTTTGCCTGCACCGTTATCACCGAGCAAAGCTACATTCTCGCCAGCATTAAGCGTAAAACTTAAATTATCAATCGCTTTTGTTTTATCCGGGTATATCACCGTGACATTTTGCAATTTGAGCATTGGTTAAATCCTCTGAAAGCGAAACCAGATGCAAAAAAAACAGACCACGGCAAAGAAGATAAAATCTTTTAGCATAAAATTTCTTCCGTTTTGCGGCAGGACGTGAAGGGCATAGCCACGGCATTTCATAGCGTTGTAAATACGGTCAGCGCGGTCAAAGCTGCGGAGCAGGAGTTGCCCGGCAAAACTGCCCATATCTCTCATTTTAATTCCCTTTGCATCCGTGCTTCTCAAAGAATAGGCTATATACATGGAATGCACTTCTTCCAGCAATATGCATATATAGCGGTATGTCATTTCAAATATAACGATAAATATATTGGGAATTTTCAAAAAACGCAGGGAACTTGCGATTTCAAAAAACGGCGTTGTGGACACGAGCAACAAAACCGCCATAACGCACAGATAAGTTCTGAATATTATGGTAAAAAATGAAATCACTCCATAAGGGGCAGGAACAAAAATCAAGTTGCTCATCCCAGCAAAAAAACAAAAGGGGAATGCGACCATAAATCTTTTGAACAGCATTGAATATGGAGTTTCGGAAAGAGCCATCAAAAGAGTTGGGTAAAAAATATATGGAATCAATTGTTTCAAAGCGTATCTATCATAAGAAATTACCGTAATTATAAAAAAGACCGCCGAGAGCAACTTAACCATAGGATGAAGCCTATGTATGAATGTATCTCCGCTGGATAACTGTTCAAGCGCGTTTAATTCCTGTATTCTGTGTTTCATCAGAGGCTTGCTAAGTTAGTAATTTCCTCAAGCCTTTTTGCTCCGGGTTCAATGTATTGGGCAAAGGATATTATCCCTTTCTTTTTGCTCAAAAAACAATACGCACCGAGAGCTTGCATAATCCTTTGCATACTCGCAAGCAGAAAATCTTCCCAGGCAGCTTCAAATGAAATGTTTTTCAAAAGTGGGTTTGCTGAATGCCAAAGAGTAAACAATTGCTTGACTGTTTCAACGGGGAGCATCATATAAGGGTCCCACAGAAGCGAAGCTACGTCATAATAGATAGAGCCATTTCTTGCGCCCTGAAAATCCACAAAAGCTATGTTTCCGTTGTTTATCATAATATTTTGCGATTGAAAATCCCTGTGCATCAAAACCCTTTGCTGCGCAGTTGCGCTTTTTGCCAAAGCCTTAAAAGATTCTATTAAATTCGTGGAAACTTGCGTGACTTGCAAATGCCCTTGCAGATAATTTTCCATAAAGTAGGAAATTTCCCAAACATAATCGCTTTCCCCAAAAATTCTGTTTGCAAGCTCGCTGTCTTGCTCAAATGCTTTTTCGCTCGCCTCTTGCCAAGAGATTAATTTTTCTATAACAAGCGGATAATACAGCGAAGGTTGCTGAGTATCGCAAAGGCGAACAGAGCCTAAATCCTGCATAACAACTCGCCTTTCCCTTTCATCCACCGCATAAATTTCCGGCGTTGGAAGTCCCAAACCGCTGAACAATTTCCCGTAGCGAACAAAGCGTTCAAAGTCGGCATCCTCTGAATGTGATTGCTGCAAAATCAGGGAATGTCCATTCGCTTGCATTCTGTAATATTTTCTTCCAGAACCCGCTGTGCCTGCTGCGGCGAGGTCATTAGGCTCTTTTAATCTTTCGCTTACAGCTTCCATCAACCCTTCCGGGTTGCCTATGTCTATCCAGTTTCCTTTAGTCACAAAAACTGATGGGGCTTCGCCTGCTTTGCAAAGCCGTTCCCAAAAATCCCTGACATCTCGCTCGCTATCCTCAATTTTTTCCCAAGATTTTTCTGAATACCAAGATATGCCTGTGAATGTAGCATTGCTTGAACCTAATTCCCCGAATTTATTTTTTATGCCGCATAAAAGATTTTTTTCATTTAAGCAAAGGGTATTTATTTTAGGGTTATCAATGGCGAGGAGTGCGCAGGTTGCGCCTGAATTTCGGGCTTTTTCCAAAAAAAGCTCAACATCCAAATTATGTTCGCAATCTCCATTTAGAACCAAAAGCTCGCCTCTTTCGCCTTCTCTCCACATTCTGCAAATAGGGCCGCCTGTGCCCAAGAGTTCTTCTTCTACCCAAACCTTGTTTATGCCGAGTTCCGGGGCTGCGTTTTGCACTTGCTCTGGCAGGTGGTGCGCATTTGCGTGAATTTTTTGAGAGCCGAGTTTTTTCGCTAGAGCAACTTGCCTTGCTAGGGCAGAGCTGCTCACTATTGGAATTAAAGGCTTGGCTATTCGCTCGGTCAGTGGGCGAAGTCTTGTTCCCAGCCCAGCCGCAAGAATAAGAGTATGAAGCACTGGAATAATGTAGAAATTTCTATCTTTCCGATAAATGTCGCAAATTACCCTAACACTCCCAGACGGTTCGGAAAAATCCGTTGAGGCGGGAATAACAGGACTGGAAATGGCAAAGAGCATTTCGGAAGGTCTTGCCCGCAAAGCCATTGCCGTGAA
>Ga0268262_10005066_pt1 | contig 13240 bp, 14 predicted proteins | sample TergutNc150P3_FD_190354 | JGI IMG/M metagenome (GOLD analysis project Ga0268262, IMG submission 190354) | Nasutitermes corniger P3 segment gut microbial community from laboratory colony in Florida, USA - Nc150 P3 (SPAdes) (version 2) | ecosystem: Host-associated > Arthropoda: Insects >... | reverse complement strand
TATGGCGAAGGTGGACCGGCTCTGGAAAAATGCAAATACGAATACAACGACGATGGGGAGGTAACTGCGGAAAAATGTACATCATACTCACCTGAACCTAAAATACAAGCCAACTGCCAAAAATACGGTCGCCTTTATGACTGGAAAACGGCTATAAAGGCTTGCCCAAGCGGATGGCATTTGCCTAGCGATAAAGAATGGCAAACCCTTGTGAATTTTGCAGGAGACGGGAAAACAGCGGGTGAAAAATTAAAAACGAAAAGCGGTTGGAATAATTGGGATGAAGAATACTCACACTCTGGCAACGGAAATGATGCTTTGGGTTTTTCAGCCTTGCCCGGCGGTCACTTTGGTTATGTTTTCCGTATGGACAGCTATGACTATGATTACGGCTTTGTAGGCGACGTCGGTCTCTGGTGGAGTGCCGTGAAGAATAGTAGTTGGGAAATAAGTAATACTAATAGTATATATAATGATAGTGTGGAAGACTCTAACGACGGAGATGTTAGCTGGTTCTTCCGTTCAGTCCGTTGCATAAAGGATTAAATATGAACCAGCTATCTTACCCAAAAAAATTTAATTGCAAAAATCTGTCTAAAATTTATAGTGTATTTATTATCGTGAACTTCAACTTTTCCGAAGAAGTAAAATCCCTTGGTGCAAATGGCGTATATTTTGTAATCAATGGGATGAAAAACAAAAAAAACGATATTGAATTTGATAAAATCAAGGATTCATTTTTGCAGCAGGTTGATATTAACTCAATTAACGATAAAATAGCAAACAGCGATATTTTGCGGGGTTTTAGAGAACTCCGCGAAGCGGTGAATTGCTCCGGCAAAATACTGCTACATCGATGCATCAAATGATGTTTTATGCAGATTAGAGGTACGTCAAGTGGAAAAAACAAAAGTCACCGAAAATACAACTAGCTGTTTTTATATTGTGCAAGGCAACAAAGCAACTCCTTCGCCATATATTCTCAAAACTGCAAAAGAGCTTATTGCTCTCACAATAAAATTTTGCGGAGGCGAGGCGGTGTATCTTAGTCAATAGCCACTCAATACCCTTCAATACTAACGTCGGTATAATACGCTTTCAGAATATCCTCAAACTTTTGCCCGGCTCTCGCTCTTGCTATCACACCCACTTGGCACATTCCAATGCCATGCCCAAAGCCCGAACCGTTGAGCGTAAAATTATCCTTCTCTCTGGAAATGCTGAACAATGCGCTCGGCAAGGCTTTTCCATCTCTTTGAAAAATCCACCTCGTGCGGTCTCCAAAAACTTCAAAAGAACCTTTATCCGTAAAAACCACAAGCCTTTTCACCCGCCCGCTGGGGAACTTCTCGGTTATGAATATTTGTTCAACCTTGCTAAAAGAAAAAGGGTTATCGATTTTTGCAGCAACCATATTTTTTTGAAACAAATTCCCAAGCTCTGCCTTGGTGAATTTTTCTTCCCACTTTATGTACTTTGAAAGCTCACAAAAAACCTTGCCGTTTGCGGAATCAGAAACGGAAACCAAATACGGTTTACTCCCCGAATCCCAAACTTCCGGTGAATCTGTTCTGCCGCTGCAAGTTGAATGATAGTAAGCCTCTATCAAATTGCCGTTGTATTTAATCACCAAACCGCTCGTTGCCAAAATAGCCTTATTTGTAATTGAGTCTTCATCGTTCTTGCCATTATACACCTGGTCTCTTGTGTCTGCATAAACATCAAAACCCTGCGACTTGCGAGAACCCAAGTGATGATAAGCGTAGGTTCTTGCAGCAACTGCCTGAGCCTTTAACGCTTCAATTTCATTCTGCTTTAATCTGCCTATCTCATGAGGAACAACGCCTTTTAAATAATCCTCAACAGGCAAGCTGTTTATAACCGCAATCCCACTATCAGTTGAAAGCACTGCCCAATTGCCCCTGTAAGCCTTGCCAGCGTAAATACAATCCCCGTCTGTTTGAAGCTCATGTTTTCCAAGCTCTGCTTTTGCTTTAAACTCCCATTTTTTATTTGGACATTCTATTGTTGCGGAACTCTTTTCAAAAGCAATTCCTACATCTATAATGTACCTTTTGTCATAGTCTTTAGGTGCTGGTGTTTCCGGTTTTGTTTTGGGATGCGATTCAGGCTCGGTAGGTGGAGTAGGAAACTCGCCACGCGGTCCAATGGGTCGCAAAGGAGCGCACGCAAAGAGGATTAAAACAAAAAAAACAAATAAAAGTTTAAATAACATATAAGAATTTGTAATGTAGTATTTTTGTAACATGGCATTTTCTATATTCCCTTCATGACAAAGCACTACAAGTTACAGGCAGGGCGGCTTGTTCTCTCCGATGCGAGCGAAGCACAGGTTATAGCTCTTGTATCCCCGGAACAGGAAGAAATTAATGCTTTGATAAAAAATTATCAAATAGACGACCATACTTTAACCTCTGCTTTTGATGCTGACGAGCTTGCGCGTTTGGAATACGAAGATGAACACATCGCCATAATTTATAAACGTCCTAAAAATTATTCCGCCGCCGAGCATTTTCAATTCAGAATAGCCTCTTCTGGCATTTTTCTGTTTGAAAATTTGGTTATTATCGTCTCCGACATAGAGCTACCGCTTGCAGATGAAAAAAAATTCTCAAAACTAAGCTCGCTCAAGATGCTTGTGCTGAAATTGTTAAGTTTTTCCACCCTGCATTTTTACGAGCATTTGCGCGTAATAAACAGAATGAGCAACGAATTGGAAGCAAAGCATATTTACAATCTCAAAAAAGAAGAGTATCTAATTGTTTTTGGTCTCAGCAAAAGCTTGGTTTATTATATGAACGCTATCTCTTCTAATGAAGCCTTGCTTAAAAGAATGCAAATGAGCAGAAATTTGAACTTTGACGAAAACGAACAAGAAATCTTAGATGATATTATAATTGAAAATTCACAATGCAAACGGCTAACGGAAATCTATTCAAGCGTTCTGGAAAGCATAATGTCTTCGCACGAAGTCTCTCAAGAAAGTTCATCTTCCAACGATATAAACGCCTTGAAAGTTCTGACTGTTTTAACAATAGTAATTATGATACCTACTGCCGTTGCCAGCCTTTTCTCCATGAATGTAACATATCCTTTTAGCGTGGATAGCCCTGTCACTTTTTGGGTTATATTTACCCTTATGATGGGAGGGACCATTGCTTTTTGGTTATGGTTAAACAGAAAAAAGATGTAACCTAACCCTTTATGAATTCCAACTGGGGTGATTTAAGTCTTTAAAAAACTCCGGTCTGTGAAAATCCGGTTCAACTGTATCTATTGGAAAAGCGGAAAGCCAATGAGGCTCCTCTGCAAGGTCCGCGCATTTATATATGTTGCCTTCTATTTGGCAGGCTCGCAAGTCGTTGCTTGTTATCCCAAGCAATTCCCGTGGGATTTGCACGGAAAGCGTCCAGCGCAAAAAGCCGCCTTCGGTAGATACCTTGCTCGGCTTTCTAATTATGCTTGCGTATTCGTCTTTTGAAAGTTCGGTTCGGTTCTGCCTATCTTTGCCACGTGCGGCATAGCATACGCCCTTTGAGTTAAATTCAAAGTTTGCATAGCGACCGCTCCTATCAAACATGCTTAAGAAAATTTCCACGCAGGAGTCTTCCCATACGGCTTCACCATCTTGTTCCTTGCTTTGGCAAAAATAACTAGGCGGCTCTCTCACGGCAAAATCCACAGCTATATAAGTTTCGCAGATTTCAACCGATGCGCCTACGGAAACAGAAACAATTTTATTCCACTTATGTTTTAGGGGAAAAACTTGCATAATGGCATAATATAGTAAACACAATAGTGATTTTTCTATATTTTAGATTACTATGAGTAGTAATGTGAATAATAATGTCGGCAGAGTAATGGTTTTTATCGTGCTGGGTTTGATATTTGGCAGTATTTTGGGTGAGAGCCTAGGGTGGCTTTTTGGGCATATAGGCACGCTTATGAACGCTGGCGGCGAAGATAATGTGGTACGCAACTTCTTTTTAAAAGCCTGGGAGTTTAAATTGGGCTATTCGGAAGATGGCAAACCCCTGCTCATAGACCTTTATATGGTGCAATTCAATTTTGGCTTTACATTCAGGCTGAACATAGTGGGTATTGTTGGAGTAATGGTTTCCCTATACATAATGAAATGGTCTAGAAAGTAAAAAGGAGCCTTGTCCCTAGGCTCTGATGGAACGTATTTTTTGAAAAGCCTCTAAAACTTTTTTATCTTGAATGATAATTTTATTCAAAGCACTTTTGCTCAAACCCCAGAGCTTCGCAGTTTCCGATAAATCACCTTTGAAAAAATTTATGCGGTCTAAAATATCCGCTATGAACTGCGGGTAGAGAGCATTGTCTTGGGAAATTTTGCCATCCGTACCTGGGAACGGAAAGGGAATTTGCCGCGTAGGTTCTTCCCTTATCTGCAATGCAATTTTCAAGCGCAATTTTCTCAAAGCGAGTAATTTGTTTATGTGTGAACTGCGGTCATCGCAGGAATAAGATTCCAAAGACATAGATTCTCCGCCGCGTATTTTTAATTTAACGCCGGAGTTAGTTTTATTGCGATGCTGCCCACCCGGACCTGAACCCTTGTATGCGGAAATTTCGCATTCTTTAAGGAGTTCAGAATCGGATAGTTTTAGCAGGGAGCTAGAAATTGATTTCATGCAATGAATTGAATTTTTCAAAATAACCTTTTCTTCTCATGAAAAATAGTAAATGAAGGAATTTAGAAAATTTTTGTATGTATGGCCATTTTCTATATTAGCAATATGAACTCAGAGGAACTTGCAGAGATAGCCAAAGAGGGTGAGACCAGTCGGGTTCAGTTTAAATTAGAACTAGATGACGATAAAATTGCCACGGAAATTATTGCTTTGGCAAATACAAAAGGTGGAATTATACTTATTGGGGTACAAGACAAAACCGGAGAAATTATAGGGTTGAGTTACGAACAACTACAATCTTATAATAACCGTATAGCTACAATAGCAAGCGATAAAGTTAAACCACAAGTCTTTGTGTTCACGGAAGTTGTGAGCGTGAAAAAAGGTAGTGAAAATTTTAAAGTATTGGTAATAAGCATAGACGAAGGAATACATAAACCGTATAAAGACAAAAATGGCACAATATGGATAAAGCAGGGGGCAGATAAAAGAAAATTAACAGATAATGCCGTTATAGCTAGATTGTTGCAACACAGTAAAGAACTTTTTGCTGACGAAATGGAAGTGGAAGGCACTAGTATAGATGATTTAGATGAACGTTTTTTTAATACATATTTCAAAAGAGAATTTGAGAAAACGTACACCGAATTAGATTTATCTTACGAACAAGCTCTTGTTGCGAAAAGAGCATTGAAAAATGGACGGGCTACTTTGGCAGGTTTATTGTTTTTTGGGATTGAACCACAGAATTTTAAACCAGTATTTACAATTAAAACTGTATCTTATTTTGGAAACGATATCGCAGGTAACAATTTCAGAAATAAACCAAATGATTTAATGGGTACCATTCCTGAATTGTATAAACAAGGTATGCTTTTCTTGACAGCGAGTTTGTTTCATTTGCAAAAAGAAGCCGATTTTAATTCAAAAGGGGTTTTAGAAGTTTCTAAAATTGCTTTGGAAGAGATTTTGCAAAATGCTCTTTTGCATAGAGATTATTTTATAAATGCACCGATAAGGATACTGATTTTTGATAATAGGATTGAAATAATAAGCCCTGGTACTCTTCCAAATACTCTAACCGTAGAAGAGGCAAAATTTGGCAATCCTATAACCAGAAATCATCAACTGGTGAAATTTGCCTCCCATACAATGCCTTATAGCGGTTTAGGCTCCGGTTTGAAAAGGGCATTAAAAGAACAGCCAAACATAGAATTGATAAATGACGAAAAAAGTGGATTGTTCGTTGCTGTTATACCAAGGCAAAACAATTTGATGAGTTAGGTTAGGATAAAGCCCGCTCAAGTATATGGCTTGGATTTGTTTGATAGAATCGAAAAAACAAGCCCGACAAAGTACTTGAATTCCTTTGTATGGAAAAAGAATAGTAAATAGATAATTGCCGTAATCAAAACGGAAATAGCCATCTTACCAATGAATGGTTCAATAAAATTGTTTATGTGTAAAGTTGAAATACAAGATATAAACAATGCTAAAATTTGAACCGCATACATTTTTAAATACCCAGTGATGCTTGTTGCAAAGATATATTTATGAACTATAAACGCCTCAACCCAAATATTAATAAAAAAGGTATTTGCTAAAGTTCCAATAAGCACACCCAAAATACCATATATATGTACCAAAAATATAGATATACTTAAGTTGAATACCATTTCAATAAAGGGTTTATACATATCAGAACGAAAAAGTCCCGCATTGAATTTAAATGTTAAAATGAGTCCGCGATTTTGCATAAAAAAGAAATTCGCAACAATTGCATAAACTACGGAATTTGACAAAAGATAATTCTCCCCAATCCAAAGTTCAATAAAAGGATTCAGTAGGTTTAAAAGACAAATTGTGCTTATGCCACTAATGCAAAAAGTCAAAAAAGCTATTCTACGAAATATAGCATAAAGGTCTTTTTCTTTTAAAGTCGCAATAGCATTGCCTATACTTGCAGCTGCTCCCAGTACGAATAAGTTACAAAACGTTGTTACGGTACCTACTATCAATGTGTAATTTGAATAAATACCTACCGATTCAATGCCAACAAATACAGAAATTATCAAAAAATCTGTACCCAATATGATAATGCCACCTAATTTGTGAAAAAACACAATGGAAACATCACTCCAAATTTTTTTCTTTACCGAGTGAGATAATTTAACTGCCTGTTCCTTGATGTAAGGAAATTTTTTGTTCGCAAATATAAATATAAGAATAGAAGATATGAGTGTTCCAAAAATCTTCGCGAACAAAAAAGCCATATAATCTTGAAATTTCCAAAGAATAATAATCTGTACAATGGCAACTATGGTATTAATGGTAAAATCTATTATTGTTGTTAAATATTTATTTTGCGTTTCATCTATGATTGTTCTTTTGTGTGCAAAAAAATAACCTATAACTGAATTTACCAAAAAACATAGATAAACATTGTAAATATTTACAGGAATGGTAATTTCATCTTTTATTAAATGTGGCAAAAAAGGCAATATAATGTAACCAGCGATAATTATAAAAATCCCTACAAAAAAATAGCATTTGCGATAAAAAGCGAGAATTGATTTAATTTGTTCCGTATCATCTTCTGCTATGGGTTTGTATAGTGCATATGCTATTGCGGTGCCTATACCCATTTCGGCAAGGGAAAGGGCATTTAAAATATTATAAAATAATCCGTTAAGCCCTAAATACTCTGCACCCAAGGTTTTGATAAAAACGGTTCTGCTGACAAAAGCCAAAACAAAAGTGATAAATTGTGTTAAGAACATTACGTTCACATTGCGTATTGATTTACTAGTGCGCATTATTTAAACTAAAACCTCATTCAATTTATTCAGTGACTTTTCAAACGAAAATTCCTCTACTTTTTCTAACCCACATTTAACTAACGAAGCGTGCAACTCAGCATTTAAATATATTTTCTCTATACACTCCACCATTTGCTCTGTTTTTTTAACTTCGCACATCAAAGCAGTTTCACCATTTACGCAAAAATCATCCACCCCGCCATTGCGTGTTGTAACAACAGCTGCCCCACACGCCATTGCTTCCATAGGGGGCAATCCCCATCCTTCCGAAATGCTTGAACATAAATATATACTTGAATTGTTGTATATATCATTTACTAAAAATTCCTGCGAAGGATTTTTTATGTAATCAATCCATTTTGGTATTTCTTTGTCTCTGGATTTTACTCCAAAAAATATCACCTTGAAATCAGGATATTTTTTTTTGAGTATTTCAACTGCCTGCAAGCCATATTTGCTACCTTTAATTTCTTGGTCTGAATACATCATGGCCACATTGTATTTTCTATAGGCAATATTTTTTGTCAGTCTAAACAAACTGCAGTCTATTGAGTTAGGAATGTAAGTAGTGTCAAAAATGCCAAGATTTTCTCCTATGGTTTTGAGATATTTCGATATGACTATCTTTTTCATATTTTTATATCGCCAAGTTTCGTTCAATATGTCACGTGGCGTACTCCAAGTTTCGTAACCTTGTATTAAATATATGCGTTTGCCTTTTGATTCAGAACAAGAGTTTAACGCAACTGCGGTAGTGCAAGCGGTTGCGATTGTTATATCCGCACTTGGGATGGTATTATTGTTCAATTTGAATACGTATAATTTGCGTATGGATTTATGCAAAGGAAAAACATCCTTTATAAAGAGGATTACAAGACGCATTGCAAGAAATAAAAATTTATTCTCTTTTCCAGATGCATAAATAATAGAAATCTTATGCCCTTTATCCACAAGTTTATTTGCATATTGATAAACTATCCTAAATCCGCCAAGTGGGCGAGTCCCAAAGCAAGGTAAAAGAAAATTGATTTTCATAAAATTTCCGCAAAAAGTTTTTCCCATTCATTTGCCAAAAGTTTAACATCAAATTTTTTTGAGGTTTGAACTCCATTCAACGCAATTTCCCTTCGCAATGCAGGGTGATTTATCAGTATCTGAATTTTTTCTGCCATTGCGTTAACATCATTATTTGAAACTATAAATCCATTCTTGCCATTTTCAATAATATCGGAGAGTGAAAGATAAGAATCCATTGCTATAGGAATGCAGGCATTTTTTTGTGCTTCGGCAAGAGTCATGCCAAAACCCTCAAAATCTTTTGCACTTGTTTGAAGCAGAATAGACGCTTTTTCATAATAAGGTTTAGGATTTTGAAATCCTAAAAATTCAACACGAGGAAATTTTTTCGCCTTTTCTCTTAATATGGGCAAATCTTCTCCATCTCCCAAGAAGAGCAAGTTCCATTCAGGATTTTTTTCATACAGCAATTCCCAAATTTTAAGAACAAGAGATAAGCGTTTTTCTCTTTCTACCATGCGCGCAACAAAAATAATTATTTTATTTTTATTTTCAAAATTCGGAGGTTCCTTGCAAAAATTTTCCAAAGGGTCTGCTATTGCGTATAATCTATCTAAATTTTTACGAGGTTGCAATTTTTTGTATTGCTCAATGAATTTCTGAGACAGAAAAACAATGGCATCTGAATATTTATAGGTTAAATTTCTCCTTTTTATGTCTCTGTATTTTTTCAAATTATATACTAAACGTGACGGCAAAATTTTCGCAAAAAAACCAATTCTCGCATAAGGATTTATTATCAAAGAAAAATGATGTACCGAGATTAATTTTGCACTTGTTCCAATTCTAGCCTTGCTACATAGAATTACAGTTTTTAGAGGATATTCTTGGTTGATAATTATATTAATATTTTCACAGATTAAAATTCTATTAAGGAATTTTATATTCTGAACCGTGTTTCCTTTCTGATGGAATTGTAAAATTTTTATTTGCTCGTTAACAAAAACATTAGACTTGCCTTGAGAAAAACAGCAAACCCATATTTTATGCCCACGCATAATAAATTCATTGGATAAAATTCTTGTTACTGTTTCTATGCCACCGCCAACTGGAAATTTATCTATAACAAATAAAATATTCATTTTGCAGTACTCTCATTTGCTAAACTGAAGCTTGCCAATACCCCCATATACCACCCACCCCATCCTATAGTATATAAATCCAACGGTATTATATCTACCATACCTAAAGTCATCATAATAATTCCACTGCTTAAAAACGCATAGTATATGCCAACAGAGGAGTTGTTTTTCAAGCGATGAAATAATTGCATAAAGCAGGCAATTATAATAAAAGCAAATATTAAAAAACCACTAATTCCAAATTCCGAAAGTATCATCAAGTACATATTGTGCGAATGTTTTAAAGCTCCGCGAGGAATATTATTATTTAATGGCAGAGTTTGCAAAAATGATTTATGAATATCCAAAAAATTTCCTGGTCCAATTCCCCATATTTTATTTTCAGGAATTATCTTTAAGGCTGTAATCCAGGATGTAACACGTCCCATATTGCTGGAATCCACTTTGCCAGAAAGGATAGTATTTAACGCTTGTTTTATATAAAGATCATTTGGAATTAAGGTCCAAGCTATAAAAATGAATAATAACATACAGCAGAACGCAAATACGCTATAAAATATTTTTTGAAAAAATGTATTATTTTTGAATTTAATTGTCCAACTGCTAAGTGTTATTCCAAACAATAAACCCATAGCAATTCCAATAACACCCATTCTGGTTCCGCTAAGCAATACGGCAACAAAAACAAGCAAGGTACCGATAAATATAATAAAATTTGAAAAACGATGGCTAAAACAATTCTCTACAAACCAAATTGTCCAAATTAAAACTAGTACCACCGCATAGGCCGTAGCTACACTAAGCGGACCCTGAATACGTTGTGATCCTATTATCAACCATTCTGCAAAACCAAAAATTACAAGATATATGCCAAGTGCTGTAACTATTGTAATTATTTTTTTTGAGTCCCATTTAATAAGTGCAGCCCAAATAAAAACCAGTAATGTCGTGACATAAGTTGCAAAATAGCCGGGATAAATTTTATAAGGTTGAAAGACAAATATAGCTATGCTATAGCAAACCACAACAGAAATTATTATCCAAAGTATTGTACTTTTTTTTTGCGATATAAATAAGTGTGCGCTTTGCATAAAAATTGCTATAGTTATACAAAATAAAAATGGAGCTCCATGCATTGCATAAAAAGTTGCAATTAACGCCAAAAAGAAGCCAGCCATTTGACGATTCAGAACAAAAGTACAAAAACAAGACGAAAATGATAAATAAATTACTATTGCTAATTCCACATTTTTAATCCTTAGTTTGACTATCTGCCTTTTGTTTCCTTCTTTTTAAAAATAATTCCAAAGATACAATAGGATGCATAATAGATAAAAATAATTTCCATAATTTGAATTTAACAAATTTATTTTTATATCTAATAATAATTTGTATTTTTTGTTTTTCCTTTTCTGGTCTCCAAGAACTTGCAAAATGATGAATGCTATAGGTATTATGCGTAATAATCAATTCATCTATAAATGATTTGGGGCAGAAAAAATCCGATGCAAATAATTGTATTTCATTTTTTCTTCTATCAAAAGATTTTATGTCGGAAATTTTTAAAATTCCATATTTTTCTTTAAAAATATTTCTACATATTTGTGGCAAAACTGTCATATCCAAATTACCGTTATTATCTGCAAAATTTCTATTCTCGTAATAATTCAAACAGTCTTTGAGCCACGATGTTTTTGGTTCTGCGCCAAAAGTTGACATTTCTGGTATATCTGGCAAATCGATGCTTTGCTCTATTCCCAAAAAGTATGGCAAAGCTAAAAGAGTATCAAAAGATTTCACAATTTCTACATCTGCATCCAAGTAAATACCACCGTAGTTATAAACAACCCAAAGCCGAATTAGGTCTGCGGCAAAAGCCCATTTTTTATGCTCAAGTGCTTGTTCTACCCACTTGTACTTAGAAACATCAAAATTATTTGAACTCCAGCGAGTTATCTCATAATCAGGCATTGTTTTTTTCCAGCCATCAATATAATTTTGCGTTTCTGGCGGAATTTCCTCGCTAAACCATATATAATGAATTACTTTTGGAATCATTTTAATTTCTCTTAAAACAACCCGAGTGATTTTATAATTTTTCGAAGTACTTCATGATTTTCACTTTTCAGTTCGCCTATATAAATTGCTTTCATTATTAATATACTATTTATAAATACAAATGATAATAATGCCGCTACCACCGCCCATAAAGCCCTCTTAGGCTTACTCTTATAATCCGCCAAATACGCATCCTGCACAATCTGTATAACTGGCAAATTCTTTGCCGCATTGCCTTCTTCCATCACAATATTGCTCTCTATTGCTTCTAACATTGTAAAAAGTCTTTTAAAATCGCTTTCCAGTTTTTCTTGCTCAATGAGTTTTTCTACCGCCCAGTCTGAATTTATATAAACAGAATTTTTGCTAGGCAAATAATCCTCTGAATATTCCCCACGCAATTTCTGAAATTCTTTTTCTAAAATAACTCTCCTTTTGCGAAGCTCTGTTACCGAAGAATTATCTGTTCCAGCCCTATTTTCGTTAATCCTCATGTTATTAATCTGCTCTTCATAACCCGCAAGCGCGGTTATAGTTAACTTCAATTGCGCTTCCAAATCCAGCAAGTTATTATTCCTGTAAAAAGTAATCAAAATCTTACTCAAAGAATCTACGGAAGCCACAATGCTCTGCTTAAAAATATTCAACTGCTCTATTGTTTGCAAAGCACGTTCCTTTCTCAATTTTACGTATTTTGCATTTGCTTCTTCAACAACAAAACGAACCAAATCCCTGGCAAGTACTTTATTTTTTGCTTCGTATGAACAAGAAATCACACCCGTTAATTCGTCTGGAATTATTTTTATGTCTTTGTCAAAAGTTTTGAGCAGAGTTTCCTTGTACTTTGCACCTTTGTAAATGGTGTCCAGCTTGAATTTTTCTATTGTAGCCAATAGAACATCTCTTCCGCTCACAATTTCCAAATACAAATCTTCATTTTCCTGCGTTCCGCCAATTCCAATGCTTGTTCCGAGGGAACCGAGCAAATTTGATGACATAGCACCTTTAACCAGGGAATTTATGCTTGTTGTTCTGGAACCAGTATCCAAAAGTACTCTGATTTCGCTTTTATAATACTCCGGTGAAATCCAGGCTATAACAAAGCCTAGAATTCCAGCAAAAAATGGAATCCCAATGGAATATTTTTTTCTTTTCAGCAAAAAAATCAAAACATCAGTTAAAGACATATCCCTCAATTCCACCTAAAAACTATAGGCACCGTATCTAAAGCACGAACAGAGTGCAAAAATGATTTGAACGCATATTCAGTTGCAGTACGAGCTTGCGAGATTAACTCAAAATTTTTATCCACATTGATCTCCATTTCCATTTTTTGCTTTGACTCAAGCACAAATAAGTCTTTTGCTTTGTATCTGTTGAACATTCCATTTTTCTGGTCGTAAATTTCGGCTGTTTCCGGATGCAATTCATGGGATAGAATTTTTATGGGTGGAAATTTTATGAAAAGCGTATCTGTTCGTGTTGTATCTATTTTAATTTTTTGGCAATCAATGCCCAATTTTAT
>Ga0268262_10005065_pt1 | contig 13241 bp, 11 predicted proteins | sample TergutNc150P3_FD_190354 | JGI IMG/M metagenome (GOLD analysis project Ga0268262, IMG submission 190354) | Nasutitermes corniger P3 segment gut microbial community from laboratory colony in Florida, USA - Nc150 P3 (SPAdes) (version 2) | ecosystem: Host-associated > Arthropoda: Insects >... | reverse complement strand
AATCGCCGGCGCTGTCCCCGTATTTTGTGGAATAGCCGACCCAGTCCTCGCTGAGGTTGCAGGTGTTCGCCACGCGCCCGCCGACAATGGCGGAAACGGCGTAGAGGACGGACATTCTAATTCTCGCCGGGGTGTTAATTGTAGCCTGTTTGTTCAGCAGCAATCCCCCCTCTTTCAACGCCTGAAAAACAGAATCTACGCCGGCCTTTATATTGACAACGCATTTTTTTATCCCCAAATAATCAGCCAACTCATGTGAAAAATTTATATCCCACTGTTCCCCCTGGGGCATAAGAACGCCGAAAACCCTGTCCGCGCCCAATGCTTTTACGCATAACGCCGCGACTGTCGAGCTGTCTTTGCCGCCGCTTAAACCAACCACGGCCTGGCAGTCGCGCTCATTGGCGTTTTTGTCAAAATACTCCCGTATCCACCGGATAACTTCATCACTAACTTTTTTCGCGTTAAACATTTATCACCTCTTCTTATTTGGCTCCTAACTTTATTAGCGGCCAGACGGCCTGGGTTTCCTGGCCAAGCCGCCAGAAACCGATTGCGGCAACGCCCATCGTCCGGTACATCTCCATGCGGGCCGACAGCGAATACTCGTCGTCATAGTAAACTTTTACCGAGATTGTGGGGGTATACTCAAATACAGGTATTCCGTTTTCGCGCCGGATGTCTTTAACATTGTTTTCTTTTATAACCCTTTCAATGCTTGTATATATGTATGCCATTGAATGATTCGGCCTGCCCCACGCGCGGCCGTATAAAGGAAGCCCCATGATAAGTTTGTCTTTTCCGATAACTTTCAATGAATAATCCGCGACCCTTTTACACCAGGCAAGCGACGCGACCGGGCCGGGGGCGCTGGTTGACCAGTGCTCGTCGTAGGCCATTACAAGGATGCGGTCAACAACAGGCAGGATCTTCTCGTAGTCATACACGTCGTCCACGACTTTTTTTGAACGGGCGGCAAGGGCCACGGTAAACATTTTGTTCCCAAGTCCCGCCCTGAGTTCTTTAAGGAAGGTAAGATACGGTTCGCCGTCCCTTTGCCCGATATTTTCAAAATCAATCTGCAGGCCGTCAAAGTCTTTGGACGCGGCAAGAAGGTCGGCGATCAGTTTTTTCCGCTCGTCGCTGCCGGGCTTAAGGACAAAATGGCTTAAAGCCCTTCCGTTACACGCGACAACAAGGTGTACCCTGCCGGTAACAAAACGCAGCTTACTGCGCTTGGGCACGTCAACCAGGGTTCCGTAGCTGTTGACTTCCGCCCCGAAATAGCCGATGTCGGATATCGGCAAACTGGGCCTGAAAGCCGATTCCCTGTCCGCGACAACATAGGCCCATATCTCCTTAAACACCGATACCGGCAGGTTGGATCCCGGCGGGGGAAGATCGACAATAATCTCTTCTTCTTCCTCCTCCTCTTCCCCTGCCGCCGCGCTTTCAACCGAGGCTGCCGGATCCGGAGTATCGCCCGCAAGAGTCTGTATCAAAGAATTTGAACGAGACGAACCGCAGGAACTAAAACACATTCCTATTAAAACCAGCAAGGCAGGCAAACAATTAATAAATTTCATTTTTTACCTAAATCAAGTTAAATATATATATTAATGATAGTTGTGTCAAGCCGCGGCATTATGGTATCGTAAAACATGGCCAGTCCGGAAACAATCACCCGCGTTGTGGAATCCTGCCTGAAAGAAAACATCTGCGGCGTTGAGGTCCTTTACAATGAACCAATGGCAAAACACTGCACTTTTAAAACCGGCGGGCCGGCGGATTGCTTTATAAGGCCCTTCGGCGAGGGCTTTCCGGCGTTTACCGCTTCCCTGCTCGGAGCCGCCCGCGCCAAAGGCATAAATATATTTATACTTGGCGGCGGGGCAAATATCCTTGCCTCGGACTCAGGAATCCGCGGGATTGTGCTGGACACAGGCGGCTGGGCCGGGGAGGAGGAAGGCGCTCTGCGGTTAAGATCGGGAACCAGCCTGGATGACGCCGCCATGATTGCCGCGAAAAAAGGCCTTTGCGGGCTGGAATTCCTGGCGGGAATGCCGGGCAGCATAGGCGGGGCCGTCTGGATGAACGCCCGCTGTTACGGCCGGGAAATCGCCGATGTGTTAGTTGAAACAGAAGTTATTGATTTTTCCGTTTCACCGGCAAAGACATCGCGCCGGCCTGTCAACAGGGCGGAATTCAGCTACAAGCGCAGCCCGTTCCAGGGGCGCTGTGAATTTATCCTTTCCGCGTCTTTTAAACTTTCACCGGGCAACACGGAAGAAATCCTGGCGAGGATGGACGCGAACCGCCGCGACCGCGAGGAGAAGGGGCATTACCGCTTCCCCTCCGCGGGCTCGGTGTTTAAGAACAACCCGGACTTCGGCAAGCCCACGGGAAAAATCATAGACGAATTAGGCTTGCGGGGGCTTCAAATCGGCGGCGCGAAGATCGCGGACTGGCACGGCAATTTTATTATCAATACAGGAACGGCAAGCGCCGCGGACATACGCGCGTTAACGGAAGAAGCCGCCGCCAGGGTAAAGAAGGCTACAGGCTTCATACTTGAGCCGGAAATACTGTTTGTCGGGGACTGGGAAGAATGAGCAATTATTCGCAATTCCTCTGGCGAGCTTTGCGTCCTTGGCGCCTTGGCGAGAGAAATAGCAAGAAAAGCGCGCCGCAGGCGCCGGCGAGCGGGTTTCTCCCCTCTTCCCTCTTTCTTCTCTTGTATGCTATTATTACCCCATGATACTTGAAAGCGGCACAAAGCTGGATTTTGACGACGTGCTGATCAAGCCGAAGAGGAGTACCCTTGAATCCCGCAAAGACGTAAACCTTGTTAGGCTTATCAAAACAAGGCACGGGAAAAAGCTGGAAGGCGTTCCGGTCATAGCCAGCAATATGGCTACCGGCAATTTTAATATGCTCCACACCCTGGCCGAACACAGGATGTTTACCGCCATTGCCAAGCACCACAGCGACGAATGGTTCAAAAAAGAAAAACTCGCCGAAAAAATAAAATACGGGTTTTATACGATAGGAATCAGGGAACCGGAAGAATTCAACAAGTTAAAATCATTCAACGACCTGCTGCTGAAAGAAGAAATAAAAATACCGCTTAAGATCATTGTTGACGTGGCTAACGGTTATGTGCAGAAATTTTCAGATTTTATACACCACCTGAGGGATACTCTGCCTGACAGCGTTATTTTTGCCGGAAACGTGTGCACTCCTGAAATGGCCGAGGAGCTTATTATTTCGGGCGCGGACGGGGTCAAAATAGGCGTAGGCCCCGGAGCTTTTTGCAAGACAAGGGTTACGACCGGAGTGGGATACCCCCAGCTTGACGCCATTATATCCTGCGCCGACGCCGCCCACGGGCTTAACGGGCTTGTGATAGCGGACGGCGGCTGCAAGACACCGGGCGACATCGCAAAGGCTTTTTGCGCCAATGCCGACATGGTTATGCTTGGCACCATGTTTGCCGGAACAGATGAATGTGACGGCAGTGTTATTACAAAGTATATACACGACGGAGAGTATTGCATGGTTGAAACGGAGGGCGAACCCGATAAACTTGAACCTGTGATAAAAGAAAAAAAATTCAAAATCTTTTACGGGATGAGTTCGGATCTGGCGCAGGCTTCCTATTTCGGGGGCATTAAAGATTACCGCGCCAGCGAAGGGCTGGTAGAGGAAGTGCCGTACAAGGGGTCCGTCAATATACAGATACGCAATATTCTGGGGGGCTTACGGTCTTGCGGAACCTATATCGGAGCCGCAAGCATCAAAAATTTCGGTAAATGCGCTTCTTTCATAAAGGTAAACAGGATTCACAGAGGGCCGTCAATTGGAATTAACGGGTAAAATACAACGCCGTATTTGTAACAATTCGGAGAATAATTTGTTTTTATATGTAAAAGCAGGGGCAGGGACCTGGAAATGACCGAAGCTGATTTCCGGCTGTTATTCAATTCCGCCTTCCCCGTCCTGTATAAGGTTGCCTGCCGTATTACGAATTCAGGCGAGGCGGCGGAGGATCTTTGCCAGGAGGCATTCTTCCGTCTGCACGAGAAAAACATGGTTTTTCCGAACCAGGAAGAGGCCAAGTACTGGCTGATCCGCGTGGTTAAAAATTCCGCCCTGAATTACGCAAAGCGGAAACAGCGTGAACGGAAGGCTTACCAGCGGGCATTTAAGGAAAACACAAGGCAGGAAGAGACAGGGGAAACCAAACTTTTAAAAAAGGAAACCAGGGAAGAGGTTTTGGAAGCTCTTGAAAAGCTGCCGGATAACCTCCGCATTGTGCTCATATTAAAGGAATACTCCGAGATGAACTACAGGGAAATCGGGCGCGCGCTGGGTATAAATGAGGGAAATGTTAAAGTACGGGTTTTCAGGGCCAGGGAACGGCTTACCGCTTTGCTGCGGGGGGTTGCGGACGATAATAAAGTTACCGGCCCTGTTGCCGAAGCGGATGTTTCCGGAACGGAAAACAAGGGGGAGGCGGAATGAAACAAGAGTGTTCTTTTGAGCAATGGCTTTCGGTCTATTACGACCGGGAAATGGATCCTCAATATAAAGAAAAAATGGAAAGCCATATCGCAAACTGCCCCTACTGCGCGAGGCAGTTGGAGGCGTATAAGAGAATTTCCCTTTCGCTTGCCCCCTCGGAGGATAAGCTTACCGACGAAGCCGGGCGGAGGGTTTTGCAAAAACTGGAAACCGGCGGTTTTTACTCAGGTTATAAACCCCCTATGGCCTGGCGCGGGAGGACATCCTCAATATGGAAACGCCGCGTTTCCATACCCATCCCGGCGGCGGCGGCGGTTGTTTTTATGATCATCGGCCTTGCCTTCCTCTGGGTTAGATCGCCCGGAAAGACGGTAATCCCGAATATGGCAATAACCGCCGAAACCGAGATCTTGCCGGATGTTATCCCGTTTTCCGGAATGGAAAGCGTTTTGCAGTACCTGGGCGGCACCGACACAGGCGACATATTAATACTCAGGCTGCCGGAAAGCCGGAATTTCTCCAGTTACGGAGAACCGGCCATAATCAAAGCAGCCGATTATACCCGCTATGCGCCAAATGGGAGAAAATAACAGCATGATCCGACGAACCGCTCTGGCAGCTTTTCTTTTCCTCGCCATAAGCGCCGCCGTAGTTCAGGGGCAGGAAGACGAGAAGTTACAGACATCGCTCCCGAATATTCTGCCCCGCTTCAGGGGAAGGGCGGTCATAATGGAAATTGACGCCCGTATCCTGGAAAACGGCGAAGTTACCTGGAATGAAACACACCAAAAGGTCACCATCCCCGGACGCCCTGTCGAAATAAAGCTTGTCGGGGAAAATCTGGTTGTCATAGTCCGGTTTACATTCATCCGGAACAACGACGGAGGGCAGAAATTACTTGTCGCCCAGGGGCAGATATGGATGGCCGACCCAAGCCAGGGGATCCGTTACCAGGCTTCGGTACAGACTATACCCCTGGAATTCGACGAGACGCTGTATTACTTTCCCTTAGGCCCGCTCAAACCGGAGGATAGCGCCTCCTCCATAGAAGTAAAGCTGACACTGCGACCCTATGAAGAATGAAGACTATTCGCCGGTGCCTGCGGCACGACTTACCCGAAAATTTCCACGCAAAGGCCGCCAAGAACGCAAAGACGCAAAGGGGAAGAGAAGGGGGCGTTATATGCAATCTGAGCGTACTAGTATCACGCCGTGATTATTTACCAAACTCCCTACTCCCTATCCTCTCATTGCTCATTTTTGTCAGCTGTCAGCCGAAAGTTCCTGTTATTTATTCAATAACTCCGCAAATCGGGAATATAGGCGAGCCGCTTACTATAAAGGGGGCTAATTTCGGCAGGGAAAGGGACGTGTCCTATGTCACCATTGCCGGAGCACAGCCGACAGGCACTTCGTACCTTGACTGGCAGGACAATGAAATAACAATCAGGATTCCCGAATTCAGCGAAGCCGGGCTTGTTTACGCCCATGTCAAGGGCAAAAAAAGCAACGGAATGTTATACGCAAACCAGGCGACGCTTCCAAAACAGACGGTAGACACCGTGAGCGGACAGGGGCCGAGAATCGTATCAATAACGCCGCAGACAGGGGCAATCGGCACGCTGATTAGCGTTACCGGCACCGGCTTTGGCAACACGCGGGGAAAGGGAGGCGTTTTTTTTTCATGGAACGCCATAAAACCGGTTTCCGCGCCGCTTGAGTCAATGGTCCAGGAATATATTGAGGCCTCACAGTCAGACTTCGGCGTTGAATTGTGGACGGAACGGGAAATCCGCGTAAATGTTCCGGACGGGGCCGTAAGCGGGAATGTGGAAATCAGAACCCCGAAGGGCAGTTCCAATTCATTTTTAATCGATCTGTCAAACAGGCCCGGCGACAAAAATTTTCATGACAGGCGTAATTATATTGCCTCCGTCTCGGTAAGCGTACAAACCCGCGCCGCGGAAATTCCCAACACCCTGTACCTCTGGGTTCCGCGCCCGGCCGCTTCCTCTGCCCAGCGAAACATTGAAACGCTTTCAAGCAGCATGGAACCGTTTATTGAAAATTACAAAGACACCAGCCTCTTTAAACTGGAAAATCTCTCCGGATCAAAAGAAACGCGCATAAGCCTTATATGGAAAGTAGATGTCTACAGCGTAGAGACGGCTGTCCGCCCCCAATCAATCAGAGCGGAGGCGAATTCCCCCGCCCGCGACTCTTTTACCAGGAGCGCGGCACAGCTTCCCTCTGACGACCCCAGGGTAAAAACCCAGGTTTTGAATTTGATTGGCAGGGAACCGAACCCATACATTAAAGCGCAAAGAATTTATGAATGGATGCTGAGGGAATTTGTTTTTCCGCCGGAGTGGAAGGGCGATATTTTTACAGCACTGGAAAAGAAGCAGATTGATTCTTATACGGCCGCCATGTTGTACTGCACCCTGCTCCGCTGCGCCAACATTCCCTGCCTGCCGATAGCCGGGGTGCTGGTAAGCCGGGACCAGCAGACAATGAACCACTGGTGGGCTGAATTCTGGATAGACGGCTTCGGCTGGGTTCCCGTTGACATTGCGATGGGCGCGGGCGCGATACCTGTCCAGTTCGGTGATAACCCTAACAAGGCAAGCTATTATTTCGGTAATATTGACAGCAGGAGAATAGCCTTCTCGCGGGGTACTCCCAGCCTGACGCAGATGGACCCGCGGGGCAGGACAATAACGCACAGCCGTTCCTACTCTCTGCAAAGCCTGTGGGAAGAGGCGGTCGGCGGCATAGAGTCCTACACCAGCCTCTGGGGGGATGTGACAATTACGGGTATGTATGCACAATAACTTTACTCGCGATTCCTCACGCAAAGGCGCGAAGGACGCAAAGAGCGCAAAGGAAGAAAAGGGTGGAAATTTTCGGGTAAGTCGCGCCGAAGGCGCCGGCGAGTAATCAAGGAGGTCAAATGGTAACAGTAATTTCTTTGGGCGGGTCTATTGTGGCTCCGGAGGGGGCTGACGGGAAGTTCCTGAAAGACTTTGCGGGGCTTGTCGGGGAACTTCTGGAAGAGGACAAGGAACGCAAGTTTATCTTCGTGGTTGGCGGCGGCGGGCCGGCGCGTATATGGCAAAACGCCTACAGGGAAGTTTGCCGGGACGCGGTTAAAGACCAGGAGGCGGACTGGATAGGGATAATGGCCACCCGGCTGAACGCCCAGCTTGTAAAAGCCGTTATGTCGCGGTGGTGCTTCCAGGATGTTGTAACTGATCCGACCGCGTCTGAACCTGTCGCCGGCAGAGTCCTGGTCGCCGCGGGCTGGAAGCCCGGTTTTTCCTCGGATAACGACGCGGTCCTGCTTGCGGAGCGTTTTAACGCCAAAACGGTGATAAACCTTTCAAATATTGAGAAAGTTTACACCGGCGATCCAAAAAAAGACCCTAATGCAAAGCCTTTAGACCGCATCTCATGGGACGATTTCCGGGCTATAGTGGGCGATAAATGGGTTCCGGGCACAAATGTCCCCTTTGACCCCGTAGCCAGCCGCCACGCCCAGGAATTAGGCCTGAAAGTAATATGTGCCGCCGGAAGAAACCTGGAAAATTTGAGGAAAATAATCCGGGGCGGGGATTTTACAGGCACAACCATTGGTTAACAAAAGCCCAAATTAACCGAAAAAAAAACGTTTTTTTCATTGCATTTGAACTTTTATGGCTTATACTTAAAATATAGAGGAAAAATAAAAAGGAAACAAAAATGAGTCCTATTACTCTAAAAAAGTCACTTTTGTCTCTGTTGTTTCTATGTCTGCCGTTAATCGTCTTTTCCCAGTCTAACAGATCGCAATCTGTGGCATTGGTGCCCTTCTGGGGCGATGATGAACAGTTCATCCAGGACTTCGGCGAAGAGCTTTATAAAGGCGTCAACGATCAGCAGGGTTTCAGGTCTGTTGTTATTGATATGACCAATCTGCCCGACGATGTTCCGGAAGGTGGTTTTCCTCCTTATATATGTCCCAGTCCTTCATTGATCAAGTCAAACCCTATTGCCTTAACCGGTGAAATTACGCCTGACCCCGACGACGATGAATATATGCATTTACGCCTGTACCTTTGGGAAATGGCGGACACCCGGCTTGTTTTCAGCGACGAATTAACAGGCTATGATCGTGAGGAAGTCGCCTTGGCCCTTCCCGGCATGCTTGACTGGCTTTTCTCATGGCTTAAAAGAGGAGGAAGGGGAATGGGAGGGGACGGTTCGGAAGGCGATACCTCCAATCTGTACGGGGGAAAGTCGGTTTTTATTACCACGGCAATGCCCCTTCAATGGATGTATGTAGGAGCGCGTTTAGGCGCGTCCCCGTTACGGATGCAGACTGCTCCGGTATTCGAGGGAATAAAAGATCCGAAAGATACTTATGTGGAAAACCGCTATGAAACACTAAACCTTGCAATTACTTTCTCCATAGCCCTCTTACCCGAATCTATACCGTTCTTTTCCCGTTTTGTCGTACAGGCGGAGGCAATAGTAAACTACGATTTAGAACCAATGTCAAAAAGTTCACAGAGTCCTTCAACAATGACAATAACTCCGGCCGTCCTGCTGAAATTCCAGGTATACCGCTTTGGAAACATGCTTTTTTCGATATTTGGCGGACCCTATACCCCGATTATTAACCTTTCTTCCGATAAAATAGCCTATGGCAGCAATTTTCCTATAGGCTGGACTGCCGGGATAAGTTTGGGAGGCAAATTCGATCCGGTTCCGGGCATTTTCTCTCTTGACATACGGTATTCCAGCGATGAGTTCAACACTTTTGTGTTAAAAGACGACGAAGCCTACAGGCGCAAAGCGGTGACTATAAGCATCGGCTACGAATTCGGCTTTATTACCAAAAAATAGGGGGAAAAATGAAAAAACGCCCTATATTAAAGATGTTAGGTACGATAACGCTGTTAATGGTTTTATCCTGCTTTTTTGCCGCCTGCGAAGAAGACGACCACCCCGTGACCGTAAAAAGTATAAGTTTTTATCTGGAAGAACAGGCTCTTGAAAATGGTTTTCCTGCCTTTGACGCCAACGGTCCTATCATGACTAGAAAAGAAGTTAATGATAAAAATCCCTTTATACTAGACAAAGACCCAAGAAAACTGTATATTATATGTGAGGTACCCAGCAAAATAAATGAAGCGATAAGGGTAAAAGTGGCTTCCGCCCCGGCGCTATATGTAGAGGAGAGCGACATTACTTCAGGAAAATTACTTCTGGTGTCACCCCTACCCGGTACACCCGGTACGCCCGCAGGTGAATACACCATAACCGCTACCGCTGATCCGGGCGGCATTTCCAAAAAATGCACGGTTGTTAAGAAATAATGAAAAAGACAGGAAGGGGGGAATGAAAAAGCAAAAAACATTACCGCCAATAATCAACGCGCCATTAGTCAGCGCGATAACGCTGATAGCGGTTTCAGTCTGCTTCCTTGTTACTTGTGAAGACGGCGGCTACCAGCCGAGTATAAAAGGGGAAATAGATTTTTATCAAGAATCTGTAAATAATAACTTTATTATCAACGATAACAAACCCTTAATAGTAAATACCAAAAATTTTACAACGCTAATTATTACATTTATCAAACCCACCGGCCTGAAAGATATATCAATAGAAGTGCTTTGGGACTCATCAAAACTGAATGTAATACCTGATTTCGCTGATGAAGACGACAAGAATGTTGATACCTGGAAGCCCGGCAAAATAATAGTCGATCCCTTAGACGCCAATACATCCCTTTCCCTTCGAGTGAGAGCCAAATATGCTTTCACTGATAATACCTCCATCAAAGTTAGCATCGGGCCCGGCAACCTTTCCGCCGAGTGCGCGGTTATAGTTGATAACAATACAATCAATGGCGCAGTCGTTTCATTTAACGGCGTAACGGCGAACGGTTCACACTTAACAAGAAGCACTACCGAGTTAACCCTGACCTTCAGCCAGGCCATTAACGGCCTTAGCGTAAACGACATCACTTTGACCGGCGTTCCCAACATTAAAAAGGACAAACTCAGCGGCACCAATCCGTACACCCTTTCAATCAGCGGTTTTACCACAGACGGAGACTTGAGCGTGGCAGTAGCAAAAACAAACTATACCATCCGAGGCTCGCCGAAACCAACCACCATCTACTATTACACCCCGCCCAATACTGTCGCCACCCCAACGGCAAGCCATAATGAAGGCTACGTACCCAGCGGCACACCGATAACCCTAAGCTGTTCGACCGAAGGCGCCGCGATTTACTACACTACGGACGGCAGCACCCCAACGACAAGCAGTACTCGCTACACAAGCCCCATTACCATAACCGCCGACACGACCATTAAGGCAATCGCCTTTAAAGACGGCATGACTCAAAGCGCCGTACTGACAATTTTCTACACCAATATTGAAGCCGCTGTACCCGTAGCCAGCGTGTCCCTTAACAAAACATCAACCAGTATTGCTGTTAACGCTACGGAAACCCTCACCGCAACAGTATTGCCTAACAATGCGACAAACAAGAACGTAACATGGAGCAGCAGCAACCCCGCTGTGGCTACAGTAACTAACGGCGTAGTTACCGGGGTGTCCGCCGGAACCGCGACTATCACCGTTACCTCCGCCGCTGACAGCAGCAAGAAGGCAACTTGTTTGGTTACTGTCAGCGCAACCACTGTACCCGTAACCGGGGTGTCCCTGAACACATCAACCCTTAGCCTTACAGTCGGCGGCACGGCGGGAAGCCTTACCGCGACAGTTGCTCCCTCCAATGCGACAAACCAGAATGTGTCATGGAACAGCAACAACACCAGTGTGGCTACAGTATCAGGATCAGGTGCAAGTATTACTATTAACGCTGTCGCCGCCGGAAGTTCAACTATCACTGTTACAACTGCCGACGGAGGCCACACGGCAAGTTGTACGGTTACTGTCAGCGCAGCCAATGTACCCGTAACCGGCGTAACCGTGGCACCAGCAACCCTTAGCCTTACAGCCGGCGGCACGGCGGGAAGCCTTACAGCGACAGTGGCTCCCTCCAATGCGTCAAACCCGAATGTGTCATGGCTCAGCAGCAACACCGGTGTGGCTACAATATCAGGATCAGGTGCAAGTGTTACTATTAACGCTGTCACCGCCGGAAGTTCAACTATCACTGTTACAACTGCTGACGGCAATTATACTGCCACCTGTGCTGTTACCGTCAGCGCAGCAACACCAGGAAATGGAACTATAACTATCACCTTTGCAATCACCGATAACGCGCCATCCATTCCCCCCATTCCCGCTCTGTCTCAGAACGCAATCGGCGGAAAACCCACCAGCGCAAATTTGACTGCGACTACTACGTCTACCGATATTTCCTGGAGTGTGGATAACGCCTCAAGCGCACCCGGAGCCGGAACCGGAACAACCTTTACACTGAATGCGAACGATTATTCGCTCGGCACGCATTCTTTAACAGTAGTAGGGACGGTAGGCGGAGCGTACTTTAACAAAACCGTCTCTTTCACTGTCGAGAATTAAATATAGGGAACCACTAAAAGCTTATTTTTATAAAGAAAAAATGGAGAAAAAACCGTTTTTTGGTATTTTTTGTTGACAAAAGGGTAAAATTAAAGGATAATGTAGTGAACTTGGGTTTTTAGAGGTTCCCTATAATAAGGAGGATATAGAAAATGACAAAATTTGTAAGGATAATCAGCACTTTGATTATTACCGTTGGCTGCGCGTTCTTTTTACTTACGTGTGATGACATTCTTAATTTTCCGGATTTAAATAAATCCGAAAGCGAGGAAGGAACTTTCAGCCTGGAAATCGGAAGCGAAGGCGCGTCACGGACAATACTTCCAACCACCACGCAAAATAGTTTTACCGCTTATACCCTGGTTTTTACACCAAGTAGCGGCGGAGCTGCTACTACTGAAAATCGAACAAATAGTAATCTTAATACCGCTGTCTCCCTGGCTGCGGGAACATGGAGCCTGACGGTAACCGCAAAAATAGGCTCAGACGAGGTCGCGAATGGAACCCTTCCCAACATATCGATAACCGCAGGACAGAATACCACCGGGAATCTGGCACTAAAACCTATTACTACTACCGGAACGGGAACATTCACTTGGAATATAGGTTATCCAGTAGATGTAACAGTCGCCGACATGGACATTATTCCGCTGGGTACAGGATCGACGGAGCAGGAATCTCTGTTGGCTACTGGTAAAAGTGGCACGAAGAACCTTGCTTCAGGATACTACAAAGTTGTATTCAATCTGACTAATCCCTCTAACAGTATCGTATGGGTAGAATACCTGCACATATACCAAAACCTGACCAGTGATTTTACGTTCGAATTCACTGCGGGGCACTTTGCAGGGGGAGTTCCAAGCATTCCTGTAAGTGGCGTAACATTGAACAAACCATCAACCAGTATTGCCGTTGGCGCTACGGAAACTCTCTCCGCGACAGTAGCCCCCTCCAACGCGACATACCAGGCAGTAACATGGAGCAGCGACAACGAAGCTGTAGCCACAGTAGCCTCAGACGGTACAGTTACCGCTGTTACCGCCGGAACCGCGACTATCACTGTTACCACTACTGACGGCAACTTCCAGGCAACTTGTACGGTTACTGTCAGCGCAGCCAACGTACCCGTAAGCGGAGTGTCCCTGAACGAATCAACCCTTAGCCTTACAGTC